>Ga0137298_11323_pt1 | contig 13743 bp, 16 predicted proteins | sample RamsorincwithD2O_2_FD_97182 | JGI IMG/M metagenome (GOLD analysis project Ga0137298, IMG submission 97182) | Mouse cecal microbial communities from Vienna, Austria - Glucosamine amended with D2O | ecosystem: Host-associated > Mammals > Digestive system > Large intestine > Cecum | place: Austria...
AATTCATATTTCCTACATTCATCGTAGGTTGACTTACTTGATTAGGATAATTCATCAAATTGACATTTGGTGCAATTGCTTCACCAAGTGTTTTATTTTGAGCAGAAGCTGCCAAATTAGTTAAATTTCGTTGCATTTCCAAAGGGCTATTAAATACCGTAATTGTTTTTTGTTCCTTACTATCTACAATATATCCAATCAAAGAAAAAAATAAAATGATGGTAATCAATAGAAACCAAATATAATTATTAACTAAAAAATCTATAAAAATTTCCATAAGACTCCCTCCATTTTATCCTTTTGTCCCTCTATATAATTAGTATAGCACAAAAAAAGAAGAATCATATCTTCAGTTTTTCAAAAGTGTAAACCAATATTTTACAGTATATTTGGTAAACGAATCATTCTTTTATCCTCATCGTAAGTAGTACAATTGGAAACAGGAATACCATTTTGTACCAATAAAATATTCGATTCTACCAATTTTTTTAAAAAGAATTGAATCATTGGACTCCAAGGATGAGAGGTAGATTCATATAAGAATGCACAATCCTCTATATTACTTGCACAAATACTCCACTCTTTCTTAGTAAAATACTTTGGTTTTTTTTCACTAGAGTAAGATGTAACAACACAACAATCATTCCATGTAGACAACAGGTTCAATAAATCGGAAAGTGACATAGTAGATGTTGGAATAATCTTAATACGATTCAAAATATCCTCTTTATGCTTCAAAGAACAGAAATACCAAATCGTCTTCTTACCATCCAAAGTTTCTACATTCATACCGTCTACAATTACTTCTTCCTTTGGCAAAGACATACGCAACAAATAACAGAATGTTGGTAACAGAGCTTTCATATCGAATAAAAACGAATCTCGAATTCTTTCATACTGATTAAAAGCCTGCTTCATTTCCTCACGATAATTTAGAACCTGAGAAGGTTTTAAACGTTTTAAATTTTCATAACGTGCTTTAGCATGAGAATATTGTCGAATCAATAAATCGTCCATAAAATCACCTATATGTGTCCTTTCTTGATAGACTAAATTTCAATTATCCCATTTATTATATCAATAATTTCTTCCAATTCTTCTTCTTTTATTTTTTCAACAAATGATAGTTTTCTAGCTTTAAAATCTACGCTTCTAACATGTTCACATAAAACTGAACCTTTTACTTTTTTAGTATTTGCAAGTTCATAATGGGTAGGAAACTTTTTAGTATTTGTAGTAATTGGACAGATAATCACCATATTAGTGTGTTTATTAAATTTGTCTTTACTAATAACAACAGCAGGTCGTAATCCAGTTTGCTCATGACCAAGTGTTGGTGCGAAATCCATGTAACAAATATCGCCCTGTTTTGGTATATACATTAATAAAATTTTTCCTTTCCTAAATCACTACCCCAATCATATGATTCTACTATACCTTTTTCGTCATTATCTAATTGTTCAAACTCCGCAAATCTTTCTTCTAATGTTTTATGTTTTCTTTGAGGTTGAGATATAATAATCTTATCTTTTTCTTGAATTAGATCAACTTTATCATTTGTTTTTAAATTAAGTGATTTTAAAATACTACTGGGAATTCTTATACCATCAGAATTTCCCCATTTTTGAATTCTTGCTTCCATAATTTCATCTCCATTCATTTATAATATATACAATGTATATACATTTGTCAATTAAATTTTACCATTATTATGCTCTAAACTAACTAAAACTTACTTTAATATTTATAGTTTATCTTCAAATATTTCAATTTTATTAATTAAATTAATTATCAATTCTCTACTAGGTTCTTTCATAGATAAAAATTTATTAATATATTCATTAATCATTTTATTTTTAGATTCTTCATTTAAGTTATAATTAATATTATTATTTAATTCATTATGTCTTTTTTGTTTTATACTTAGTTCATTTTCTAGTTTTAGTTTAACTCTTCCAAATTGTTTTTCAGTAATTTTTTTATTTAACTTATCGATATAAATAATGGCTAAATTGTCATTAATTTATTTAATGTTATTAACAAGCCCTATCATATTAGGAACTATTTTGAATTCACCAACATTATATCTAGGATTTTCTTCATTACTCGCATTTTTTTTAATATTTTATAATTACTTTCTAATCTATCTCTTTCTGATTTAAAAACTTCCATATCATTAGTTAATAGATAACCTCCTATTTCTATAAATTTTTGATTATAATTATTTGCTAAAGAAATCCACTTTTCTGCATCTGAATATAATAAATGTGCAATCTGTAAAACCTTTTCTTCATCATCATACATACCAAACCATTTTTCATCATAAGGGCCTTCATAAATAGTATCTCCAAAGATTGATAGAATTAAATCTTTAAATATTTTATATGTTTTGCTTTGTTCATTTATTAAAATATTCCATATAATAAGACATTCTTCTATCAAATGCCTTGTAATTGTACTTATTTATCTTAATTTTTTGGTCTATCAAAAATTATCACACTTGAGAGGTATTATATCATAAAAAAAGAACATCAATAGTTTTTTCGTTGTTCTCTTTCTAAATCTCTTTGTTTTATTGTTTCTCGTTTATCATACAATTTTTTTCCCTTACAAATTCCGATTAATACTTTGACATATTGTTTCGAAAAATAAAGTTTCAAAGGAACTAAAGTCACACCATCTTGTCCCACTTTTTCTTTCAACTTACTAATCTCTTTTTTATGAAGTAATAACGTACGACTCCGACGTTCTTCATGATTAAATTGATTCCCTTCAAAATATGGTGCAATATAAAGATTCAAAATTCTTGCTTCATTTCCACGAATCAAAACAAAACTATCTGTCAAATCTGCAGAACCTTTTCGTACACTTTTAATCTCTGTTCCACAAAGAACAATACCTGCTTCTAAAATCTCCAAAATCGTATAATCAAAATATGCTTTTTTATTTTTTATCTCTATCATTTTCATCCCCTACAAGTTCAAAATCAATCATGGCTGTTTCCTTACTTGCAGATACACAAACAACACGAACAAGATCTCCAACTCGATATGTTTTTTTCGAATTATTTCCAATCAAAGCTAAACTTTCTGGAACATAATTATAAAAATCGCCTTTTAACGTTTTAATGTGAACCAAGCCTTCAATCAAATTTGGAAGTTCCACAAAAAAGCCAAAATTTGTAACGGTATTAAGGACTCCATCAAAAATTTCTCCAATATGTCCTTCCATATATTCTGCCATTTTCATATCATCTACATCACGTTCTGCTTGGTCTGCTGCAACCTCTCGTTCACTAGAATGAGAAGCAACATCAACCAAATTTTGTTCCAAAAATGATATAGTTCCCATAGAAAAATCTTTTTCCACTAAATATTTCTTTAACAAACGATGAACAGTTAAATCTGGAAATCTTCGAATTGGACTTGTAAAATGAGTATAAGCTTTTGATGCTAATCCAAAATGCCCAATATTGTCTTTACTATATTCAGCTTTTTTCATACTGCGAAGCAATAAACTAGATAATATCTTAAATTCTGGTTTCTCGTCTAATTCTAACAACAATCGTTGCATGGTCTTAGGAGTTAAATCTGTCGTTTTCGTTTTTAACTCATAACCTAACAATTTTACCAAATTTACAAAATCATCAACCTTTTCACTTTTTGGTTGTCCATGAACACGATAAAGAAAAGGAAGTTCCATATGATAAATATGACTAGCTACGGTTTCATTTGCAACTATCATAAATGATTCTATCAATCTTTCTGCATCTTCTCTCTCTTCTACTACTACATCAATTGCTTTTCCATTTTCATCTTGAACAATTCGTGCTTCATCCAAAGCAAAATCCATATATCCTCGATTCATACTTTCTTTTTGTAAAATATGAGCCAATTCATTCATCAACTTCAAATTTTCCACAAAAGATTCATATCCAGGAGCTACAATATCTCGCATTAAAATATCATTTACTGCTTCATACGTCATTTTCTTTTGACTTCGAATAAAACTTGGCCCAATTTCATAACTTTCCACGATTCCATCAGGACGAATAGTCATAACAGCAGACATAGTCAATCGTAGTTCTCCCTCATTCAAAGAACAAATTCCATTTGATAATTGATGAGGAATCATTGGAATAACAGTATCAGCAAGATAACTTGATGTTCCCCTTTGATAAGCAGCATCCGAAAGAGCAGTATTTTCTTTTACATAATGAGAAACATCCGCAATGTGTACTCCCAAAACATAATTTTTTCCATCCTTATACAAACTGATTGCATCATCAATATCTTTCGTATGAGAACCATCTATAGTAAAAATCATAGTATCTGTATAATCTGTCCTTCCAAGCAATTCTGCTTGATTTACAGAATTTGGAACATTCAAAAGTTCCTCTTCTACTTCACTACCAAAATCTGGATCAATTTGATATTTATAAGCAATACTTAAAATATCTATTCCAGGGTCGTCCTTATGTCCTAAAATTTTAATCACATGACCAAGATATTTCTTATTATCTAACTGAGTTCCAAGACGAACCAAAACCTTGTGACCTTCGACACAATTTTTTGTTGTTTCTCTAGATAAAATTACAATCAAATCTTTTTTTTCATCATCCAATTTCAATCGAAACTTCCCTTTATGAGAATAAATTTCTCCAACCATATCATGAAGTTCACGTTTCAAAACACGAATAACTTTTCCTTCACGCTTTACACCTTGACGAGTAATTTCAGCCAATACAACATCATCGTGTGTAGCTCCTCCAATCATATCCTCTGGAATATATAAATCTTCTTCTCGTTCTAGTATAACAAAACCATAACCTTTTTTATTCAAAGATAATTTTCCTATTTTTAAGCTCGGACAATTCTTCAATAAAATATATTTCTCTTTTTTCGTTTGAAAAACTACATATTCTTGAACCAATTCATTTAATGCTTCACACAATTCTCGATATTCTTCACTCGTAGAAAGCCCTAATAAATCATTAATTTCTATGGATTCCTTTGCTTCATGAATCTGAGACAATACTTCTATAATTTTTTCTTTCATTTTTTCACTCCACTTCATAAGTACAAGTTTTTTCAAAGTCGACATAACGAATTTGAATAACTTCACTTCCTGTAATACTCTTTCCTGTTCTAGGATTTCTTAAATCTTCATCCAATAAGCCATTCGATATTAATAAACTAGTTGATACACTACATCCCGTATTTTTACAAACTTCTTTCTTCTGTTTAATCGATGGGTCACCGAGTTCAATATAAGTACATGCTGCATCCTCTAACATCTGTTTAAAATCAGCTATATCTTCATCTTCTCTCATCGTAAAAATAGAAGACAAATTATTAATCACAATATATCCCATCAATACCATAAGACCAATTGTTGCAATTAGCTCAATCAAAGTAAAACCATTTTTTGCTTTCATGTACTCCACCAATATTATTATACCCTGTATTTAGAAAAATAGCGATGAAACAAATAATTCTTGACAAAGAAAAAAAGACCGAAGCCTTTTAAATTACAAACAACCAAAATGAAACAAGAAAAAACAAAACTCCTAGCAACATCGTAAGACGACTAATAAATAACTCAATTCCACGTTCTTTCATCTTTCCAAATAGTGCTTCATTTCCACCAGTAATAATTTGTCCAGCATCACTTGCTTTGCTACTTTGTAATAATACAATAGCAATTAAAATAATGGATACAACCAATAATATATTTTCTAAAACTTCTGTCATAATAACGAATCCTCCTAAACAAAATTAAATGTATCACAAAAATTAAAACTTATCAAGCAACAAACAATCTGACATGACTTTATAAATCTCTTCTCTCCCCTTTTTCGTAATCGAAGAAAATAATATCACTTCTTCTTCAGGCAATAACTTCATCGTTTCCCGAATTAATTTATTCTGTTTTGCATAAGTACTAGCACCAACTTTATCATACTTCGTAGCAACAATAGTAGTCTTAATATTATAATACCTCAAAAACTCATACATCAATACATCATCTTCTGTTGGTTTATGTCGATAATCAATCAATAAAAATACTTGTAAAATATTTCTTCTACTCTTTAAATACTCTTCAATCATCAAACCAATCTTTTTTGTTTGATCTTTTGATAAATTTGCATAACCATATCCTGGAACATCCACAATATAAAATTGTTGATTCACTAAATAAAAATTTAATGTTTGAGTCTTTCCAGGTTTACTACTAGTATGAGCAAAATTCTTTCGACCTATCAGTGCATTAATAAAACTACTCTTTCCTACATTACTGCGACCTACAAGCAAAAACTCTGGAATCGATTCATCCGGATATTGACTCTGTCGAACCGCAATTTTCTTAAGCTCTACACTATCTATTTTCATAAGGGCTCACCTGAACGTATTATACTAAACAATATGTTTTTTTGCAAATTTCTATGATTCAAAGAAAGATAAAAACGAACTAGACTTCTTACTTAAAAAAGAAAGCAAACTAATATGAATAATACCAAATAAAATCAAAAACACTCCTAATATTTCTCCACCTAACAACTGAGAAAAAGGATTGATAAACAATAAAATTGCCATAAAATCGATTAAAACATTACTTACTAGAAAAACAATAACATCTTTATCTCGTAAACGAATCATGTAATAAGACTCCAAATAATGTTGTAGAGAAACCATAAGATAAAAAACTCCCAATAAATTTAATACACCTTGAACATTTTCTTGAAAAAACAAAAGAATTCCTAATATCAAAGCAACAATTCCATAAAAAATATGAATGTTATAAAAAGACAACTCTCTTCTTCGAACAAAGAAATAAAACTCACACAAAGAAAAAACGAAAAGTGCCCCTCCAATGAAAATACGTAACAATAACTCAGGTATAGAATTCCAAATAGCTAAAACAACCCCCATTAGGATAAGTACAATGGAAAAAAGAGTAAACGCATCCAAATACTTTTGAAATTCTAATTCAATATTAGAGAATAATCGTTTTTTTCGACGATGAAAAATCCGTTCTAATATACTTACAGAACCTTTTTGCTTCATTTCTTCTTGATACATAATATTCACCGTCCAAACTATCCCTATTATAACATGAACCAATATAATTGAAAAGAAGCATTGAAGAGTACCTATTGAAATTTTAGAAAAATATGTTATAATATCTTACTAAAAAAGGGGGATTTACATGAATATCAAAGAGTTAACCTTTCAAAAATTCGAAGAATTTGTGAAGAAAAATCCTTTAGCAAGCCATTATCAATCCAGTGACTATGCACTTTTAATGAGTGAAGTAGGATATGATTACGATATCATAGGATTATGTGATGAACAAGAAACGATTCATGCTGCATCTTTAATTTTATTTAAAAAAATTGGTTTCAAAGCAAAATATGGTTATGCACCCAAAGGATTTATACTAGATTATTTCAATCAATCTCTACTAAAAGAATTTACAGAAAAAATAAAAGAATACTATGAAGACAAAAATGTTATATTTATCAAAATTAATCCAGAAATAGCAATTGCAGAAGTGGATATCAAAAACTACACAAGAACTTACAATTGGAATTGTGAAATCAAAGACTTCTTAAATGACAACGGATACATAAAACTAAAGGATAATCTATATTTCGAATCTTTGTTACCAAGATTTGGTGGAATTTTAAATTTAAAAGAACTTTCTATCAATAACTTTGATAAAAACACAAGAAATAAAATCAAACGTTCCATTCAAAAAGGATTAGAAATAGAACCAGCAGAACGAAGTGGAATTGATATTTTTTATAATTTTATCAAAGACAAAAGAAACAGAGATGAATTTTATTACAAAGATTACTATAATATCTTTCATAAAACGAACCAAATTGATTTATTCTTAGTTAGTATCAATACAAAAGAATACTTATATAATGCAAAAGAACTTTATGAAAAAGAATTAGAACGAAACAATCAATTAAACCACAATTTAATTGAAAACAATTCACAAAAAAATATTAACTTAAAAATGAATTCGGATCGAAAATTACTATCTTATAAAAATGATGTCTTAGAAGCTACAGAAAGAAATAGTAAAAACGAAAAAATTTATATTGCTGGAGCATTAATGATTAAATATAAAAATCGTGTTCAACTTCTCATGAGTGGATACGATAGAAAATTCAGAAGATTTTGTCCCAACTATTTTTTACATTATAAATTAATGGAACACTATCAGAAAGACTATCAATATTTTGACTTAAATGGACTAACTGGAGATTTTACAAAAGAAAACCCTTATTATGGATTAAATAAATTTAAATTAGGATTTCATCCAAAAGTATATGAATTTATTGGAGAATATGATTTAATTATCCAAGAAAAAAAATATACACAACTCATAATGAATGGAACTCTAGCAAAAATATTTAACAAACCAGATATCAAAAAACCAAACACAGAAATGTAAAAAGCCTTTTTATAAAACGGCTTTTTCTTTTTGACCAAAACAAAAAAAGAACTTTCCTTAGAAAATTCTTTTATTTTAATTATTCAATAATTTCAGAAACTACTCCGGCACCTACAGTACGTCCACCTTCACGGATAGAGAACTTCGTTCCGTTTTCGATAGCAACTGGAGCAATTAATTCTACAGTCATATCGATATTGTCACCAGGCATTACCATTTCTACTCCACTAGGAAGTTCAATAACACCAGTAACATCAGTAGTACGGAAATAAAATTGTGGTCTGTAATTTGAGAAGAATGGAGTATGACGTCCGCCTTCTTCTTTTGTTAATACATAAACACTAGCTTTGAATTTTGTATGTGGATGAACACTTCCAGGTTTAGCTAGAACTTGTCCTCTTTCTACTTCATCACGAGTGATACCACGTAACAATGCACCAGCATTATCTCCAGCTTGAGCAAAATCAAGAGATTTTCTGAACATTTCAATTCCAGTAACAACTGTTTTCTTAGTATCTTTAAGTCCAACGATTTCAACTTCATCATTAAGATTTAATTGTCCACGTTCAACACGTCCTGTAACAACAGTACCACGTCCTGAGATAGTGAATACATCTTCAATACTCATTAAGAATGGTTTATCTGTATCACGAACTGGAGATGGAATATATTCATCAACTGCAGCCATTAAATCACGAATAGATTGAGCTGCTGTTTCATCACCTTCAATAGCTTTTAATGCACTACCACGAATAATAGGACATTCACTATCAAATTCATATTCTCCCAATAATTCTCTAATTTCCATTTCTACTAAGTCAAGTAATTCTGGATCATCAACTTGGTCACATTTATTCATGTAAACAACAATTTTAGGAACTCCAACTTGACGAGATAGTAAAATATGTTCTCTAGTTTGAGGCATAGGACCATCTGCAGCAGACACTACTAAGATTGCCCCATCCATTTGAGCTGCTCCAGTAATCATGTTTTTAACATAGTCAGCATGTCCTGGGCAGTCTACGTGAGCATAATGACGTTTATCAGTTTCATACTCAACGTGAGAAGTATTAATTGTAATACCTCTTTCTCTTTCTTCTGGTGCTTTATCAATATCAGCATAATCAATAAATTTACCAAAATATTTTGTAATAGCAGCTGTTAAAGTTGTTTTACCATGGTCAACATGTCCAATAGTACCAATATTAACGTGCTCTTTTGAACGATCAAATTTTTCTTTTGCCATTTGATTTTTCTCCTTTCATTTTCTATCTATTTTATTTTATCTAATGCTTGAAAATTATTCAAGTATTATTTTTAGTTAACGCTGTTTTTCTTAATAATTTCTTCAGCGATTGATTTTGGAACTTCTTCATAATGATCAAGTTCCATTACAAAGTTTCCTCTTCCTTGTGTATTAGAACGCAAACTAGTTGCATATCCAAACATTTCTGCAAGTGGAACCATTGCAGTAATTTGTAAAGCATTTCCACGAGACTCTTGTCCAAGTGGACGACCTCTACGACTTGTTAAATCTCCCATAACATTTCCCATATATTCATCTGGTACAGTTACAGAAACCTTCATAACTGGTTCAAGTAAAACTGGTTTACATTTATTTTTAGCTTCTTTCAAAGACATACTAGCAGCTATTTTAAATGCCATTTCTGATGAGTCTACATCATGATAAGAACCATCATATAAAGTAGCCTTTACATCAACAAGTGGATATCCTGCTAAAATTCCTCCAGCCATTGCTTCTTGTAATCCTTTATCCGTTACCGGAATATATTCACGAGGAACTACTCCACCAACAATTGCATCCACAAACTCATATCCTTTTTCAGGATTTGGTTCAAAGCGAATCCAAACATGTCCATATTGTCCACGTCCACCACTTTGTTTAATGTACTTACCTTCACATTCACCCATTTGTGTAATTGTTTCACGATAAGCAACTTGAGGACGTCCCATATTAGCTTCTACATTAAATTCACGTCTCATACGATCAACAATAATATCTAAGTGTAATTCACCCATACCACTAATAATCGTTTGACCCGTTTCACGATCTGTTTTATATTTGAATGTTGGATCTTCCTCTGCAAGTTTTTGAAGTGCCAATGCCATTTTGTCTTGGTCACCCTTACTTTTTGGTTCCACAGCTAAGTCAATAACTGGAAGCGGGAATTCCATACCTTTCATAACACATGGATTTTTTTCATCACATAATGTATCTGCAGTCGTTGTATTTTTAAGTCCTACAGCAGCAGCAATTTCTCCACAATACACTTCTGTAATTTCCTTACGTGTATTTGCATGCATTTGTAAAATACGTCCGATTCTTTCTTTTTCTCCCTTTGTACTATTTAGAACATAACTTCCACTCGTAAGTTTTCCAGAATATACACGGAAGAATGCCAAACGTCCTACAAATGGATCCGTAGCAATCTTAAATGCAAGTGCTGTAAATGGTTCATCATCACTTGGATGACGCATTACATCCTCACCTGTTTTTGGATTAAAACACTCAATTGCTTCAACATCAGTTGGAGCAGGCATATAATCTACAATTGCATCAAGTAATAATTTAACACCTTTATTTCCAAGTGCTGTTCCGCACATAACAGGGAAGAATTCAACATTTAAAGTACCTTTACGGATAGCAGATTTAATTTCTTCTACAGTAAGTTCTTCACCATTTAAATATTTTTCCATTAAACTATCATCAAATTCAACAACAGTTTCAATTAACTCTGCACGTTTTTCATTTGCAATATCAACTAAATCAGAAGGAATTTCAATTTCTTCCGCATTTTCTTCTGCTCCACCATCATAATGATAAGCTTTCATAGTAACCAAATCGATAACTCCGTTAAAATCACTTTCTGCTCCAATTGGCCATTCAATCGGTTTTGCATTAACTCCCAAACGCTCTTTTATCGTCTTTAAGCTATATACAAAATCAGCACCCATTTTGTCCATTTTATTTGCAAAAATAATTCTTGGAACTTTAAATTCTGTAGCTTGTCTCCAAACGGTTTCTGTTTGAGGTTCTACTCCTGCTTGTGCATCAATTAATGCTACAGCACCATCAAGTACACGAAGACTTCTTGATACTTCTACAGTAAAATCTACGTGACCTGGTGTATCAATAATATTATAACGGTATCCTTTCCAATGTGCAGTAGTTGCTGCACTAGTAATTGTAATACCTCTTTCTTTTTCTTGTTCCATCCAATCCATTTGAGAAGCACCATCATGAGTTTCTCCAATTTTATGAATTTTACCAGTATGATACAAAATACGTTCTGTCGTAGTTGTTTTTCCAGCATCGATATGAGCCATAATACCTATATTACGAACTTTATCAATGGAAACATCTCTTGCCATTTAATCCACACCTACCATCTATAGTGAGCAAATGCTTTATTTGCTTCAGCCATTTTGTGAGTATCCTCACGCTTTTTCATAGCGCCACCTGTTCCATTTGCGGCATCCATAAGTTCATTTGCTAAATTAATAGCCATTCCCTTACCATTTCTAAGTTTCGCATAATTAACAATCCAACGAAGTGCTAGAGCTTGACTTCTCTCATCACTAACTTCAACAGGAACTTGATAATTACTTCCACCTACACGACGTGATTTAACCTCTAATGCAGGTCTTACGTTTTCTAAAGCTTCGTTATAAACATCAATGGCAGGTCTTCCCGTTTTTGATGCAATAATATCAAATGCTTCATATAAAATTTTCTGAGCGGTTCCCTTTTTTCCATCTTGCATAATTTGATTTACTAATTTGGTAACAATTTTAGAATTATACACTGGATCTGGTAATACATCTCTTTTTTCTGCTCTTCTTTTACGCATAACTATCCTCCTTTATTTATTTTATTTCTTTGGTTTTTTTGCTCCGTATTTACTACGTCCTTGCATACGTTTACTAACTCCTTGAGTATCTAATGTACCACGAATTACATGATAACGAACTCCGATTAAGTCTTTAACACGTCCACCACGTACTAATACTACACTATGTTCTTGTAAATTGTGTCCTTCTCCTGGAATATAGCAATCCACTTCTTTTCCGTTAGAAAGTCTTACACGTGCATACTTACGTAATGCTGAGTTCGGTTTCTTAGGAGTTTTTGTACCAACACGAGTACAAACACCACGTTTTTGTGGACTTGTTTGATTCGTTTGTTTTCTTTCTAAAGTATTTAGTCCAACATTTAAAACAGGGCTTTTACTTTTCTTTGTTTTCTTGCTTCTTCCTTTTTTTACTAGTTGATTAATAGTAGTCATAATACCCTCCTTCCAATTAACACACATCCTGGTGTATCAAAACTTTCATTTAATTAGGTCTTACCGAAGTAAAACCTAAACTTAAATTAATCATAATATACCATTATCATTCTACGAAAGTCAAGAAAATTTTATGCAAAAAGACTGAAAAATTCAAAGAAAAAAGAATGTAGATTTAAAAGAAGCAAAAACATTCTTTAGCACATAAAATCATATAGAAAGAACAATACGAAAACCACAATGATGACCAGCAGGACCATGCTCATGAGCATAAGAGAATATTCCAGCACCTGTACCCATAGCAAATAATCCACCACGAATAAACCAAGGAGCCCAAGAATTAACAAACCATCCCTCATCTCCATGCCAAGAACCTATCTGACGTTTTTGACTTCCATACGGTTCCATAGTAAACGGTCCCATCTCTCCAGTAGCATCTCCAAGGATTCGTCTTTCATATTGCTCATCAACATCAGAATACTCATAAACATCATAATATCTTTTATCGTTAGGAAAAGTCACTCCTTCATCAAAAAATTCTGATGTGTAACAATAAGACCCATTAAATCCAGAATTTAACAATTCATCTCTTCCGATACATGGAATACCATCTTTACTCAACACTCCCATCACATATTCCCAAGCTCCTCCACTCATATCATAAATTCCTGAAGAATTATTTGTAGTACTTGCATAATAGCCAACTTCTGTATTCCATGGTCTTGTGACGCTTTCATCTGTCCCATATCGATTACACTCCTCATTTGTTCCAGTATAACCACACTCGGGTATTTTAACAACACTATATCCAGTTTTGTATTCATTATAATTATTAATGCGAAGATTTTCTTTACTCCCATATTTACTATGTTGTAGATATGCAACTGCTCCCCATTCCGTGTTCTTCATTAAATGACTATCTAAACTTCTTTTATATTCATAACTATTTAAGTATGCATTTGATACA
>Ga0137298_11325_pt1 | contig 13722 bp, 13 predicted proteins | sample RamsorincwithD2O_2_FD_97182 | JGI IMG/M metagenome (GOLD analysis project Ga0137298, IMG submission 97182) | Mouse cecal microbial communities from Vienna, Austria - Glucosamine amended with D2O | ecosystem: Host-associated > Mammals > Digestive system > Large intestine > Cecum | place: Austria...
GTTAAGCCCAACAGAAGCCAGGTTCCTGCTGGAGAGTAATGGGTATTCGGTGGAAAAAACATCTGAGCTGGGAGAAATATCCAACAGAGAGCGTATTGAAAAAATCGCCGGAAATGATATAATTAATAATAAACACCTTGCGCGTGGTATTGATGCGGAAATCGACAAATTTACACCATGCTTGATTGAAAGAAACACAGGAAAAATATTAGATACCATATACAATCGAGCCACTAGCAATGATATTAGAGACTTAAAAAAACGAGGCTGGTTATTTAACTGGAATGCAGCTAATTTAAGAGGAGCAGATATTTATAAACTAGCTTTAGATGGTGATGTAGATCCCCAGGGACTAATAGCTATATCCGATGATCCTGATAATTACGCAATCTATGTTAACTTAGTTGAAAGTGCCCCCCAGAACAAGGGAAAAGGAGGAAATTTTGAAGGAGTAGGAGGGCATTTGTTTGCAATAGCGGCAAAGTTATCAGTAGACAAAGGATATGGAGGATATCTTTTTCTCGATGCAAAAAATATGGAATTAGTAAGCCATTATGAAAACACGTTAGGAGCCCAACTTATTGGAGGAGCACATCCGTATCGGATGGTTATAGACGAATCAGCGGCAAAGAGAATCATTGAGAAATATACATTAAGGGAGGAATAAAAATGGATAAGAAATTCCGAGAAGAAATGGAAGCGCTTGATAGGGCAGCGGAAAAAGCAGGAGGCTATGTAACGCCGCCGTGGGAGTTGGAAAATTGGGAAGAGGGAATGAAAGAATTTTCTCGAATGCGGAAGTACTCGTTGGAGCATAAAATTCCTATTACACAGTTCACGAAAGAGGATTATCAGAAATTAGGAATCCGGCCCCCGGAAAGATTGAATTCATAACAGGAATGTGAGACATTATTAAGCTGAAAGCCAGCAGTATGCCTGAAAAGGTGTACTGCTGGTTTTCTGTTTTTAAGAACCATAGCGGGAGCCACAGAGCTGGTAACGGAAAAGGTGAGTATCGATAAGCTGCTGGATCAGGCCATGCTGGGAGAAAGTGCCTGGGGGTACTTTTGGCAGAACGCCTTTACCGAGGGAACAGAGGAAACCGCCGGAGACCTGTGTGATCTGTTCTTTGATCTGGTGATATCTCAAGATAAATCAGAATGGAAAGAGACCCTGCTTTATTATGAGGCACTGGGCTTTTCTGAGAAAGAGGCCTTCTGGAGGGCGGTATCCAACCAGGCGGAAACCATCGGGATCGACTTTCTGGAAGGCTCCGCCAGCGGAGCGGTTATGTCCGGTACAGTTGTGATGGGGGACAAGGTATACAACTTCATAACGGATAGCGCGGGAGTTGACGCTGCCCTGGGAGGCGGAAAACCCCAGAGCGCTTTCAGCCGACTGGTGCAAAGAGAACAGCTTTTCCCTTCCAGATATGACCAAAGCTATTCTCCCCTGGCCACCGCCCTGCCCGGCGGGCTGGACTACAAAACAGCTCTGAATTTCCTGAATGACAACGATCTTTCTCTGGGAAACAACAACTTCTTCTCAGAAGACACCTCCCAAAGCCGAAACCTGCTGGAGGACGCCGAAAGAGAGCAGCTGCAAAGGGAAGAAGCGGAAAGAGGAGCGCTTGAGGAATTCGAAACACAGGGCGATGAACGGGAAAAAGGCTGGACACTTGGGGAAAGCAATGGTAAAATAGGAAAAACAAAGTATGCGCCTTCTCAGCAAAGGCAATCGAGTCCAATTCAGTTGAAGCCAAAAGAATATGCAAAGCTAACTGGTGTTTTGAACAGTACTTTCCCAAACTTGGAGGCGGGAGAAATCAGATTTATTTCTGATGGGAAATATTATTATAAAGTCAGAACAGATGGATACGGAGGGTTTGAAACACTAAAAAAGAGAAAAATAAAGTAGGAGAATCAATATGGAAAAAAATTAAGGAATTTTTTATCAAGATATCTTGATAATCCGGAGACTACCAACAAGCTAAAAAAAGATATTGTAACGCAAGATCAAATTGATGCTCTCATTTTTTTCGCGAAACAAGACCATCTTGAGCAAGAAATTATAGACTACGGTACAGCACACCCGGAAGCACCATTCTGGGACTTGTTGAAAATAGGAGAAGAACTATTATAAAAAGTTTTGGAACTGTTTGAAGCTCATCAAACTGTACCTAAAAGATATTGCATAGAAAGAGTTATCGGATGATAATGAAGAAAAACTGATTTGAATGGAGTGCGGTTCAAAAAGCCGGGCAGTTTGTCGTATGACAGATTGCCTGGCCTTTTTGTTATGTGAAGAAAAGTATAATGGCGCTGAAACAGGTGCTGTGTATAGAATCAGGAATTTCAGGAGGGCAGCTGGGAGTACGTGGAAACGGAAATCGACCGGCGGCTCAAGGAAATAGGGGAAGAAATAACGGAAACAGAGAGGAAAACGGGAGAGCTGTATCAAAGCGATCCGGAGAACGCTCTGCTAGGAAACGTAAGGATCGGGAACGCGATAGAAAAGCGGAAAGCCCTGGAAAATGAGGCGGCGGCCCTGCGGACGGAAAAGTATCTGCTGGAAGGGGAGAAAAAGCGATCCCGGCAAAGGCTGGAGGCCATAAGAGACCCGGACTTCCAGAAGTATGTGGAGCTGGGGAAAGCGGCCGAAAAGGAGATTTACCACGAAACATTGATAAATCAAGCCGCTTTACAAAAAAGCGGTGTGATTCTTCCGATAAATACATTGGATTCCTTCGAAGATACAGGAGCAATGGAGCCGATTGATCAGAAAATATATTACTACCTCTGGGGAAAGGAAGGAAACGAGACAGCCGCGAAGAGCTATAAGCACTCCCTGGAGCGTCAGATCAACCAAAAAAGGAGCGATGAGTATCTGGAGCGAATTCAGAAAGGAGCGGAGGAACAGCCCTTCAGATATGGAATCACTTCCACGCTGTTTAGACCGACCGCGGCGGCCTTGACTGTCGGAGACATGCTGAAGGATTGGACAAGCCCGGAAGCGGAAAAGGGCCTGCTGGCAGACCCGAATACACCGGGGAAAAGCATGACCAGGGGGATCTGGGCGGCAAGGCAGCCTGGGCTGGACAGCATCGAAAATCCGGGCGCGAAAAAGGCTGCAAACTATATGTATAACGTGGTGGATATGGCTCCCGGCGCTGTACTGGACGCGCTGGGGGCTCCGGGGCTGGGAATGGCCTACAGAAGCATGGTGCGTGGAACCGACGGCTATGTAGAGGCGGCCGCTCAGGGGGCCACAACGGAACAGGCGCTGAAAGAAGGGAAAAACAGGGCGGCGCAGGGAATGTTTTTGGAAAACGCGTCTCAAATGGCAGGAAACGGGCAGAACGGCGGCTTCTCCCGGCAGCCGGGAGATTCACAGCAGGGCGCTTCCCTAACTCTGCCGAATTCCGGCCAACTGAGCGGGCTTTCGGAAACAGAGGGCTATGCCCTGATAAACCAACTGGGAACCCAGGGAGCTTTTCAGTATCTCATGGAGAACAACGGCTATTCCATGGGAAATATTCTGTCCCGCCCTTCCGCACAGCAGGCATACGAGATATTGAGATATGCGGGCCTGGAACCGGCACCGGCACAGCAGCTGTTGAAAAGCAATGGGTATTCCTTGAAAAATATTGTAGAACCGTTCTCGGCGAAGGAACTGCAAAAGCTCCTGAGAGAACCCGGCTTAGATGTGGAAACCACAAAGCGCCTGCTGGACAACGGCGGCTACACTTCCGAACTTCCCAATTTGCTGAAAGGGATTGAAGGAGAGGAGCCTTTGCAGAGGGATGAGGATTTATTAGGAGAATTCTTCGAACTGCCGAAAATTGGAGAAGATCTCCTGAATGATGCGTTTGGGATTGAAAAAACACAGTCGGAAGATTATAATGAATTTGCCGAAAAAATCCATGATTTAATACGTTCCGAATATTCACTGAAACTGCATAAAGACAGACAGGGGAAACACATCCGAGGCTCTTTCAATTTCGATCCAACTCGAGGTGAATTAACAGTAGATCCCGAAGAATTAATTAAACTTTATGCGGGAAAAGGAGAACCAATTAGAGCAAAATCTGGAGCATGGCCTGAGCGAGAACGCTTTACTCACACTTCTTCTATTGGAATATATCGAAACAAAAACACTGGGTATACGACATTTACAAATAATGGAATATTCCATTATTCTAAAGACAAAGGCATACACATTACACCTGCTAACCCGGATAAAGGAGGAATAAGCAATGATTAATCTGAAAGAAAAAGTAAATTTGATCGGAAAAAAGGTAAAAATAGTATGTACAGATGGCCAGATCGTTGTAGGAATATTTTCGGAGATATTTGATAAAGAAGATAATGAATGGAGAGAAGGAGAGGAATTACCAACAAGCGAAAGTATTCTTATAGATACGAAGGATTATCCTATGGAGCTTTTTATAGAAGAGATTCTTAGTATAACGGCTATATGAATTTCATAAAGCAGCAGCATTATACGAAAATTGTAGTACTGTAAGCAAATTATTTGCTAAAATCGTTGTCCTAGAAAACTAGCAAAACCAGTCGTATGCCTGTTTAGGAATACGGCTGGTTCCTTTATATCCTCAACCACTGGCTATGCCGAGGGAGCAGGGAATGTTTCAGTACCTTATGGAAACCAAAGGGTATTTTCTGGAAAATGTTCTCGCCCGCCCCTCGGCGCAGCAGGCCTACCACATTCTGCAGGCCGAAGGCTTCAGCCCGGAAACTTCGCGGTATCTGCTGGAAAGTAATGGGTACCATTTAGACGATACCTCCCACCTTCCGGATTTGCTTGGGGACGATACGGGGGAGGTATTGCAGAGAGACGAGGGCTTATCGGGAGAAATGCTTGAATTGCCAAAAATCGGAGAGGAATTTGGCAATGGCGAAAAAAGACTTGAAAAACGCGGCTATTCGGATATACTAAAAGGGGATTACTTCAGCCAAATCGAAGAGGAAGCGGATATCCCCGAACTATATCGTAATGACTTCAGTGATTACGAGGAGCTGACTCTTACCGAGCAGGAAGCAGATGCGTTTTTATCTCTTCACGATAGAGCGAGTGAAAACGGACAGGAAAATATATTGGGCTTTATCAATGGACGCAGGACGGAAATCTATACAAGTGAGCTTGAAGGCAAAGTTGAGGTTCCCAAGGAATTTCTGGATAAGAATAACCAGAATGTGAAAATTTACCATAACCATACGAATTGCACAACGCCCTCCGGCGGAGATTTGGAAAAGCTTACATACGAAAATGTGTCTGAAATAGGAGTTATTACAGCGAATGGTGATATTTATACTGTCAGTGTTGGAGATGGTGAGCGCCCTTCATTGGAAGAATTCCATGCAGTTGCCAAGCAAATAGAGAAAGAAGCTGATAAGGCAATAATGGAATATCCCGGTTTTTATGAATGGTCGTTTCCCCAAAGAAATTATATGGCTATCAGAGAAAAAACATATCGAATCGTTCGCCATTTTGGCTGGACGATGAAAGGAGGAAAAAGATGAACAAATATTTTCGTGAAGACATGACGGTAAACGAAGCACGAACTCTTCTTTATACCCTGGCAGATCAAAAAACGAAGGAAGAAATGGAGGAGGTTTGGGAAGAATATTCAAAAGTCATTGATATTATTTTGGATAGGAACCAAAAGAAATACACAGATTGGTTTGCTGCAGATTAAACCTGTAATTTTGCCCCTTGCCGGAAAATTTCAAAGCCAAATATAATTTCTTCTACAAGCCAGAAGTATACCCGAAAGGGCGTACTTCTGGCTTTTTTGTTATCTGAAGAAAGATAAGAGCAGTGCTGGCAGTTTGCCGGTCTGAGCTCACAAGCCCTCTCAAGCTTACCGGGAAACAGCGGGTATCTTCCCGAAAACCTGCTGGAGCTTCCGGGAGCCTCCGCTTACGAGCCTCTTTCCACCACGCTGGGAAGGGTGGGCCTGGAGCAAAGCATATTCCAGGGCCTGATGAAAAACAACGGCTTTTCCATGGATAACGCGCTGTCCCGCCCCTCGGCGGAACAGGCCTACCATATTCTGAAGACCGAAGGATTCAGCTCCGAAACTTCGCAGTATCTGCTGGAAAGCAATGGGTATTCCCTGAAGGGAATTTCCGAAAAGTCCGGATACGGCACGGAACTTGACTCCGGGCCAAATGGAAATCTTCTTGAGAATGGCTGGGAGGAGACTTTCCAACTTCCGGATTTGCTTGACGATGGTGAGGAGGATTTACTGCAAAAAGACGAGTCCTCTTCAGAAGAAATGCTTGAGTTGCCAAAAACCGAAGAGGAATTCAGCAATAACGGAAAAGAGGTTGAAAAATATACTGGATATCATTATAATGAAAATGGTACCATAGTAGTCACAGACGATTGGAAGCCTTTGGGAAAGATGACCACACCTTCACGGTATAAGCCCTATGCTGTTTTGGAAACTCAAACAAACTTTAGAAACGGCACTTTCCAGATAGATCGTACAATTTATGATGGAGAGGGGAAATTTGATACTCAGATACATCCTGGGCCTCATAATCGTTTTGATCAGCATCAGTTTGGAAAAAACGGAGAGCATGCACATACCTTTTCCTGGAATTCTAAAGGCGAAATAGAGTCCCGGATGATAAGAGAACTTACAGATCAAGAACGTATTGAGCACGCGGATCTATTAGGAGGGAGATAAAATATGGAGAAACGTCAAATAGAACTCTTTTTAATGATAAACGAACCGGCCTTTACGATAGGAGATATTCAATACTCTGTTTGTTGTCCTGAGGACCAGTTGTTTTGTACCTGGGATTCCGAAGAGAATACCTTTGACTTTTCAAGTCTCGATGATTTGCTGGACCACTGGATCGTGGATGGAAAGCCCTTCCGGGAAGTGATTGATAGTGTTATGGCAAATAAATTTGATGTGGTGCGGCTGAGAGACGGACGGATCGGGAAGATATCGGACGTATTAAACGAAGAAACCTTCATTCTTGATGTTGTAGATGAAACAGGCCGTACACTGGAGAGGCCCACTGTGCTTTTTTCCGATATCGAAAAAGTCTTGTATTCTAATGTGAGGTACTGATTACTGCTTTTTCTAAGGAAAGGAGGAAAAGGATGAACAAATATTTTCATGAAGACATGACGGTAAACGAAGCACGAACAATTCTTTATACCTTGGTAGATAAAAAAACGAAGAAAGAAATGGAGGAGGTTTGGGAAGAGTATTCGAAAGTGATACCTATCATTGTAGAAAGAAGACTAAAGGAAAGCGAAGGGTGGTTTGCTGAAGACTAAACCTATTTTGCCCCTTGCCGAAAAATTTCAAAGCCAAATATAATTTCTTTTACAAGCCAGCAGTATACCAGAAATGGTGTACTGCTGGCTTTTTTTGTTATTTGAAGAAAGATAAGAGCAGTGCTGGCAGTTTGCCGGTCTGAGCTCACAAGCCCTCTCAAGCTTACCGGGAAACAGCGGGTATCTTCCCGAAAACCTGCTGGAGCTTCCGGGAGCCTCCGCTTACGAGCCTCTTTCCGCCACGTTACCCCCTGTCCCTGGAATGGGTCAGAATGATTTTTTGCAGTTCTTTTGCTTCCTCCATGGTGCTGACGCCGGTGACCATTTGCAGGCCCCGGCTGCTCAGGTTGTCCAGCAGCTTTTCCACTTCCTTCGCCTGGGGGAACAGCACCAGGTTTTTCCCGGCCTTCTGGATCTTTTGCAGCTGGGGGATAAATTCGGAGGTCGGGGGCTGGCCCACAACGGGGGTCCACTGAATGGCCCGAAGCTTTTTCAGGGAAAGCAGAGAATCCAGATGGCGGATCTGCTCCCGCCCATCAAAATGATAGACCGGGTAATCCAGAAATTCGGTAAGCTCCTGAAGCTCCGGCATGATGAAGCGGTTGAACATCTCGTTTGAGATCATCACGCTCAGGTCGCACTGCATCTGGGCGCACCGGCTGGGGGCCCACAGGTGCATCCAGGAAAGAATGGAGCCCTCGTTATTTTCATAGGTCCGGGAGAAAAGCTCCTCCTGGGTCTCCTTGTAAATGGGCATCAGCTTTTGAATTCCCCGGGAAATAAATTCCGGGTCGGTGACCATATCCATCAGCAGATTATCACTGCCCCGCAGGGCCGCCAGAGCATCGGCGATGCCGCAGTTATCGGTCACGGAAACGGCATAGTCCCCATGAGATTTTTCCAGAAGCCTTGCAATGGCGTCCTTCTGCCGCCGAAAGGCTTCCGGGCGGCAAAAGCTGACGCGCTCCGCGTCCGGCTCGTCCAGACAGGGCTCAAACCAGGTGGTGCGCGGTGCGTAGACCGGCTCGCTTCCGGCGTACTCCGCAACGCCGGAGGTGCCGAAATAGGGAAACAGGCAGGGAATGGCCTCCCACAGGTATTCCTGGCCCTGAAAGCGGCGGCGGTGCATGGCGTCGTCCTGCTCTGTGTCAAAATAGAAATGTACCTCTCCAAAGTCGGTATAGCCCGGCTTTGGCACAATGATGCCCGCACAGCAGCGCTCCATGGGCTCCCGCTGCCAATAGGCGGCCATTCGGGTTTTGATCTCGTTCCAGTGGTCTGTGTACAGCATGGTTAAGTCCTCCCATCGATCAAAATTTTAGTGAAAAAGAATTGACTTTTTTTCAGCTTGCGGCTATTCTTTTTAGAAAAGGCGGTTCCCCTTTGGGGAGAAAAGCCTTCCGGATAAGAGAGAAAGGAAGCGGCATGAAATACATTACGGAAGCGCTGGAGATCCAGGAGGATTTTCCACTTGTTGTTTCGATCGGCAGCGGGTTTTCCCGGGAAGAAGAGCAAAGCGGCAGGGCGGTCATGCACAACCATCACAGCCTGGAGATCAATTACTGTCTGGAGGGAGAAGGCCGCTATCTCATTGGGGACGATCAATATCCCATTTTTCCGGGAGATGTTTTTATCATCAACAACCTGGAATATCACCGGGCGGTAAACGAGGACGGCAGGCTGAAGCTGCTGGTGATCGTGTTCGACGCGGATCTGGTGCTTTCAAACAGCGAGGATTACAGCTATATCAGGGCCTTCTATGAGTGGAAGCCCGGGTTTCGCCATCGGCTTTCCGGGAAAAGCCTTGTGACGGAAGAGATCAAAGCTCTGCTGGAAGAGATGCGCCGGGAGTGGGTGGGGCAGGCTGTGGGCTATCGCATGGTGCTGAAATCTGATCTTATGAAGCTTTTGGCCCTGGTGTACCGGCGCTTTGCGCAAACGGAGGGCTATGGGGAGCAGATTTTGCTTTTCCAGACGGGCAGAACCCGTCTGGCCCCGGCGCTGAGCCTGATGGAAGCACGTTTTCAGGAGGAACTTACCCTTGCCGAGCTGGCAGCTTCGGTGCACATGAACCCCAATTATTTTTCCGGTCTGTTTTCCTCCCTGATGGGCTGCACGGCGTCGGAATATCTGATCCGGCGCAGGCTGAAGCACGCGGCCATGCTGCTGGTGACCACCGCCCAGAGCATTCTTTCGGTGGCACTGGAATCCGGCTTTCACAATGTGCCGTATTTTAACCGCACCTTTCGCAGGCATTTCGGCATTCCGCCAGGCGAATACAGGAGAAACGGCGCCACGATGAAGCAAAGCGATTTTTGAAGGGAACCCTTTCTGGCTGTAGTATAACAAAGCAGGGGAAGCTTTTCTTCCCCTGCTTTCCTTTGTTCTTGCACTATTTTCAGAAAATGGACTTCGGAAAAAAGGATTCAGTCCTCCAAGATAAATTCCTGTCCCGGCTCCCGCGCGTCCATCACATGGCGGGCATATTCCTCATAGCCGGGCGTGGATTTGAACAGGGGCACAACGGAGGTGTCGCCCCACATGTGCATGGGGAACACATACTCCGCGCCAGCGGCCTCAAAAAAGTATTTCATACCCAGGTCGAAGTCAGCCTCCTGACGGGGATCCAGGGGAACGAAGGCCACATCGATCTTTTTGCCGGAAAGCAGCTCCAGCTCCTGACGGTACTGCCGTGTCATTTGGTCGTTCTGAAAGCGGGGCGCGCCGTCCCACACCCAACAGTTCAGATCTCCCGCGTGGTAGAGAAGCTTTCCTTCGCACTGCACCAGAAAGGCAACGCCCGCGTCAGTAGAACGAAGGGTAGCGGCCTTCAAGCTGCCGAGCTCATAGGTTCTGTGAGGAGACACGAACAGCGTATGGCTTCGTTTTTCCTCCGGCACCCGGCTTTCCCAGATATCATCGGAAAGGAGATAGAAGGTTTCTTTTCCCTGCCGGGGGAAAGAAAAAACGGCGGGAGAAAAATGGTCGCCATGGCTGTGGCTGGCGAATACATACAGGGGCTTATCGGTTTCGGGAACGCTTCCCTCATAATAATCAAACAGAAGGCAGCAGGAGGAAAGCTCCACAAAATAGCAGCTGTGCTGAATGAAAGTGACCTTCATAAAAAACATCCTTTCTTATGAGAAATTAGCAATGAGGAATGAGCAATGGAGGGCTGGAGGAAAAACGGTAAATCATAATTTAACACACAGTTTCCCGCTGTCATTCTGAGGAACGAAGAGACGAAGAATCTCGCCCTTAATTCCGGGAGAAAAGGACAAAGGACGAGATCCTTCGCGGCAGCAAAGCTTGCTTTGCTTTTGCTCAGGATGACAGACGGAAAGAAAGCGCCTCGCCGCTAAATTCCAATTTATTAAACTCTGTCCTTCCCCTTCATTCCTCATTGCTTATTGTATCCGCAGCTGGCGGCTCAAAACTTGACCGCAGCCCGGGAAGCGCCGGAGGGAGTTCTGGTCACCTGAATGCTGCAGGGGATCCGATTTTTCAGCTCTGATACATGGGAAATGATGCCGATGAGCCGTCCGCCGCCCTGGAGCATTTCCAGGGCCTTCATGGCGGTGTCCAGCGTTTCCCCGTCCAGGGAGCCGAAGCCCTCGTCGATGAACAGTGAATCCAGCCGTACCGCGCCGGAATGGTTCTGCACCACCTCGGACAGCCCGAAGGCCAGAGACAGAGAGGCCAAAAACTGTTCTCCTCCGGACAGGGTCTCGATGGAGCGGGGGAGCATGGAGGAGCCGTCCAGCACCTCCAGATCCAGCCCGCTCAGGGAATTTCCCCCTTTTGGCCCCTCCATCAGCCGCAGGGCGTACCGTCCCCGGCTCAGGGTGGAGAAAAAGCGGTTGGCGCTGACCAGCACTTCCTCCAGCATGATGCTGAGCACATATTGCAAAATCGGCAGCTTCTGGGGATTGTTTCCGGAAAGGGCTTTGGAAAGCCGGGCGGTGCGGCTGTATTCCTTTTCCAGCCCCAGAGAGCCTTTTTCCAGCTCCCGTATGGTTTGCAGTGTGGCGCGGAGGGAGGCGGCCAGCTGAACGGCGCTTCCCAGCTCCTCAGAACACCGCAGGCGTTCCTCCCGCAGGGCCGCTTCCCGCTGCCGCAGAGCTTCTGCCTCGGGCTCGGTTTCCCAGGGCTTTTGAAAGGCCTCCGCCTCTCGCCGCGCTTTTTCCAGGGCGGCTTGGGCCAGGGCCAGGGTGGTTTCCGCCTTTTGCCGTTCTCCTTCCAGCGCTTCGGCCTGCCGGAGCAAAGCGGCGGCGTCCTGTTCCAGCTTTTTATAGCGGGCTTCCTTTTGCGCAAGCTCCTGCTCCAGCCCGGCGGCGGTCAGCCCGGCAAGGGTCTGTTCCGCTTCCGCTGTTTGGTGTGTAAGCTCTTTTTCCCTGGCTTCCAGGGCGGAGGCTTCTTCCCGCTGTTTTGCTTTTCGCGCTGTGAGCAGCTCCTTTTCTCCGATCAGCTTTTCCAGGCGGGCCTGAGCTTTTTCCAAAAGGCCGGCGTTTTTCTGCGCTTCCTCCAGCTTTCCGGTGAGCCCGGCAACCTCCTGTTCTGCCTGCTCCGGGGAAAGGGGCAGGGCGGCGCAAAGGCGCTCCTGCTCCTGAAGGCTTTGAAGGGCCTTTTCCCGCTGGGCTTCCAGGGAGCGCTGCAGGGCAATAGCCTGCAATGCTTTTTGCCGTGCTTCCCTTTCTCCGGCCCGAAGGGCCTCCAGCTCTTCCTGCCGAAGAAGGGACCGGCTGCCCTGGGCCGGGGCGGGGTGCTCCCGGCTGCCGCAGACAGGACAGGGCTCTCCCTCCCGAAGGCCCTGGGACAGGCCCAGCGCGGCGTTGCGGCGGGCCAGCGCTTCCTGGTGCTCCAGTTGCCCGGTCAGCGTTTCACTGAGAACTCTTTGCTTTTCGGCCTCCTGCTTCTGCGCCGCCAGCTCTGCTTCCGTTTTTTGCAGGGACTCTTTGCGCCCCAAAAGCTCCCGGTAGGCTTCCTGTGTTTTTTCCAGAACGCTTCGCCGCTCCAGCAGCTGGGGAAGAAGCCCCGCGGCGGCCTGGCACTGCTGTACAAACAGCTTTCCCGTTTCCAGGCGTGCGGCAAGCTCTTTCTCTTGAGCGCCGCACCGCTCCAAATCACTTTGCAGCTCTCGCAGGGCCTTTTGGGCAGCCGCCCGCTGCCGCTTCAGGTCTTCGGCACGGCGCAGCTCTTCCCGGCGTTCGGTGAGGCGGGCGGTTTCCCGGGCCTGAAGCACCGCTTCTTCCCGAAGCTTTTCGGCCTGCTGACGTTGCTGCTTTGCGATATCCTTTTCCTGTTCTAAAAGCGTTTTGCGCTCCCTGGAGGCTTCATAGCTTTTTTCGGCCTCCCGCAGCGTGGCGGTCAGCTGGCCCCAGGCTTCCACCGCCCGAAGCAGGCGCTCCGCCTCCTGCCACTGCTTCGTTAGGGTTTCGCTGGTTTTCCGCAGAGCGGCTTCCCGCTCCCCGGCGGCGGTGATGCTTTGCTCCAACGCTTCTGTGGTTTCCAGGGCTTCCTTTTGCAGCAGGGAGCTTTTTTTCGCCTCCAGTTCCCGCAGCTGTTCCTCCAAGGCCTTGGTGCGCCGCAGCAGGGAATCTGTCAGTGCTTTCCAGCGCCCGGCGGAAAACAGGGTGCGCAGCATTTCCCCCTTTTCCTTGGAATTGGCCCGCAGCAGCCGCAAAAATTCCCCCTGGGGCAGTACGATCACCTGGGAAAACTGCTCCGCGGTCAGGTGGAGCAGCTCCTCGGCCACATTGCGCACCGCCGTTTCGCTTTTGCTTTCCAGCAGCCGGAATTCCCCATTTTCCAGCAGAAAGCATTCGTGAGAATCCCGAAATTCCGGCTCCTTGGTGTTTCGGTTGATGTGAAGATACCGGGTGCGCCGGAAGCGATAGATATTCTCTCCCAGGGAAAAATCGTATTCCGCAAGGGTGGGGGTATCGTCCTCCGCCGCCATACAGCGCATGGAATCAAAGGTGCGCCTGCCGCCGGTGGCCCTGCCGTACAGGGCAAAGCTCATCGCGTCCAGCAGGGCGGTTTTCCCGCCACCGGTGGGGCCGGAAATGAGGAACAGCCCGGCTTCCACAAAGGCGGTAAAATCCAATTCTGTTTTTTCCGGATAGGGCCCGAAGGCCTGAAGCAGCAGACGAATGGGTTTCATGGCCGCCCTCCTTTCTGTTCCGAACGCTTGTTAGCCAGACGGTGCAAATTTGCACCGTCTGGCTACCGGCCGGATTCCATTTCCTCCAAAAGCTCCTGCAGCAGCTGAAGCTCCTCAGGCTCGGCGGGGGTTCCGCACACGTCCTGCAAAAAAGAGGAAAAGATGGTTCGGTCGTCCTGCCCTTTCAGCCTTGCCGCCCGTTCTCCCGCCGCCCCGGAGATCGCCCAGGGGTTGGAGAG
>Ga0137298_11337_pt1 | contig 13599 bp, 14 predicted proteins | sample RamsorincwithD2O_2_FD_97182 | JGI IMG/M metagenome (GOLD analysis project Ga0137298, IMG submission 97182) | Mouse cecal microbial communities from Vienna, Austria - Glucosamine amended with D2O | ecosystem: Host-associated > Mammals > Digestive system > Large intestine > Cecum | place: Austria...
TCCGCGTCCGATATATTTGAGTGTGAACTCCTCTTCCATGTCTTTATGCTTGGCCGGCATAATCCAGCACACCACCTTTACATAAAGTTTAGTGAACCATATCATGATGAGAAGGTTGCAGGTGTTGAACACGGTCGGGAACATCGCCAGGCCGAATGCCACCGAGGCCTGGGCCTTTGCTGTCAGGCCTCCCTGCGGGTTCAGCAGGGTTGAGTCGGCCATGGCGGCTTCTTCTGCCTTTGAGATGTCGAGAGGATTAAGGCCGTTGCACACCTGGGTTATGTCGGCCACAAGGTTCATGAACGGATGGAATATGCAAAGCACGATTATCGAGCCGATCACGTTGAAAAGGACGTGGCCCATTGCTGTGCGCTTGGCGGCAAGATTGCCGCTCAGAGAGGCGAGGATAGGGGTGATGGTTGTTCCGATGTTTCCGCCGAGAATTATTGCGCATCCGAGCTCGAAGTTGATCCATCCTTGCGAGCACATGATAAGGGTGATTGCAAATGTCGCGGCCGAACTTTGTGCCACCATTGTGAGCACTATGCCGATGCCGAAGAATATGAGCACTGAGCCGGAGCCGAGAGTTGTGTAGTTGGTGACAAACTGCAGCATCTCCGGATTGGCCTGCAGGTCGGGCACGTATTTGCTGATGAGGTCGAGGCCCATGAAGAGGAAGCAGAAGCCTATCAGGAACTCTCCCAGCGATTTGTAGGCGCTTTTCTTCATAAACAGCATAGGCACTCCTACGGCAAGGAGCAGGATGCTATAGTCTGATATGCTGATCTCGAAAGAAAATGCAGAGATAATCCAGGTGGTTACGGTGGTGCCGACGTTGGCTCCGAAAATAACGGCCATTGATTGGGCGAGACTCATCAGGCCGGCGTTGACGAAACTCACCACCATCACGGTAGAAGCACTCGAACTTTGAATCAATGCAGTGATGGCAATTCCCGTGAGCACGCCGGTCACACGGTTTTTTGTCATGATGCCGAGGATGTTGCGGAGGCGGTCGCCCGCTACTTTCTGAAGCCCCTCGCTCATCACTTTCATGCCGTAGAGGAAGAGGCAGACAGCACCGAGGAGACTGATGAAGTCAATGACGGTATAATTCATCGGAAATGGTTGATGTTATATGATGGCAAAATTAGTGAAAAAACCTAAATCCCACAAATTTTAGTTCATGTTTGGCCGCATCCATCATTGAAAACGAATTATTGGAGCATATAAAACTTTGGCCGGGTGGGAGGAAATAGTTATTTTTGCTGAAAAATTCAGCGTTATGGAAATTAATATGATAGTAGCTGCCGGAAGCGACGGCGCAATAGGGCGCAATGGCGACCTTATATGGCATATATCGGCTGACTTGAAGCGTTTTAAGTCGCTCACAATGGGGCATCCCGTGATAATGGGTCGAAAAACATGGGAATCTTTGCCTAAGCGCCCTCTGCCGGGGAGGCGTAACATTGTGGTCAGCCGCAATCACGGGTTGGTTGCTCCGGGTGCGGAAGTGGCGCATTCACCAGAAGAGGCTCTAAGGCTTGTAGAGGGGGAGAATCCGTTTATTATGGGTGGCGCCGGTATTTATGACGCATTCATGCCGAAGGTGACCCGCATTTATCTCACGGAGATTGATTCAGTGTGTCCCGAAGCAGATGCCCGGCTTCCGTTTCCTCTGCCGGAATCGGAGTGGGCACTGACGGAGGCTGAAGAGCCAATGTCTACGCCGGAGGGAGTGGAATACAGATATGCCACTTATGTCAGAAAATAAGGATAAAATCGCGGAGCCTCGGTTGCGGGTGGTCATAATCAATAAAAGCGACTCTACCGGCGGGGCAGCTGTTGTGAGCAGGCGGCTCATGGAGTCGCTGCGCGGAGAAGGGGTGGACGCGAGGATGCTTGTGGTGGAGAAACTCACTCATTCACCATACATAGAGTTGGCGGCTTCCCCACGCAGCATAAAGAGGCCGTTTCTGGCCGAGCGGTTAAAAATTTTTATGGCCAATGGCTTCGACAGGTCAACTCTTTTCAAAATTGACACAGGCTCCGACGGGCTCCCCTTATGGGAGCATCATCTGGTGAAAGAGGCCGATGCCGTTCTTATCAATTGGGTGAACCAAGGAATGCTTTCATTGAAGGGGGTGGAGAAAATTATTGCGCTTGGAAAGCCTGTGATATGGACGATGCACGACATGTGGTGCATGACCGGAATCTGTCATCATGCCGGAGACTGCAGAGGCTATCTTAAAAAGTGTGGCAACTGCCCGTTGCTCGGGAAGCGTGGAAGCGACAACGACCTCTCTCATAAGATTTGGGAAAAAAAGAGGCGCCTCGGGTCGCTTCAGGAGAAGATTACTTTCGTGGCTGTCAGCAACTGGCTCGCCGGGAAGGCGAAGGAGAGTTCTTTGCTTGCCGGCGAAAAGGTGTGTGTGATACCTAATCCGTTCAATCTTTCTTTTGATGAATGTAGCAGAGAAAAGAACAGCGGGGGAAAGATAAGGCTCATTTTCGGCGCTGCACGTGTGGACGACCCTGTCAAGGGCCTTCCGGTGCTTGTGGAGGCTACGAAATTGTTGCGCGAAGATTATCCGGAATTGGCCTCGAGGATGGAGCTTGTGACATTCGGAGGCGTTAAAGACCCCTCGTCTCTTTCCGACATGGGAGTGGAGAGCCGGCATTTGGGAATGGTGAAAGGGGAGGACGAAGTGAGGAAAGTGTATGAAAGTGCCGATATTCTTGTGTCGGCATCAAGTTATGAAACCCTCCCCGGCACTCTCGTGGAGGCTCAGGCTTATGGATGCATCCCGGTCAGTTTCAACCAGGGAGGGCAGTCAGACATAGTGGAGCATCTTTCCACGGGGCATCTCGCCCACTTCTCTTCTGATTTGGAGGTTGCGGCAAGGAATCTTGCCGAAGGTATAGTGTGGGCTGTTTCTGTGGTTGATGATGAGCCTGCACGCGCTGCAATGCTTGCCCGCATGAGAGATAATGTTAAATCTCGATTCTTATCTTCGGCTGTGGCCGGGGCTTATGTCAGGCTTATTTGCGGCAGACGCAATGTGTGAGCAGCATGATAAATTTGGATAAGTTTGGCAGAATGTCTAAATTTGCAAAGGCAAGCAGATTCGGCTGATTGCCGGTTTTATTTATGGCAAGAGATTTGATTGGCAGATATGTGTGGATTGTCGACACGCTCACAAGATATGAGCGGCTGTCGCGCAGCGATTTGAACCGGCTGTGGATGCGGTCGGATATTTCGGGCGGCGAGCCGCTTCCCGAGCGCACGTTCTACCATTATCGCAGGGCAATAGAGGAGAATTTCAATATTGACATAAATTGCGACAGTTCCGGCCGCTATTACATAGAACAGGATAATTCGCGGCAAAGCCGCGCGTTTACAAACTGGATGCTCGACTCTTATGCCGTGAGCAGCGCCATAAAGGAGAGCCACGCCCCCATGGAGCGGGTGGAAATAGAGGATGTGCCGTCGGCGCGCGAGTTTTTGCCGATTACTCTTGAGGCTATAAGGAACTGCAATAAAATCTCATTTACTTATGCCGGCTTCAATCGTTCTCGTGCTGAACGCGATATTGTTTTTCGTCCGTATTTCCTGAAGCGATATAAGCAGCGATGGTATATGATAGGTCTGAAGGAGAAGGGGGATTCAATTCGCACTTATGCGCTCGACCGAGTGAGGGAGATGAAACTTGTGAGCGAAGTTTTCGAGATGCCCGCCAATCTTCAGCTCGACGACCTTTTCGGCAATATTGTGGGTGTGACTTCCTCGCAGGCGCAAGTGAGAATTGTAAGGCTTCGCACCACCTCCACTCAGGCTAAATATTTCCGTGCGTTGCCGCTTCATCCTTCGCAGCAGGAAGAGATTCACGACGAGTATTCGATCTTCACTTATCGGCTGAAGCTAAATTATGAGCTCACTCATGAGATTTTGGGTCTTGGCGACGCTGTGAAGGTGCTCGACCCTCCGGAATTGAGGGCGATGGTGGTCACGCAGCTTAAAGACACTCTTGCTCAGTATGATTCTGGCGAAAGCGAGGGGAGCGGGCCATTTGAGCAACGCCCGATAGTCACAGCGGATTGAGGATAACAGGATAAGAAACCGTTAAAGAAACGATATGTACACACAAGACAGCCTTTTTTTCGGAGTGTCGGCGCGTGGGGCTGAATTGCTGAAGCGTCATGCCATCTACACGGATATGTCGGTTCGCGATGCTCTGGCGGCAATAAATGCCCTTTCGGGAGAGGCTATGACACTTTTTGCAATTGACAGGGAAGGGCTTCTGGCCGGAACTGTGACTGACGGCGACATCCGGCGCGCGCTGATTTCAGGTGTGGAGATTTCTGAGCCGGTGGAGAAAGTGATGCACACGAGGTTTATATCCGCCACACCCGGCGACGACGTGTGCGTTGCCATAGCGGAGGGGCGCCGGAGGAATCTGTCGCTTGTGCCGGTCGTGAAGGATGGCCGCATAGTCGATGTGCTCGACTTGAACAAACAGAAGACCTTCCTCCCTCTTGATGCAGTGCTGATGGCCGGCGGGAGGGGCGAAAGGCTGCGTCCTCTCACGGAACATACGCCAAAGCCTTTGCTCCCGGTGGGAGGTAAAGCTATCATCGATTATAATGTAGATGAACTTGAGGCGTGCGGAGTGAAGCGGATATTTGTGACCGTGAATTATCTTGCCTCGCAGATAGAATCCCATTTCTCTGCGCGCAAGGGGTTCAGCCGGGTGTGCTGTGTCAGGGAGCCAAAGCGCCTCGGCACAATGGGTAGCCTCGCACTTATCGAGGGGCTTGAATGCGACACTGTGCTTGTGATGAACTCCGACCTTCTCACCACTCTGGATTTCGAGGCTCTATATATTCATCATCGCCGCAGCGGGGCAGACCTCACAATGGGGGCTGTTCCTTACACTGTGTCGGTGCCGTTCGCAATCATGCAGATGGAGGGTAAAAGGGTGAAAGGTCTTGAAGAGAAGCCCACCTACAACTATTTCGCCAATGGTGGCGTTTACATAATGAAGCGCAGCCTGCTTCAACGCATAGCAAAAGGTGAATATCTCGATGCTCCCGACTTTATCTCCGCGCTGATAGCCGACGGAGGAGAGGTGGGGTGCTATCCCATAGAGGGCACCTGGATCGACATAGGCTCGCCCGATGATTATCGCTATGCCAACGAACTCATGAACAGGCGAGGACCTCGCAAATAAAACAGCATAAACCGTAACCGATAAAAATTCATAAAGCAATGGCCGACTCTAATTTCATTGACTATGTAAAGATTTTGTGCCGCTCCGGCAAAGGCGGGGCCGGCAGCCGTCATTTCCATCGAGCAAAGTATGTGCCTAAAGGGGGGCCCGACGGCGGCGACGGCGGTCGGGGAGGACATATTATCCTGAAAGGGAACCGACATATGTGGACTCTTCTCCCCTTGCGCTATCAGCGGCATGTGTTTGCCACCGACGGACAGAGCGGCGGAGCCGGGCGTTCGTTCGGGAAGGATGGTGAAGACCGCATAATAGAGGTGCCGGTGGGCACTGCCGTGTTTGATGCCGAGACCGGGGCTTACATATGTGAGATTACTGAAGACGGGCAGGAGATAAAACTGCTTCGCGGCGGCAAAGGTGGGCTTGGCAACTGGCATTTCGCCACTTCTACCAACAGGGCTCCGCGCTATGCGCAGCCCGGGCAGCCGGCCATCGAGAAGGCGGTTGTGCTTGAACTGAAACTTCTGGGAGATGTGGGCCTTGTAGGGTTTCCTAATGCAGGAAAATCCACGCTCCTGTCGGCTATATCGGCTGCCAAGCCTAAGATCGGCGACTATCCGTTCACTACTATGGAGCCAAGCCTGGGCATAGTGAACTACCGTGGCGACAAGTCTTTTGTGATGGCCGACATTCCCGGCATAATCGAGGGGGCAAGCGAGGGGAAAGGGCTAGGGCTTCGTTTCCTGCGCCATATTGAACGAAATGCTGTGCTCTTGTTTATGATTCCGGCCGATAGCGACGACATTCGCCGCGACTATGAGATTCTTCTCAAAGAGCTGCGTGAGTTTAATCCCGACCTTGCCGACAAAAGCAGGGTGCTCGCAATAAGCAAGTCGGACATGCTCGACGATGAACTGCGCGAGGAAATGTCGAAGGAGCTTCCTGAAGGCGTGTCTTCGGTGTTTATATCCGCTGTGACCGGGCAAGGTCTGACAGAGTTGAAAGACCTTCTATGGAGGGAAATTAATTCGGAAGACAATCAGGTTAAGAGCACCATGACGCATCGCGATCTTGATGTGCGGCATCGTGTGGAGGAGGAAGATGAGTTTATATTCCATCAGGACGATGATGTGGAAGATGAGCTTCCGCTCGACGACGAGGCATGGGAAAATGAGTTCTGGGATGAAGAAGACCAGGTTAATGGCTGATTATGCAGGAAGGACCCCTTGAGATAGACTTGCACAAAATTCTTCGGGCACGCATGCCCCGGAAAGTAAGCCGGTTTGTGCCCGGTTTTGTGATAAGTGGCCTTGAGCGGCTTATCCATCAGGATGAGCTTAATGAAATGCTTCGCATGGGGTATCCTTTGCGTGGCTGGGAATTTGCCTGCAAGTTGCTGGATTATCTTGAAATATCGTTGGAAGTGAAGGGCCTTGACAGGCTTACGGATTCAGGCCGGTTCATGTTTGCATCCAATCATCCCTTGGGCGGGCTCGACGGCATTGCCCTGATAGCGGTGTTGGGAAAGCGTTATGGCAACGACGGAGTGCGTTTTCTTGTGAATGATATGCTCATGAACGTTGAGCCGCTTCGCGATGTGTTTCTGCCGGTCAACAAGTTTGGCTCGCAGGGTCGTGATGCCGCTGTGGCAATCAGCGCGGCATTGGCGTCGGATATGCAGGTGCTGCAGTTCCCTGCAGGTCTTGTGTCGCGGCTTCACGATGACGGAAGCATCTCTGACCTTGAATGGCATAAGGCATTTGTTGCGCAGGCAATTAAGCATGAGCGCGACATAGTGCCTGTGAGATTTGAAGCGAGCAACACTATGCGGTTTTACCGCACTGCCCGCTGGCGCAAGAAATTGGGGTTGAAAGTGAATATAGAGCAGGCGTTGCTTCCCTCAGAATTGTGTAAGGCTCGCGGGAATCGGTTTCGCATCGTTTTCGGAGAGCCTGAGAGCTGGCGCGGACTGAAAGCGCAAGGGCTGCCTCCGAAGGCATTGGCGGCTGTTATAAGGCGGAAGGTTTATAATCTGAAATAAAGTTGTAATGAAAAATAAGAGGGGCCGGCAATCTCGAGATTGCCGGCCCCTCTGTCAGTTATGTGGGTTTCCCTTGGATGAGGCTTCTATATGCAGTTTCTGTGAGGATCGCTCCCGTGAGGCTTGCTTATATGAGACTCACGCACGGCGTGCCTGCGCATTGGTCAGCGGTTTTTGTACATGTCGTCGTAGTATCGCTCGTAGTCGCCGGAGGTGATGTTGTCCATCCACTCCTGATTGTAGAGATACCATCGGACTGTCTTCTCTATCCCCTCCTCGAACTGCAGGCTGGGCTCCCATCCGAGTTCCGCCTGAAGCTTGCGCGAGTCGATCGCGTAGCGCATGTCGTGGCCGAGGCGGTCGGTGACATAGGTTATGAGATGGTCGGAATGCCCCTCCGGGTTCCCGAGCATCCTGTCAACAGTCTTGATTATGACCTTTATGAGGTCGATGTTCTTCCACTCGTTGAATCCCCCGATGTTGTATGTGTCGGCAATTTTGCCTTCATGGAAGATGAGGTCGATTGCCCGCGCGTGGTCCTCCACGAACAGCCAGTCGCGCACGTTCTCCCCCTTGCCGTACACGGGCAGCGGCTTTCCGTGGCGTATATTGTTTATGAACAGTGGGATTAGCTTCTCCGGGAACTGGTATGGGCCGTAGTTGTTCGAGCAGTTTGTCACGATAACCGGCATGCCGTATGTGTCGTGGTATGAGCGCACGAAATGGTCTGACGACGCCTTCGACGCCGAGTAGGGTGAATGCGGGTTGTATTTCGTTGTCTCGAGGAAGAACTCGGTTCCGAACGCCATGTGCTCCCCGGCCGAGGCCTTCGTCGTGAACGGCGCGGGCGTGCCCTCGGGGTGCGTCAGCTCGAGCGCCCCGTACACCTCGTCGGTGGAGATGTGGTAGAACATCTTCCCGTCGTATTTCTCCGGGAGGCTTTCCCAGTATTCCTTAGCGGCCTGCAGCAGCGCGAGAGTTCCCATCACGTTGGTGCGCGCGAAAGTGAACGGGTCCTTTATCGACCGGTCCACATGGCTCTCGGCGGCGAGGTGTATTATCCCGTCGATCTCGTATTCTCGGATTACGCGTCGCATCTCTTCGAGGTCAGCGATGTCGGCGCGCACGAAAGTATAGTTCGGTTTCTCCTCGATGTCCTTGAGGTTGGCAAGGTTGCCGGCGTATGTGAGCTTGTCGAGGTTGACAATTCGGTAATCGGGATATTTGTTTACGAAGAGGCGTACCACATGGCTTCCGATAAAGCCTGCGCCACCTGTTATCAATATATTACGCTTCATTTTGATTCTTGACTGAGATTTTTAATACATTTTTTCAATGAGTCTGTCCAGTAGGGTACACGGGCATTGAAAGTGTCCTTGTACTTGGTTTTGTCGAGCACCGAGTAGGAGGGGCGCTTCACGGGGGAGGGGAACTCGTCGGAATGGCACGGCTGTATGTCGCACCCGGTGTTTCCGGCAAATTCGGCAATCATTTTTGTGAAGTCGTACCAAGAGCACACCCCCTCGTTTGAGTAATGGTATGTCCCCTCGTTTCCGTCCATTCTGCGGTTCTCTACAATGTCGAATATGGCGTCGGCGAGGTCTTGCGCATATGTAGGCGTCCCGGCCTGGTCGAACACCACTTTCAGTTCCGGTTTTGTAGAGGTAAGATTGAGCATGGTCTTGACGAAGTTCCTGCCATATTCGGAATACAGCCATGCGGTGCGGAATATCAGGGCCTTGACTCCCGATTTTTCAATCTGTTGCTCGCCGTGGAGTTTGGTAAGGCCGTACACACCGGTGGGTGTGCCCTTCTGGTCCTCGCGGCAGGGCACGTTGTAAGGCTCTTTGCCGAACACATAGTCGGTTGACACATGTATCAGCGTGCCGTTGTTCTCCTTGATGGCGTCTGCGAGGTTGCGCACGGCAGCGGCATTTAGGAGCTCGGCGAAATCGGCGTCAGTCTCGGCCTTGTCCACATTAGTGTATGCGGCACAGTTCACGATGACATTCACGTCATTTTCCCTGACCATTTTTTTTACGGCCTCGGCGTCGGTTATATCGAGGCGAGAGATATGTATGCCGCCGGCGTCGAGGTCGGCCACATCTGTGAAGAAATAATTGTCGTTGGAATGTCTGGAGGCGTTGCGGAGGCAGTTTCCTAACTGCCCGTTAGCCCCGGTCACAAGTATGTTCATATGTGAAGTTTGTGAGTTTCAGAATAAGTCGGAATGAGAGCCCGTGTCAAGGAGAAGGAGAATTAGTTCTTCGTCATCCTGTTGCCAAACCAGCACCCAGTCACCTTGAATATGGCATTCCCAGCATCCGGCATAAGATCCGGAGAGCTTGTGCGGACGATATCTTGAGTCAACACATCCAGTGTTTTCTAAAGATTGTATAATGGCTTTTAATTGTTCTACATCAAAACCTCTTTTATAGCATTTTTTTAATGCTTTCTTAAATCTTCCGGAATATTCGATTTTATATTTCATATTCCTAAAATTGTCTTAAAGAGGTCATCTGTGCTTTCAGCTTTGTATACACGTCCTTGGCGAACGTCTTCAAGGGCTTCGTCGAGCGAGTTCCTGCGTTTTGTGGCAGCGGTGTCGATAGATACTCCTTTGAAAGCTTTGACAACTTTTTTCAAGGTCGGGAGAACCGACGGGTCGTCTATATTGAGAATCAATTGTGTCATAATAATCTGTTTTCGCAAATTTACAATTAATTATTCAATATAACAACAACCGGCGGAATTTTGTTGCCCGTGTTGTAATTGAGTTTGAGTGAATAGAATACATTTTAGTATTCAAACGGGGTGTCGAAGTCGGCGAGGAGAGGGTGACGTGTGTCTTTTTCGGAGAGGATTGCCTGCGCGAGGTCTATCTGCCAGTCGATTCCGAGTGTGGGGTCTAATATGGATATGCCTCCGTCAGCTTCGGGATGGTAGTAGTTGTCGCATTTATATTGGAACACGGCAGTGTCGGAGAGCACGGCGAAACCGTGGGCGAAGCCACGGGGGATGAAGAACTGGCGGTGGTTGTGCTCAGTGAGAAGGCATGACACATGCTTGCCGTATGTGGGCGAGCCTTTGCGAATGTCGACGGCCACGTCGAGCACTGACCCGCGCACGCATCTCACGAGCTTGGCCTGGGAGTAGGGGGGCCGTTGGAAGTGCAGGCCGCGCATCACTCCGCGTGAGGAGCATGACTCGTTGTCCTGAACGAAATCCACGGGGCATACCTCGCGGTCGAACACCGACTTGTTATAACTCTCAAAAAAGTAGCCGCGAGCATCTGTGAATACTCTCGGTTCGAGGATCATTACGCCCTCGATATCTGTTTTTATGACGTTCATATCTTATTCAATAATTTTAGACCGGGGTTCCTGTTTGAGTCAGTAGCACGGGGCTAAGGTTAGAGCGTGCTTCAAAAGCACATTTTTTGAGATGTTGAATCAGACTGTCGATATCCATTGTTTCAGATATTAGACCGCAAATCTACAAATAATTCCTGAAACAATATCACAAAACAGTAAAAACAATCCTTCGCACACCCTCAAAAATATAGTTGCCACGAAGGTCTGCCTTGCCGACCTCATCTGCTCCGGCACTTCGGTTAAAGAAACAAGCGTTCCGGCACTTTGGCTAAAAGATGGTTTTCCGGTTAAAAATCAAGGTTCGGGGAATCAGTGCGGCGCACCTCTTCAATAACCTTTATGAGATACTGCCCATACTGATTCTTTAGCATAGGTTTTGCAATTTCACGCATACGCTCCTCCGAGATCCATCCCTGACGGTAGGCAATCCCCTCGAGACATGCAATCTTAAGTCCCTGGCGTTTTTCAAGAACCTCTACATATATCGAAGCCTCCGCCAGCGAGTCGTGAGTGCCGGTGTCGAGCCATGCGAACCCGCGCGGCAGGGTCTGTACCTTCAGTTCGCCGTCTTTCAGAAACTCCTGGTTCACTGTGGTTATCTCCAGCTCGCCACGCGCCGAGGGTTTTATCTTTGCGGCCACGTCCACCACCTTGTTGGGGTAGAAATAAAGCCCGACCACGGCATAATTGCTCTTAGGGTGCTCCGGCTTCTCCTCTATTGACAGGCAGTTCCCCTGTTTGTCAAATTCAGCCACTCCGTAGCGCTCAGGGTCTTCTACCCAATAGCCGAACACTGTGGCCTTCTGCTCCTTCTCGGCAGTGAATACAGCGTCGCGAAGCACCTTTGAGAATCCTGCGCCGTGGAAGATATTGTCGCCGAGCACGAGGCATGCAGAGTCGTCGCCTATGAACTCCCTGCCGATTATGAACGCCTGCGCGAGCCCGTCGGGCGAGGGCTGCTCGGCATATGTGAACTTCACGCCATAGTCGGAGCCGTCGCCGAGAAGACGCTTGAAGCCCGGGAGATCCTGAGGCGTGGAGATAATGAGGATGTCGCGTATACCCGCCAGCATGAGCGTGGAAATCGGGTAATACACCATCGGCTTGTCATAGATTGGAAGCATCTGCTTCGACACGCCCTTTGTGATAGGGTAAAGACGGGTGCCGGATCCGCCGGCGAGAACGATTCCTTTCATATATTTAGAGAAATTTGAGATGACAGTTTCAGTCCATAGTTCCGTAGAGCCATGAGTTTAGGCCGGAGAGCTCCGGAATTATGAATGGCAATTTTACATGAGACAACAAGTTGCCGGTATGCATTTGCTATTTAGCGACGGTTGCGGTTGCGTGATAGAATTTGAGGTTGTGGTGCGGGTTGATATGCTTTGAGTCCGGTGTCTCCGGTGAAGATTTCGGCAGTGTAGCCTTTTGAATAATAGTAATCGGCAACCTGTTTAATAGAGACATCTCCCATTGAGAGTCCGCAGCACGACAATGATTCTTGCGGTTTATCTGGGTTATATGGTTGCCGCATTCTATTATACTTGCCAGCGGAAGCACGATTCTTGAAGAATCGGCAGTCTCCTTTTCAATAGATTTAGATACATCATCATAAGTAATGGGCTTTTCTCCCGACTTTTCAATAGATTCCATATTAGGAATCCGAAGCCATACGCAAAGGATAGATGTGTCTAATATTATAACTTTCCGGGCCATGGTCAATTATCGGATAGAATGTTTTTTGTCATCATGGCTCCTGGGGAGTATACCGCAAGTTTCTTCAGGAAATCAGGCCGGTCTGTGAGACGTAAAATTTTGGTAGTGCCGTGCGCGCCTTCGCGTGTAACGCAACTTACAGAATGGAGTATTTCCGGTCCGAGAGCGTCAATCAGAACCGGATTGTGAGTTGTGCAAAGCACATCGAAATCGCGAGACGATGCGATGTCGGTAAGAGCGCTGACAAGTTCGCCGGCACGTGAGGTATGCAAGCCGTTGTCAATTTCCTCGATTACAATCAGCGAGTCGGCCGGACGAGTTAGCATAGCAACAATAATGGCTATGAAGCGGAGTGTCCCGTCAGACATAGAGCGAGCATCGATTTCCATAGAGTCTTCAGGGTCGCCCCAGTCTTCGCGGCAATAAAGCATTGCAGTGTCCCGGAACCTGCCGACCCTTTCAGCCCATACTTTGCGTATATCTTTCTCTGGCAGTTTGCTGACATGTTTTGTAAGCCTGTCCTCGAAATCGGCAGTTTCCTCCTCGGGCAATGCGGCAATGACCCCCGCAACGTTTGAGCCGTCAGCCTTTAATGTTTCGGAAAGAGGAGAGAACTCACGCATTTTTGCAGGAGACGGATCCAACACGTAAATTGATGCAAAAGAGTCAAGTGTTGCCTTGGCTCCGTCTTTGATTTGTTTGAGCACCACCTGGCCCTGAATCTGCGAAAGCACTGTCATGTCGCGGCGCAGGCTTATCCCCTTGCGCGGGCCTGGACGGTCTTTGTCGAAACGAGCGGTTATCTGTCCGCAGGAGTCTCCCGGAGTTATTGGGTCGGTATTGAAGAGGCTACGCCACGAGTCATCACGTAGCCTCAACTCTAACGATTCTTCATTGATAAAAGCGTCAGCACGGTCAACGCTGAAAGATATTGAGTAGCGGTATTCAGAATTTTCAGATTTGAAAGTTACAGATATTTTTGTTTCGTCACATCCTCTGCGAATAATCTGGTCGATTCCTCCACGGATGCTCTTGCATACTTCAGCCAGTCTCTCCCCTCCGCTTAGTCGCGACAAAAACATCAAGGCATCGACAATATTAGATTTTCCGGATGCATTGGTGCCGATAAGGAAAGTTATCTGGTCAATAAGGAGTGTTGAATCCTCAAAGCTTTTCCAGTTATGTAGAGAAATCTCAGTGATCATTACAGAAGGGAATTACTTCACAAAGTTAATTAATTCCG
>Ga0137298_10996_pt1 | contig 13554 bp, 9 predicted proteins | sample RamsorincwithD2O_2_FD_97182 | JGI IMG/M metagenome (GOLD analysis project Ga0137298, IMG submission 97182) | Mouse cecal microbial communities from Vienna, Austria - Glucosamine amended with D2O | ecosystem: Host-associated > Mammals > Digestive system > Large intestine > Cecum | place: Austria...
CATACAGATATATTTTTATTATATGCTGATTATCTGAAATATAAATAATAATCTTTACATATTAGACTTATTGTTTTTTTTAAGAGATTAAATTTAATGCGATTGCCCATGGTTTATGGTTATGAAACAAAGTGTTCTCAAAGTCGAAACAGGATGTTTATGGGTATGGAACAACGGGAATGTCTAAAGAGGAAATCTTTGGCAATTGTAATAGGTTGATAATGTGTATATGAAAAAGAGATGAGGAACAAATATCCCTCATCTCTTTTTTAATTCATTGAGCTTTGAACTTCCAATACCAGCAACGGCCACCAGGGCTGATGCCCTGTTCCGGATATGCCAGAACGAGGTGGTCTTTATCTAAGAGCATAACTTCGAATTGATGTATGGTTGTGTTCCCTTCATTGGGAGATATGCCATGCATGACAGTCGCCTCATTGATCTTGATTAAAGCCGTAGACCATTCCGCCGTGTTATACCCGTTAGGTATGCTTCGGCTGAGATCTAGGCTGAAACTTCCTTTTTCTACGATGGTACCGTTGGCTTTTTTCTTGGTGAAATTAGCTCCTCCATTTAGATCAAACGTGATACTTTGGGCGAAATCTTCCGGAAATTTACTTTCCATATCCTCTGCGGAGAGGCCGGACCACATGGGAGCGATGTCGTATAAGTAACCGCCATCTCCCCATATAAGCCCTTCGTTGTCCCAAACCCATGTTTTACCTTCTTTCTCCGTTCCCGCTAAAAGCGCCCATTCCGGTGCGAGCGCATGATCGATTCTGTCGATCTTTACGGTACGTGTAGTCGTTACGGTTCCTCCGGCGCAAAGTCCCGTGAAGGTGATTTTGTGTTCTCCAAGGAAAGGAAGTAATACGGTATCCCTTTGCCGGACAGAAGTACTTACGATATAATCCCAAAAGCTTCCCACTTGCGGGGTCTCGTTAGACATTACGACTTGATTACCTCCCTCTGTTGTCGTGTATACCTCGATTCTCAGGTCACTTTCCGCTACTACCGAACCCATTTCCATACGATCGGTTATGGGTTCACATGCGATGAAAAATACGCATATTAGCAGGCATATATGAAATAAATAGTTTTTCATGTTCAATTGATTTTAATGGTTTATTTATACATAATGTTTCCTCCGGACCACCCGGGTGTTTGCTCCAATACCCCGTTGGATAAATCGATTTGAGTCTGAGGAATAGGCATGAATCCTCCGGTTTCCTCTATACGTTTGACGAAATCGCCGAAGTTACTTTTTGTCTTGATGCCACTATTCGTGATATCGATACCGTTTTGCCTGTTCAAGGCTTCGCCGGCTATGCCCCAACGGAGGAGATCATGATAACGCAAGCCCTCAAAGGCGAGTTCCCATCGTCGTTCGTTCCGTAGTGTCTCGTCCGTGTAAGTGGCTTTAGGCTTTAGACCTGAGCGCTCACGTACCCGATTTATATAAGAGACATCTTTCTTTAACTCAGCATTCATCAATAAGACATCGGCGAAACGGATTATCACGATATCTTGTGTATTATCAAGTTGGAAATCCGCCTTTCGTCCGTACATGAATACGCTATAGTTGGCGATAGTGCCGTCTGTGCCTTTGGCGTTGATCGGTATGTATTTCTTTTGCCAGAAACCGGTCAATTCCATCTCTTTCCCATCGCTGCTGTTTATCATGATATTTTCATCCGGACTTTTTGAGTCTATGATAGAGCCGGCACGACGTATATCTGTCGGTTCCTCTCTTTCCCATGATTCCCATAGATCGGGGTTTACGGGACCTGCTCCCCAGCCTTGTCCGAATGGGAAACAATTCGCATAATCGCTTTGGGAACGGATTCCGAAATATAGGTTCATCTGGTTTGAGTAGCAGATGTTTGTACTCCAGTCCGCTAAAGTTGAGAACTTGATTGCGAATATAGTCTCGTTATTAGCGCCGGTTTCCTCTACCCATCGTAAGTTATTATCGTTAGCGTATTTATAGTCCGGAGTTGTAAGTCTGTTGCTATAAGGCCATAAATTACGGAAATCACCGATCAAGCCGTGTCCGCTATTTGCGATACAATCATCCAGCCAATCTGTCACTTGTTGTTTTGCGATACTTCCCCCGTCATTTAAAGGCAACACCTCTTTCTTATAATACCCGCTATAGAATAAATATACTCTGGCTATCAATGCTTCTGCGGCCCATTTGGTGGCATGCCCTAATTCCGGAGCGGAGAAAGAGCCGAACGGAGAGGCGGGGAGAAGTTCGATGGCCGTTTTTAAATCAGTGGCTATCTGTGCGTAAAGCTCATCTGCTTGCGCTCTAGGATTATTTACAGGGTCTGTTTCTATGATCAAGGGAACCGTACCGAATATACGACATAATTCGAAATAGAAATAAGCGCATAGGAAGTGAGCCTCTCCTAAGATTTGTTTCTTCTGCCCTTCAGATTCCCACCCGTTTACAAGATCTAATGTTTCGATTAGCGTGTTACAACGGAATATTCCGGTGTAATTCTGTTTCCATCCGTCGGCAAACATGTTCTCTCCCACTTTTTTCATCTGGTTGACAGCTTGCGTGTCACTATCACCTTCTCCGGCACCTCCGAAACGATCGTCAGAAAGTAATTCCGCCAGATAGAAAGACTTCTGCGAGGGTAATCCGTAAGGCAATATCGAATAACAACCGGCTAATGCGGACTCGGCGTCTTTGGGCGAACTTGGAAAGTTTGAGGTATCTTTTTTAGTCAGATTGTCGACTTCCAAAATACTGTCGCAACTTGTTAATAAAACAAGGACTATCTGAAGTAAATAAATAATCTTTTTCATATCTTTTTTCTTAGAATTTTAGATTAACACCAACCATATATGTACGAAGAGCGGGATAGAATCCTACATCGATACCGGAAGACCACTGGCTATTATCCTCTCCGGAATGTCCTACTTCGGGATCCATTCCTGAGTATCCGGTGATCGTGAACAAATTCTGGGCCGTTACATACAAACGAGCCTGTTGGAGAGGCAACTTGGTAAATAGCTTTTTGAAATCATACCCTAGGGTGATATTTTGCAAGCGAAGATAGTCACCATTCTCTATATAGATATCGGAGATATATTGCCAGTTCGTATGCGTACCGGAGGTTAGGCGAGGAAGTCTGTTAGATGTTCCTTCTCCATGCCAACGTTCAAAAATATCGGTCGTATAGTTTTCCAAAGGGCTGTCTCCGGCGGAACGGTATGATTTGGCGATCTGGTTGCCAAATACCCCGTTGGCGGTGATGGCCAGATCAAATCCTTTGTAACCGAAATTCAAGGAAAGACCTAGGTTAACATCCGGGTTCGGGTCTCCGATCATGCAACGGTCGTCTTCTGTGATGCTTCCATCTCCGTTCGTGTCTTGGAATATCAAGTCGCCGGGTGCTGTTCCCGCTAGTTTAGCGCCTTGATAAGCATTGATTTCCGTCTCGTTCTGGAATACGCCCAATGTCTTATATCCGTAGAAGTAACCGATTGGATATCCAACTTGTGCCCTGTACATTTCGGGAGCTCCGTTGCTCAATACATAAGGATCTCCATGAATGATACCTTCCGTGTTAGCGATTTTTGTAACCTCATTCTTGTTTCTTGAAATATTCAAGTTCGCTCCATAGGTGAAATCTCCTACTTGGTCGTTCCAGTTTAATGCGATCTCAAAACCTCTGTTGCGTACGTCACCTCCGTTCACGAAGGGGGCATTGGCTCCATAAGTATCCAAGATAGGGGCTTGAACCAACCAATCCTTGGTCGCTTTGTTATACCAGTCGAAAGAGATTCCCATCCGGCCATTGAGCAAGCGGGCATCTACGCCAAGGTCTAATTGCTCGGAGGTTTCCCATGTAACGTCCTTATTCGGCAAGATATCCGGGTATGCTCCGGATACGGGAATATCCTTGTTTGAGCCGAAGAAATATTGGGAATTACTGAAAGAGATGGTCGCTAGATATTGGAACGGATCGATATCTGCGTTACCATTTTGTCCCCAGCTTGCACGTACTTTCAAGAAGTCTAGCCAATTCTTGGTGGATTCCATGAATGCCTCATTGGATAGTACCCAACCCGCCGATACGGAAGGGAAATATCCCCATCGGTTTCCTTTGGCGAAGTTGGAGGATGCGTCTGCTCGCATAACGATTGTGGCCAAATAAGTTTCCTTATAATTATAGTTGACACGGCCAAATACGGATACAATGCCCAATTTCCTTAAAGGAGATCCGCCTAACGTGGTCTTACCTGGTGTTATGATGGTCGTATTATCCAAATAGGCGTGATACAGATCGGAGAAGATCGAGTTTACATTTGAGCCATTCATCTCTTCTCCCATGCCTCTTTTTTCTACGGATTGTCCGACTAAGACATCGATATTGTGTTGTTTCGCTACGTTGAACGAGTAGTTCAACGTGTTTTCCCAAGTCCAATCGGTACCCGTGGAAAGGTTTTGACTGACTTTGTTCTCTTTGTTGAACGTATTCATTGACAAATCATACTCAGGCGTAAATGAGCGGTATGAACTTGTATAGCTATTCAAACCGAAATTACTTCTGAACTTAAGTCCTTTAATCGGTTGTATCTCCAAGTAAGCGTTCGCACGTAAGTTCTTGTTCTTTGTGATGTTCTGTCCTCTCCCATATTCCATGACTGCTACCGGATTTGCCTCATATACATTCCAGGGGATTGAGTAATGATAATCTCCGTTTTCGTCATTCATTGGAAGGAATGGGCTTGCGACCATCATACTATGGATATCATTCCAGTGTATATTGCCGATTCCGATTCCGGAATTCTCTTTATACGTGAAAATCAGGTTTTCCCCGAATTTGATAATATCCAAATTATTGCGTTTGAATAACGTATGTTCCGTATTCAGGCGGAATGTATAACGATCGTATTTGGGAGCTACCGGTTTTCCTAAGATACCGTCTTGGGTCGTATAGGAAATACCCGCAGAGTAAATAGATTGCTCTGTGCCACCGGTGATATTTAGGGCATGGTTTTGTGTCAACGCATTTTTATTGCGTATCTCTTCCAGCCAATTTGTCCCGTTCCATTTCCCACTTTGGATCTTGTCCCAATCGGGTACTAATGCGGCGAAGTCATAAGCGGGTAAGCCGTCATTCATGCGAGACTCGTTCATAATGGTCGAGTATTCTTGGGCGTTTAATAACGGAGCCATTTTATATACATTTTGGAATCCTACATATCCGTCGTATGAGATCGTGGCTTTTCCTACCCGTCCTTGCTTAGTTGTGACTAAGATAACCCCATTAGCGGCACGAGAACCATAGATTGCGGCGGAAGCGGCATCTTTTAAAACGTCGATGGATTCGATATCCGCAGGGTTCAAGTTATTGATATCTCCACCAGTAACTCCATCGATGATATATAATGGAGCAGATGAACCAGTGGTACCTAAACCTCTGATTGTGACTTTGAATCCTTCACCCGGCATACCGGACGTTTGTGTAATGTTCACACCTGGAGTCTGACTCTGTAAGGCACCTAAGGCGCTTACCGTGTTTAACCGTTGGATATCGTCTCCTTTTACTTGTACGGTGGCGCCGGTGACTAACTTTTTCTTTTGTACGCCATATCCTACCACTACCACCTCATCCAATGCTTGGGAGTCTTCTTTCAATACGATCTGATAATCAGTCTTTCCGGACTGTATCTTAATTTGCTGGTTCATGTATCCGATATAGGATACTTCTAGTAAACAATTTTCCGGGGCTGTCAACTCGAAATTACCGTCCAGATCGGTTACCGTTCCATTGGTTGTTCCTTTCTGCACTACGTTTACACCAATTAAAGGCATACCGTCTGTTCCTGATATAACAGAGCCTTTAATTCTCCTATTGTTTTGTGCTGTGACTTGCATGCTTATTGAAAGCGCTACAAACATCATGAACACGAACTGTACAAACCGCTGTTGTCGTTTGTTCTTACGAATCAAACCTTTTTCTTCTTCCATAAGAATTAGTTGTTTATAGATTAACATGAATAATAATACGTGAATATCCCCTTATAACACCATTTTGTAATGATGCTAAATAATTGTGTACCTTATATGTCGTTTAAAATCAGAAAGCCATGATTACATTGTTTATAGTAGGTGCGGAAGCTGGGTAATTTATGGAATTTCCAGCTTCTTCTACGGTTACATAGTATTCTAATCCATTGAGAGAGACCGATGGCATTGTGAGGCTATATGTATTTCTCGCTATCAATTCCATCTCTGCGGACCGAAAATCTCTTTCTCCGATTTGCCTATATTTTAATACAGGTATGCTTGTTTTACCAGAAGATAAGATGATTGTTTTAAGGATCATTTTCTCATCTTTCTCTATAAGGGAACGTTCCGTCAATAAGATAATCCGGGTCGGGCCCTTGTATTGAGTTGACAGCCCGGCTTCTTTAGGCAGGGCAGCCCCAGTATAACGCTGGATCATATCGTCGTGTTTATCCAGAAAATGATTTCCTGCTCTTGATAATTGCTCCAAATTGGCGACTGTCCCTAACTCACCGGGAGTATAGACAGTTTGTAACAGGTAGCCCATCATCTCTTCCCATTCTCTGGACATCTGGATGCGGATAGGGAGTATTTCCTTTTGGACAAACTGTTTGCGCTGTTTCGCATTTGTCATATTCTCGGCCTTTTCCATCGCTTGATCCAATAGGCCCCGTGTACATCCGAGTTTCGCCATAGCCTTGGTATAGTTGAAGGTATTAACCCAGTAATTGAAACGGTCAATATTTCCTTTCCCATTGACTTTAGATCCGAGTCGTGCGAAATGATCGACGAAAGCATATTTCTGTTTTTCCTTATCCCATGGAGCTTGGTTCGGCATGACTGCGCCTGGCCCGGAATTGGATACCCAATTAGCCGGACGAGGTATTTTCACGTTATCATTGCCACCGTTTCCATAAAAACCATCCACAGAGACAAATATAGCGGCTGCGCTATCTGCGATTTCTTTACCAAATTCACCAGTGGCATAGTCTTTATAAAAACTAAAGGCTTCCATGTCACGGGGTTGGCTGGATTCCATGCCTGTTCCTTCCGGTAAGTCTGCCTCATAATCTTTATAAGCGATACCACCGGCATTGATAGCCCGCTTAAAATATTCTCCTTTTACTTGGTTGACGTCCTCCGTTTTTCCTTCAATTATAATACCGGAAATGAAAGGGTTTTCCACCTCTACATTAAAATCGATATTTAGAACACCATCCTTTACGGCAATGGGTTTCGTCTTGATCTCATAAGCCGTGTCTTTTCCCACTTTCGCGAATACGTCAAGGTGGGTGGCTACCGCTTCTCCTTCTACGTTTACCCCGAAGACACTTTTTCCTTGCTGGTTGTATACATTCTCACAGAATTGTAGAGTGACGGTATACACGCCATTAGGCACCTTCACCAAGTAACTTTCCATGTCATAGCAAAGCGAGTTAAAAACGGGACTGTCTTTCGTCCCTTTGATTATTCGTCCGTCATCCGCATTTACTTTACCTTGTATGCGTACATCCTCGGTTTGTACGGGAGTCTCTATATAAGGTTTCCCGAAATTAGGATTCCAGTCTTTCTGGCTCCATGAGGCTTCTGCTAATGCCCGTACATTAGGGGCGATGGAACGGGTACGCCAATGAATACCAATCAATCCGTTACAATTATAATCTAATGCCTCCGCTGCGTCAGCTCGCATACGTCCGACCCAGAATTGGGGAATTGTCATCCGGGGATCTTCCTCTAACCAAGGTATGGCCCATTTCGGCCTGTCAGTCTTGATCTTATAGAACCCTCTTTCTATGCGATCTTGTCCCCACATACGGCTAATACAACTGATCGGGGAACGTGCGGGAATGATCTGGTCAAATCCACTTCTGTTTTGTGGGGGCCCCAATACCCATCCGCTTAATGCCAGCTCAAACGGATAGTTCATATCCGCTAATACACTATTAGCGATCTTGATGTCGTTAATAGTTTGCTGCACGACCTTATTTGTGGGATTTCCCCAAGTCCATGATTCTGGTGTCCATAACCAATAATAATCTAATGAATGTGTCTGAGTGATACGGTTGAAGATGCCTTCATAGAGCATGCGAGTGGCATCCTCACTTTCTGGATTTATCCCTTGCCTCTTTAATTCGGATCTCACCATTTGTGGGATAGTCAAAGGAGTTTCCGTACCCATGCAGAATTTCAAGCCAAATTGATGACCGAAGTCGAAGGCGGAGGATAATAATTTTCCGGTCCGTTCGAATAATAAGCACATGCTATCCGGCGTAGTAGGGAAAGGTTCGGTTCCTTTTAAGATATCGGCGCCGTATACTTCCCTATCATATAGCAAGGATGCTCCCGAAGAGAATTGGCTGGTCGTTAAAGGAGCGTATCCCCAATGTCCGGGCCTTTGCGTGTTTGCGAATGTTGCTGGATATGATTTGGCTACCTTGGCACTGTCTTGTATATCTTTTTTAAGACCGATCCAGACGCTAGGCTCCGCATGAGGGCCTCCTTCTGGGTAAGTGTGTAATCCGAAGAAATTCATCCTTAATTTTGTCAACTGGGAAAAATAGGCTTTATAGTCATCTTCATTCCACCAGTCCGGTCCTTCCGGAAAATCATGGAAAGGTAATATCCCGCGTGTGCTGAATAAAGGAGAGTTGAGTTCTTCCTTAAAATGGGTCAGTGAACCTGTATAAGGTTCATCCGGAATAACATCTCCATGTAAATAAAAGCGAACGCCTAACAATTCCGCATATCTGTAAGCGCCATATAGGGTCGCTACATCGGAACCGCCAATGATAAATAAGCGGTTGTCTTGACTAAATATACGGAAATCCTCTTTGCCGAGATTGGCGGATCTCTCTTGTATGGCTTGTGGTACATTAGGCATATCCTCGATATTGACTATGATGATCGAGTTCGCGGAACAATCCGATAAATCGGACTCTGTATGAATCGTTGGTATTAAGCCTGTCCGCTGGTAGATATATTTCTTAATCTCCCTGGTTCCTAACTCCGTTAAAGGGGATGGATTCCTGAGAGAGCAAATGGTTGGCACTTTTTGTTCGCTACATGACACGAATAAGATCAATGTAAGCATAATGAGCCAACTTCCTGTTTTCCTTGTATTCTTTTTCATACGAATATTGTTATTTCAGTTTGTAAGTTTTTCCAATAAAATCAATCTCATCAAGTGTGATGGTACGAGGATTATCATAGATAGCCTTTACGTCTTTTGCAGAGTTATATTGGTCTATATAATATCCCCAACACATAAACCACGTATATGGCTGATCTTTATATTGTTCATTTGTCGGCATCTCACCTATTTCACCTAAAGCCACGATTTTACCTTTTCCTAATGAGACAAGTTCATCGTAAGTCTCTTGAGTATATTCCCTGCGATAAACGTCGGTGGCTAATAGGTCGACATACTCGGTGCCCGGGAAAAAATCAACATATGAGGGGACCCATTGACTGATAGCGCTTGCGTTCCATACCCACAAAAGATTATTCAGTTTATGATAATGGGTGAAATAGTCATACATCATAATCCATAACTTCTTGTAACCATTTTCACCGGGATGGCCCCCCCACCAGAACCAGCTTCCGTTCATCTCATGATAAGGACGCCATAGAACAGGGATACCTAAATCCCGCAATTGTTTGAGATAGGAAGCGATTCGATCGGCTTGACGTTGCCACGCCTTATGCAAGAAGGTGCCGGGAGTGGTTAACTCTTCCCATGCCTCATCCGGTATCCGGTTTTCTCCAGTCCAGATAGATGATCCATCGCATTCATCGCCATCCGTAGGGAAACATGCGTGCCACATTAACGTGATGATCCGTCCTTGTTTATATTGTTGAATCGCCTCTGCTATCATGTCCGCACGTAGGCTTGAGTCCCTGCGATTATTGAAAGAGAAAGGCTTATAAGGTGTACTAAGATTCATCGGTCCGCAATGCTGATAATTCTGGGCGCTATCACCTTTTACATTAAAGCTGAAATCAGAACCCCATAGTACGGGGGTTTTTCCTGTCACTTTCCGGACTGCGTTTTCATATAGATTTAAATCGCTTACGAAATTATGTTGTCCGGACAGCGTATAATGTTTAGCCTGTATGGTATAGAGAAATTCCAGTAATTGGTAAGCCTCTTTCGATGCCTTGGGATTGACTGGGATATGTTTTTGCCCAAATAAGCTAAATGAGCAAGAGATAAACATTAGTATGTGATATAATACAATAGATCGTCTCATATTAATTCTTTCTTTTGTTTTTTCGAAAGCAAGTTTGTAATTCACATATTTGGCAACCGTATCGTTTAGTCTGTACCTCCTTTCCAATTCCAATAAATCCGCTGATAGACTTTATAGGAGACATCATGCAGCTATCGGAAAGTTGAATGCCTAGAATGTTATCCGGTAATAAGGAGAACAGCTTTCGTTGTTCAGTGACATTCCATCCGCAGTACCCCGGACTAAAACGGTTGGTGTGTTTTAGTCCTTTCTCGATTTTTTGTTCGAGCTGGATTTCTAGATAATCACCGGCCTTTTCTACTAAGCAGCTCCCTATGGAATCAGTAATGAAGAGAGCTGCCCAATCGTCTTTTTGGGAGATACTTTTGTTCCAACGTTCGAATCCCCTTCCTGCCGTGGTGACAAAAACAGCTATTTGTTCAGCCCGTTTCATCAAACTCGCTATTGTCTTTCCTGTTTGAAAATTCATTTTTTGTATACTGATTGAATCCTGCTGTATTTCTGCGGCTAATGTGGATAAGTACCCTGAGACAATAACATCTTCCGGAATTCCAGCCAATAATTCTCTTGTCAGGATTTTCACGGATTCGTCTGGTTCATGTGTACCATACCCCATAGCCTCGTAAATTTCTTCTTTACGGAGACTAAGAGAGGAAGCCGGGAGCTCAAATGAGTATATCATGATAACGCGATTAATTTTTTTGCTAAGACAACGGCTGCATTAGCATTATCGCTATATCCGTCGGCACCTATTTCCAACGCGTATTGTTCCGTGATAGGAGCACCGCCGATCATGACCTTGACTTTCTGGCGTAGTCCGGAAATCTCCAGAGCCTTAATGACCTCTCTCATATAGTTCATGGTCGTGGTAAGCAAAGCGGACATGCATATAATATTGGCGTGATGTTCCTCTACGGCTTTCACGAATTTTTCCGATGAGATATCAACACCCAGATTTATAACCTCGAAACCACATCCTTCGAACATGGAGGCAACAAGGTTTTTCCCGATATCATGTAAATCTCCTTTTACCGTGCCGATGACGATCTTGCCGGGGGATCTGTTTGTCTCTGTCGCCAAATAGGGCTTTAATAAGTCTAAGGAACCTTTCATGGCTCGTGCGGCCATCAATAGTTCGGGCACAAATGCTTTTCCGTTCTCAAACCGGGTTCCTATTTCCTCCATAGCCTTTACCATATATTCGTTAATGATAACTTGTGGCTCGATACCTTCTTCGATCGCCTTTTGAGTCGTACTGATCGCTAAAGGCAGTTTGCCCGTCACTATGGCCGTATGTAATTCTTGTAGTTCTACCATTTTCATTTCGATTTATAGATTAATTGTTATTGTATTCTTCCAAGGCTTGATAAAAAGCGTCGATATTATTTGCGGGTACTAAAGGGGGAATATCGCATCCGGATGATAAAATGAAGTTCGGATATGCCGCGGTCTCTTCCAGCAAAGTCCGGGTAGCCTCATAGACTTGTTTGGGGGTGGACATCTTAAAGATACCTACAGGGTCCAGATTTCCCATGACAAGTACATCTTTCGGGCATTTCTCTAAAGTTTCTGTCATACATGCCTTATTACCGAAATGGTAAGCGTTCGCCCCGGATTCAAGCATCGCTTCCGTGCAATGACCCGTATTTCCGCAGTTATGCAGGACGACTATAAAATCTTTATCTTGTACCGCCTCTACCACCTTCTTGATATAGACGGATGAAAATTCCCTGCAATCCGCATTCGATAATAAGCCGGCGGCAGGCTCTGCCATGATAACTCCGTTTACGCCAGTATCTTTTAGGGCCATGCAATATTGAATGATAAATTGCGTACACTTATCTAATAATAAACGAATGACATCCGGTTCTATATAAATAGACATCATGATTTCTGTCATATCGAATAATCTGCCCGCAAGAGAATAAGGACCGATACAACCTGCGAGAATCGGTTTGTCTTGAATCTTTTCGGCTGTCAATCTATTTGCCTTTAAATATTCAGGAATGCGACCGTTGTTTAAAGATGGAATCCTCAATTGAGTTACGGAGTCGATATCGTATACCAGACGTCCGATCACGGAAGGAACTTCATTTTCGGTAAAGCGTATTTCCGATCCAAAGGCTTCTGCTTCAACCGTCAGATCCATGATGACAGTAGCTGCGGCTGATGGATATTTCTCATTTAAGGCTATTATGGCTTTCGAATGTGTTTCTCCATCCGTAACCGCTTGCAGAATGCTCTTATTGATCATTTCTATGCCGGGGTGAGTCATTATGGGAATAGCGATCCTGCTTTTTTCCTGTATGATTTCATTCGCCCATTTATTCATATTTATTAGTTTCATTGTGCTTAATTATTTATGGATGATAAAGCTTCTATCATTGCGATGACATTTTCTACCGGAACATTCGCTTGGATGTTATGAACTGAATTGAAAATGAACCCGCCATCTTGTCCCAAAATGTCGCATTGACGTAATACATGATCATATACCTCCTTCGGAGAAGCATAAGGAAGAATTCTTTGTGTATCGATTCCTCCTCCCCAGAATGTAAGTTTGGAACCAAATTCTTTTTTGAGGAATGTCGGGTCCATGTTTTTCGCGTTTATTTGTACGGGGTTGATAATATCGAAGCCGGCTTCGATAATACCCGGAAGGATGGGGACGATGGCACCACATGAATGCTTGAATACTTTCCAGGTCGTATGTGTATGGATCCAGTCGTTCATACGCTTATAATGAGGTAACCATAATTCATTGAAAGTATCGATTGAGCAGAATTGCGAATCCTGACAACCGAAATCTGTGCCGCAAGTAAAAACCACATCCACTTTATCGCCAACCGTATCCCATATTTTCTTATAGTTCTCGATCGCTATCGTGATTTGCCGGTCAAAAACAGTATGGATATACTCTTGTCTCATCATCGTGGAGATATACCATTCTGAGACACTTCGGATCCCATGCGGATTTTTTAGTCCCATACCGGGAATAAATGCTACGTCACCTAATGCGGTGCCCCCAAAACCTGCTACCACAGCTTTCCCGGTTGAGGAGGCTTGTTCCACTTCCTGCTTGATCCATGCTAAATCCTTATCAGACAGAAGCCCGTACTCCTCTAAATTGTCAGATGGATTTAACTGCTCTTCAATGATAGGTTGTTGCCTTTCTATCGCATTGATGAAATAACATTGGGCGGGCATAATGGCGCTTGGTGGATAATTCGTGTCACCTTCCGCATATATATAAACATCGCCTTCCTTATC
>Ga0137298_11344_pt1 | contig 13529 bp, 12 predicted proteins | sample RamsorincwithD2O_2_FD_97182 | JGI IMG/M metagenome (GOLD analysis project Ga0137298, IMG submission 97182) | Mouse cecal microbial communities from Vienna, Austria - Glucosamine amended with D2O | ecosystem: Host-associated > Mammals > Digestive system > Large intestine > Cecum | place: Austria...
GACAAGATAAAGAATAATCTGCACTTCCTCCTAAAAATAAATTTGTTTTTCCTCCGATTAAATTTAATACTTTTACATTTGATTCCCGCAATGATTCTCGATAATTATCATTAATTTTATAATTCGCACTTTGAAAATCTAATACTACTTGTTTGGTTGCTATTGCATTAATTGTTGTAATAATTTTAGAATTTCCATTGCTTACAGCACGATTATATAATTCTTCCCATTTCTTTAATTTTTTGTTTGTTCTTTCTTGGATTTGATTTTGTAAATATATGATACTATCTTTCGATATTTCAAATGGTGGTAAAAATAAATTCCATTTTTTTCTTAGGTTTGCTACATCGTCTGTAGATAATGGACGGTTATAAAGAATACTTTTGTTTTCATAAAAAGATTCTTTTCCTAATATTGTTTTCAAGATTAGAATGGATGGACGACCACTTTTTTTGGCAGAACTAATTGCTTTATCAATATCTCGTACATTCGATCCGTCTTTTAATAAATCGACGTAAAATCCTAATGCTTGATATTTTCTTACTATTTCTTCTTGATAAGTAGCACTTAAAGGTCCATCTTCTGTTATATTAGTCATATTGTATAGAATGATTAAATTATTTAATTTTTGTACTCCTGCAAACGATAATGCTTCATTGGTAATTCCTTCCATAAAGTCGACATCATTACACAAACAATATACTGTATAATCTATAATTTTCAATCGATTATCTTCTTGTTCAATGATATTTTTATAAAATCGTCCCGCTAAAGCACACCCTACTGCATTTGCAATTGTTTCTCCAGAAAGTCCTATGGTCGCTTCTACTCCTGGGGTTGTTCCATATTCTAAATATCCTGGAGTTTTACTTCCCAAACGACAGTAGTTCATAAGATCTTCTTTTAAAATTGGATATCCTATCATATGATAGATTGCATACATTAAACTCGATGCAAGACCTGTAGATAAAAAGATTCTATCTCGATTTATCCAATTTAAATTATTTGGTAATATATAAGCATGTCGAGCAAAAAGCGTATATACTGCTGGAGCCATACTTAATGTGAGTCCTGGGGAACCACTTTTCGCTCTAGAAATCATATCTATACTTAATATTTTCAATTCATTTAGTGCTCTAATATCTTCTTGATTCATAAGTCACCACCTTATTCTCTTTTTAGTATATCAAACTTTGGTAGGTGGAACAAATAATTTATGCATATTCTTTTGTCAAATAATTTTTATTTTGAGTGGTCCAAGCTTCAAACATATTAATTCCTAATTTACTACAAAGAGAATTTAAGGCGGAATAAATACTTGTTAAATCAGTCTCTTGTGATAACTTATCATCTTCATATACATCATTTGCTAAATCAACGACGGATTCAAAGAGACAAAATATTTCATCATTGAGCAAATTTCCTTTGTATTTTTCTTTAACAATTTCTTCTACATAAGTTTGAATGAGTACTAAACTACTTTTGGTTTTTATTTTTTCTAATAATTCTTTTTTACACATGGTATTCACTTCCTTCTACTTGTACGATAATTTCCTTGGTTAAATTTTGCATTTTATTTAGTTCTTTTAAATATCGACATCTTTCGTTTAGTAAAATTACACCTAAAATAATAATTCCATAAAATAAAATTAACCCTCCATATTTTTTTAACATTTCACTCATATTCTACCTTCTTTCTAAACCTATTATATACACGAACATATTTTCGTGTCAAGGTTTTTTGAACAAATGTTTGACACCCTGTACAGAATATGTTAATATGAATTTGGAGGAATGGAAGATGTTTATTGATTCAAAAAAAGAATTAACCAAAAAACAGACGGAAGTACTTGATTATATAAAAAAATATACAGCAACTCATGGATATCCCCCAGCAATTCGAGAAATTGGAGCAGGTCTTGGTCTATCTAGTCCAGCAACCGTACATACTCATGTAAAAAAATTAGAAGAAGCTGGTGTGATTAAAACCTCAAGTAATAAGTTTCGAACTATTGAAATACTTGTCGATAATGAATACGAAGAAAATCATGAAGATGTTGTAAAAGTTCCTTTGCTTGGAAAAGTAACAGCAGGTAATCCAATCGAAGCAATTGAACGACCCAATGAATTTTTTGATATACCAGCTGCTTTGGTTCCATCTCGTGAAACGATTTTTACTTTACAAGTTAGTGGAGAATCTATGATTAATGTTGGTATTTACGATGGAGATTATGTTATTGTTCAAAAACAAAGTAGTGCTAGAAATGGTGATATTGTTGTTGCTATGACAGAAGAAAATGAAGTAACATTAAAAACATTTTACAAAGAAAATGGACATATTCGTTTACAACCAGAAAATGATACTATGGAACCTTTTATTTTTCCTAATGTAACGATTCTTGGAAAAGCCATTGGTTTATATCGAAAATTATAAAAATAGGTGTTAGAAGTTTAAAAATGATAAACGAAATAATTTATCATTTTTTTATTACATTTTATCAAATAAAAAAGACTGTTGATTCCATTTGTCAACAGTTTTTCGTTACCCTATCGAAAAAATAATATATATACTAAAAATCCTATATAAATTGTCAAGACAATACTTCCATTTATTCTTTCAGTTTTATCTGATTTTCCTGTAACTCCTAATGCCATCATAGAAAGATATCCGCCAATCAATCCTCCAATGTGTGCAGCATTATCTATCCCAGACATCATAAAACCAAACATTAAATTGATTATAATCAAAGGGATAATTTGATTTTTTAATACACTTCCAAGATAAAGTCGATAATGATATCCAAAATATAATAAAGCTCCCAATAATCCAAAAATTGCTCCAGATGCTCCTACGCTCACACTATTACTAAAGATACATGACATTAAGCTTCCACTTATTGCACTCATCAGATAAATTGTTAAAAATTTAATTCGTCCAATATAATTTTCTAGTTGTGTTCCTATAATATATAACGAATACATATTAAATAATAAATGAATGATTCCTGCATGTAAAAAGGCACATGTTACTAATCGAAATAGTTGTAATCCACCCGATTTTACAAAAGGTGCATAGCTTGCTCCATACTTTAATAATGATAAGGCGTCTGATTTTCCATTACTTGCAATAAATGTAATAAAAAATAAAATAACACTAATTCCAATTAATATATTTGTAATAATAATTTTTTTTGGCTTAAAGGTACTTTCATATACTTTGTTTTCTTTTTCTGTTTTTTCATTTATATCTTTGGTTACATTTAAAATTAAATCCATTCCTTTGGTTTCATCTAGTAATTTTAAATCAATATCTGGAAATACTTCACTTTTCAATTTCTTTTTGGCATCTTTTAAATTTTTTACAATAACAGAATCAATGTGTCGATCTTCTGGAATATTTACTTCATCATTTACATCTAATAAAATATTTAATGTATTCATAGAAAATGATACTGTTTTTCTTTTTATTTGACGCATTACATTTTTTATTTTAAAAACATCAAATTTATATTGTTCTTCATTATGAATATAATTTGCATTGATTCGTACAATTTTATATGGTCCATCTTGATTTTCTAACCATATTTCGTCTTTCACGCCATTTACTACAATGGGCGTATAGTTTTTTTCTGTTACAAAATAATGTACTAATCTCATAATGATTTCATCTTTTTTATTCATGATAATTGTACTCATAGATGGCCTCCTACGCGTATTAATATTTTAATACATTTCATAGAATTAGTAAAGAGAGGTGTGAAATGAAACTTTTTTTCTTTTGGAGTAGTATCCTTCTTTCGTTTTTCTTTTTCTGGGATTACAAATCTATCCTTTGTTCTTCCAAACGTTATGATTTTTTATTTTCTATTTTAACCATTTTTCTACTCGATATTAGTTTTATTCTTTTTACTTATTTTTTACCTAATCTCTATTTTCAATTTATGTCTGTTTCTTTTATCTATCTTTTCTCTATTTTTTTATCTATCTTTCTTTTCAAAGAAACCAAACAATTTTCTTTTCTTTGCTTCTTCTACTTTCTCATTCTTACAATCTTTACTGGTATTTTATTTTGGCAATTCTTCCAAAGTATTTAAAAAGTTTTGGAAATATTCTGGCAATTCAGAAGAAAAATGCATTGGTTGTTTGGTAATTGGATGAAGAAAGTCTAATTCTGCAGAATGAAGGAATTGTCCAAAATCACTACAAGTTTCATTGGTATATACTGGATCATTATGAACTGGATAGCCAATATATTTCATGTGAACACGTATTTGATGTGTTCTACCTGTTTCCAATTTTAATTTGACAAGTGTATATTTTCGATATCTTTTTAATACGGTCATGTGTGTTACTGCGTGTTTGGAATTTTTGGCAGTAACAGCCATTTTTTTTCGGTCTTTTTCATCTCTGCCAATTGGTGCATCAATGATTGCATGTTGATTTTGAAATACTCCATTTAATAATGCAATATATTCACGAGATACTTTTTTTTCTTTGAAATATTCCGATAATATTTGATGTGCTTCATTTGTTTTAGCAACCAACATCAATCCTGAAGTATCTTTATCAATTCGATGAACAATACCAGGACGAGCTTCTCCATTTTTATCACTTAACTTGTTGGTGTAATATAATAATCCATTGGCAAGCGTATTTTGATAATTTCCACTTCCTGGATGAACTACTAATCCACTTGGTTTATCAATTACTATAATATCATCATCTTCATATTTAATATTCAATTCCATTTTGGTTGGTTCTATTTTTGTAGTTTGTTCTAGTTCTTTTACTATAGTAATTTTATCGTTTTCTTTTACTTTATAACTAGGTTTTTCTATTTTTTCATTTACTAAGATACAATTCTCTTCTAACATTTTTTCAATTTGACTTCGAGAACAAGTTAATACCGAAGCTAAATATTTATCTAATCGTATATTACTATCTTCTACAATCCAATTTTTCACGATGATCTTCTCCTTTTATTATTGCTATCATCAGTAATATAATCCCTATTACTATAGCGATATCTGCTATGTTAAAGATGGGATAATTGTACTGGAATATTTGAAAATCAAAAAAATCTCGCACATATCCAAATAACCAACGATCCATTAAGTTTCCTGTCATTCCTCCTACAACGAGTCCAAATGCTATATTATTTCTTCGATTGATTTGGAATGCATACATGAAGTGGTAAATGATAATTAAGGAAATGATACTAACTAATATAATGATAGGAATTTTATTATCTAAGATATTCCAAGCAGCACCATAGTTATTGATATAATGAAACGAGAAAAAGTTTTGTATCAATATGACTTCTTCGTTTAAATTCAAAAACATCTCAATGAGAGCTTTTGAGAGTTGATCTAACAGTAATGTAATCGCTGCAATCGTTAATATTTTTCGATTCATAATAACCTCAGACACATTATATCATAGTTTTTATAGTTCTACCAATATGACATCTTCTCCAATTTTATTAATTTGAGAAAAAATTATGGTTGTTTCTTCACTACTACTGAAGAATCGAAAAAAGCGTTTTGGCTCTACCACTAAATATTCGATTGATCCCAGACCATTTATTTCTACATCAATAATTCTGCCAAGTCTTTTTCCATCTTTTAAATTTACAATATCTTTTCTTTGTAAATCTGCTAAACGCATTTTTTTCACCTCAACAAATTATATGTTTCGAAAATTATGCTATACCGTTTCTTTATTTTATCATTCGTCGAATACTATTGATTGCTGTTTTTTCAATTCTAGATACTTGGGCTTGGCTAATATGTAGGGCATCTGCGATTTCCATTTGTGTTTTTCCAATGATAAATCGTTCCATTAGTATTTTTCTTTCTCGTTCTTTTAATTTTTGAAGTGCTTTATTCATAGAAATAATCATATCTTTATCTTTGGATTTTTCTTTTTTATCTGCTAATTGGTCCAGTAGATAAATTGTGTCCCCTCCATCATTGTATATGGGTTCAAAAATACTCATTGGTTCTCTTAAAGAATCCAATGCATAAGAAATTTTATATTCTTCTATCCCCAAAGTGGAAGCTATATCTTGATTGGTTGGTTCACTGCCTTCTTTGGCTTGATAATCTTCTTTAAATTTTAGAATTTGATATGCCAAATCTTTAATACTACGACTTACTCTTACACTTGTATTATCTCTGATATAACGTTTGATTTCTCCTAATATTAATGGACAAGCATAGGTACTCAGTTTTAAATTATAAGATAAATCAAAATTATCAATTGCTTTAATTAATCCAATGACTCCTACTTGAAATAAATCATCTAAGTTATATTTTGAATTATTAAATCGTTTTAAAATACTTAGTACTAATTTTAGATTTCCATTTACTAATTCTTCTTTTGCTTCCATATCTCCATTTTGATAACGTTGGATTAATTCTTTGGTTTCTTCACTTTTTAATACTTTAATATTGTTGGTATTTACACCTGTTATGTCTACTTTATATTTTGCCATGTTTTTGTTCCTTTCACTTATTTGTTGCTAAAAAGGAACTTTTTTTATTCAAAAATTAAAAAAAATATAGCAAACTAGCTATATTTTTAATAAATTTTTTAAATTTCGAATCACTTTTTTCTCAATTCTTGATATGTAAGATTGGCTAATCCCAAGCATTTCTGCTACTTCTTTTTGGGTATATTCTTCTGTATTATTTAATCCGTATCTTAATACCATAATCTGTTTATCTCGTTCATTTAATTTGTTTATTTCTTTGGATAAAATATTTTTTTCTAATTTGCTTTCAAATTCTTTACTGACTAAATCTTCTTCTGTACCTAAAATATCTTCTAAATGTAATTCATTTCCTTCGGCATCATAATTTAATGCATCTTCAAAGGATATTTCTCCTTTTCTTTTTTTGTTTTTTCTTAAAAACATTAGTATTTCATTGGCAATACATCGAGAAGCATAGGTAGCAAGTTTAATATTTTTATCAATTTTATATGTATTGATTCCTTTGATTAATCCAATCGAACCAATGCTTACTAAATCTTCTACTTCATATCCTGTATTTTCGTATTTTTTTGCTAAAAATACAACCAATCTTAGGTTATGTTCGATTAAAATATTTCTTGCTTCTTCATCGCCTTGACTTACTTTAATGAGATATTCTAATTCTTTTTCTTTGCTTAATGGTGGTGGGAGCTTATCTGTACTACCTACAAAGAAACATTCACTATATTTTTTTCTTAACCATAATAATATTTTTTTTAACATGGTAAATCCTCCAGACATTTTGAATTTAAAATACAATTGATTCCATCAATGTGAAATTTTTTTTCACTAATTCCTATTAAATATTTTTTGGATGATATTCCGTTTATCTCTACCTGTTTTGGAACGATACATTTTAAAAGACCATGATTGTTTAACGAATTATAAGGAACATAAATTAGGTTATCTTGATTCATTTTTTCTAACACTTCTTGCTCTACTAAAATAATTGATTTGTTGGTAATGGGGTCTTTTAATTTGTTTCCTGTATCTAAAAATGCATTGACACTTATCGATTTATTATCTTTGAATGTTATATTTAATTTGTAGTAATGATTGTATGCAGTTTTGATTTTTTTTTGACTTCTTATATAAATATATAAGATGATTGGAGATATTATGATTAAAAAGATAACGTTTATCGATAATCCATGATGAAAGAATATCATTCCTTCATGTTTGTAGCTAAATTCTAAATTTAAGTAATATAGGAATCCACCTAAAATGGTTCCTGTCATATAAAAATAAGACATATTTTGAAAGGTATAATGCCAATTTTTAAATCGAAAGGTTGCAACACAGATGATTAGGCTTGTGATTATTTTAAATAGTAATAATATCATTGTTGTAGTTTTTAGAAATAGAAAGATTAAGGTAAGGCTTCCAAGGAATGCTCCTAAAATCATTCTTTTTAAGGAGGTATTTCTTTTTAACGTAAGATTTACTGTCATTAATAATAAAAAATCCATAATAAAATTTAGTAAAGCTATGAGGTCTATATACAGGGTCATATCATCACCAAATCTATTATAGAATGGTTTGCTATCAAATCCTGTCGATTTAGGAATAGAAAAAAAGAATTTCCAAAAATGAAATTCTTAAATAGAAAGCACGACGCGAAAAGTATGATTTAAAACGGCATGGCCAAAGGTATTGAAAAAATCAAAGATTCCTGCTCCCGTTCCTCCTATAAATGCTCGTCCTCTTGAAAACCATGACCAACCAGTATACACAAACCATGCTTCGTCATCATACCAAGAACCTATTTGTCTTGTTACAGAAACAATATAATTTTTGGACATAAATGGTCCCATTTCTCCTGTTGCATCTCCAAGTATTCTTAAATCATATCTTTTATCAGAGGTTCCATATTTATAGGTATCATAATATTTTGAATCGATTGGAAAATCTATTCCATTTGTTAATGATAGAGGTATTCCGCAATATGGACCATTGAAACCACTATTCAAATTTGCATCTCTTCCACTACATGGTATGGTGTTTGTACTATCTAACATGACTGCCATGACATACTCCCAAGCTCCTCCACTCATATCATAAATTCCACTAATGTTCCCTGTTGTGCTTGCAAGGGACCCATAAATAGTTTGAGATATTGTTTTATTCCATGGAATGGTATAAGTTCCTTCTTCTTTTGGAAATGTGAATTCATATTTATTACATTCTTCATTGGTTCCGGTATATCCACAGGTTGGTTCTTTTATAGCACTATATCCTGTTAAGTATGCTTCATTGTTGTTAATTCTTATACTAGTATGGCTTCCATATTTACTGTGATGAAGATATGCAACAGACCCCCACTCTGTATTTTTCATCATATGACTATCCATTTCTCTTCTATAATTATAACTCGTTAAATAGGCATTCGATATATTTATTTCTCTCCAACTGTATACGTTTGGTTTTATTTGAATTTTATTTGGTAATATTTGATTTATTTGTGCTTGTGAAGCAGTTTTTGCTCCTTTGTATCCTGTTTCAAACTTTCCTACCCATATCCCATTTGTTCCAAACGATGTAAATGCTGGATGCGTCATATACTTTCCGATACTACATGTTCCAATTTCCCCACTCACTCCTGGTGTCTTACAACTTTCATTTGTATCAACTGTTGTTTCTGTTCCAAATTTAATCTCTATCTCGTGGGGTTTATTCTCAATTGTAGTTAATTCTGTATAATTTCCCATATCAAATATCTTATATTTATATCTTGGTATCCATACAAAATAACTCTCTATCGATTCCTCAGGTATGATTTGTCCATCATAAAACTTTTCTGTTTCGTCATTTAGTATGATTGCGTTTGCCCATTGCTTCGTTTCATAATCATACCATTCACTTCCCAAATTTGCTTTCTTCACCACGCCATCATTATCAATTGTTACTGGTATGAGTCCATCTTTCAAAACTGGGTCGGTTCCATTTAAAATACTTTCGGTATACTTACTTATAAAATTAATTTGACATTTTGTTCTACTTTCTATAATATTTCTTATTTTCAAAGTCCATGCTTCATAATCCCATACGCCATTTGCTCCTTTATCACATATTATAGAACCTATTGCATATCCACTTTCTTTCGTTGGAAAGGTAGTCGTAGGACTTCCATCTATCGTTAATCCAAGCAAAGAATTTGCTTCATCATTCCATTCGTTTCTTTCTAATTTAAAAAAATTCAATTTCATTAAGAAAAGAGAAAAAAGTATAACTATCATCATTATTTTCTTCATATAAAAAGAACTCCTTTACTATCTCTAGTTTAAAAGTTCTTTCTTATAAACCCTCTTTTTTAACACTAAATTATAAAGATAATACGATACGAAAGCCGACATCAGAATTCGCATGACCTTCATGTGGAAGAAATCCAAACACTCCAGCACCAAGACCCATAGTAAATAAGCCTCCACGAAAAAACCAAGGCCAACCAGAATGTAAAAACCAAGCTTCATCATCATACCAAGATCCTATCTGTCGATTTTTTGTTCCATATGTTTTGGTCATAAATGGTCCCATCTCTCCTGTTGCATCTCCAAGTATCCGTCGTTGATAACCCTCATCTATAGACAAATAACTATGTATATCATAATATTTAGAATCAGGATAATTTATTCCATCTGTCTTCAATCCAGATGCATTACAATATGGTCCATTAAATCCACTATTATAGGTTGCATCTTTTCCACTACATGGTATTCCCTCTTGATTTGTCATCACTCCCATGACATACTCCCATGCACCACCACTCATATCATAGATTCCACTGATATTTCCTGTCGTACTTGATAAATATCCAATATCTGTATTCCATGGTTTCGTTATACTCTCTTCTATACCATACTTATTACATTCTTCGTTTTTTCCTGTATATCCACATGCTGGTTCATGAACTCCAGAATATCCTGTTTTATATTCACTATTATTATTGATTCTTACACTCGCTTGACTTCCATATTTACTATGTTGTAAATATGCTACAGACCCCCACTCTGTATTCTTCATCATATGTGAATCATATTCTCTTCTATAGTTATAACTACTTAAGTATGCATTTGCTACTTGAATTCCTCTCCAACTATACACATCTGGTTTGATTTGTATCTTACCTGGATTATTTTCATTCTTTTGGGCTTCTTCTTTTGTTAAAGCATCTTTGTATCCTGTCTCAAACTTTCCTACCCATATCCCTTTGGTTACATTACTCTCTGTATCAAATGCAGTAAATGCTGGATGCGTCATATACTTCCCTACACTACATGTTCCATCTGACCCACTTTGGTTTGGGGTTCTACATTCATATTCACTATCTGTTGTTGTATCAACTCCAAACACTACTTCTATCGTATGTACTTGATTATAATCTACACTCGTTAATCCTTCATACTTCCCCATATTCCATATCTTATACTTGTATCTTGGTATCCATACAAAATAACTTTCGATATTATTCTCTGGTATTACTTGACCACTTTGATATACCTGATTCTCATCTTCTAGTATGACTGCATTCGCCCACTTTTGACTTTCATACTTATACCACTCTTTTGTAATATCTGCTTTCTTTACTGTTCCATTGTTATCTATGGTTACTGGTATCAATCCATCTTTTAATACTGGGTCGGTTCCATTTAATATCTCTTCATAATATCTTGTTAGATAACTTGCTGTTATGGTTATTTTTCCTTCAAACAATTGATTCATTGCTTCACTATCTGCTTGAGTTACTTTCTCATCCATCCATATTCTTATACTATATTCTTTACTTGTCTTTCCTGTTAAGTATCCTTTTTCTAACACATATGCACTTTTTCCATTACTTAATGTTACTTTGGTTCTTTCTTTCTCACTTAGTATCACTGGTTCTTCTTTTTGAAACATGAACTTCACATAATTATCTTTTAATGTACTATTATTGGTTGTTTCAAAATTGAGTTGATACTCTACTTTTCTATCACATATATTACTTACTTGAAACGTATAAGGAGTTAATTTTTTTCCATCCTTATCATACATTGGAAAACTATTTTCCAATGAGATTCCTTTTTCTTCATTTAATGTTATTTGAAAACAATCACTTGCTATGGTATTTTCTCCACTTTGGGTAAAGTTTTGAGTCCAAAGAGCAAACGATGCTCCGATGACTCCTACTAAAACAATTGTCAAAACTAAAATTCCATATATTATTTTCTTTCTTCGATTCATAAACTATCCCTCCTGTGGTGTTAATACTAAACGAAAATTAAGTAAACTATTTTCACTACCATAATCATCAAAAAATGAATATATTCCTGAACCACTACCATGATGAAAAGACCTACTACGCACAATCCAAGATCCTGTAGAAATTACAAATAAAGCTTCATCATCATACCATGAGCCTATCTGGCGACTTTGTGTTCCATATTGTTTGGTCATAAATGGGCCCATTTCTCCTGTTGCATCTCCTAAAATTCGACGTTGATAATGTTCATTAGTTATTTCAAATTGATAAGTATCATAATACTTTGATTCTGGAGGAAAATCAGTTATTCCATTAGTTAAAAGTCCTGTTGAATAACAATATGGTCCATTAAATCCGCTATTATATGTTGCATCTCTTCCACTGCATGGATTTGTATTCGTAGAATCTAACATCACTCCCATGACATATTCCCAAGATCCTCCACTCATATCATAAATCCCACTAATATTCCCTGTCGTACTTGCTAGTACTCCTATATCTGTATTCCAAGGTCTTGTTATATCATCCGTAGTTCCATATTTATTACATTCTTCATTTTTTCCTGTGTATCCACATGTTGGTTCATGAACTCCAGAATATCCAGTTTTATAATCACTATTGTTATTGATTCTTACACTTGTTCTACTTCCATATTTACTATGTTGAAGATATGCTACTGCTCCCCACTCTGTATTCTTCATCATATGGGAATCATATTCTTTTTTATAGTTATAACTACTTAGGTATGCATTCGCTACTTGGATTCCTCTCCAACTATATACATTTGGTTTGATTTGTATTGCACCTGGATTATTCACATTTTGTTGTGCTTCTGTTACACTGTTAGCATCTTTGTATCCAGTTTCAAACTTTCCTACCCATATTCCCTTAGTAATATTACTCTCTGTATCAAATGCAGTAAATGCTGGATGCGTCATATACTTCCCTACACTACAGGTTCCATCTGACCCACTTTGATTCGGTGTTCTACATTCGTATGCACTATCTATTGTTGTATCAACTCCAAACACTACTTCTATCGTATGCACTTGATTATAATCTACACTCGTTAATGTCTCATATTTCCCCATATTCCATATCTTATACTTGTATCTTGGTATCCATACAAAATAACTCTCGATTGCTTCCTCTGGTATCACTTCTCCATCCTGATATTCTTCTGTCTCATCATTTAGTATTACTGCATTCGCCCACTTTTGATTACTATAGTTATACCATGCACTCTTTTCATCTGCTTTCTTTACCACACCATCATTTTCTATTGTTACTGGTATTAATCCATCTTTCAAAACTGGGTCTGTTCCATTTAATATCTCTTCATAATACTTCTCATTCTCTTTTTGATAACTACTTACTACGGTTACTTTCCCTATATAGTTTTTATTCATCGCATCATAATCATCCATCGTTGTACTCTCATCCATCCAGACTCTTACTTCTATTCTCTTCTTCTCTCTTGGATATAAACTTCCTACACTCACTTTATATGCTCTTACTCCTACTGTCGGATTTGTCTCTTCTCTTAGTAATACTCCTTTGTTATCATTTATCTTTGCTTTTAGTACTCTCTCTGGCATCGTACTACTTTCCATACTCTCTAAATTGATTTGATATTGAGCCATACTACTACATATATTTTCCATCCAAAACACATATGGTTTTAGTTCTCTTCCTTCTTCTTCTACAATCGGATATCCTCTTTCTAGATGAATATTACTACTTGTATCTTCTTCA
>Ga0137298_11146_pt1 | contig 13473 bp, 6 predicted proteins | sample RamsorincwithD2O_2_FD_97182 | JGI IMG/M metagenome (GOLD analysis project Ga0137298, IMG submission 97182) | Mouse cecal microbial communities from Vienna, Austria - Glucosamine amended with D2O | ecosystem: Host-associated > Mammals > Digestive system > Large intestine > Cecum | place: Austria...
AGGAGATGTAGTGACTGCAATATATGACACAAAATATTATGCGTTTGTTGGTACTATGGTTGGAACAATTGCAGAATTTTCTATTAAGGATTTTTTTGGTGAGGGATTGGATAGGGATACTGAAACAATGTTTGATCCATACATAAATGATATATCAGATCGTTTCCTGATTTTCCAGCAAAAGACGCTTCCTACAAAATATGGGTCAGTTGTTACAGTTGCTTTTTCTCGCGGTTTGGACAATCTTATTCTTGAAAATGATTATTCAAACTATAAGCATCACACAGAAATATTCGGACATACCGGTCAGGGTATGACTGAAGAAGGTTATTATCCTTCGATATCTCTTCATGCAGACGTTGTTTTAGGTGATTGGAGTTATCCATTGTCACGATTATTTTGGGGGTTTTCTGCTGGGGATTATAATTTACCCACTGAAATTTTTTATTCTACTTCAGATAATATTACAGAATTGCCGGTAAATGTGTCTACTAATTTCACATCTGCCAAGAATGACTATTATCCAGCAACGAGGTTTACATTAGAGGGAGAGACATTCAGATTTATCGGGGATGATGAGGTTGAATATATGCCCTCATTTAATTACATGCATCCGTCTATAGCAGGAGCATCGCCTGTGGATGAGGAGGGCAATCCTATGTGGGAAGGAGACGGAATTTATAATAAAGGGTTGGCATTCAAGGAGAACGGATTGTTTAATTATACATATGGCAATTCAGCACCAATTTGGGCTGGTCGTCCCATTATATATAATGGGTTGAATGGTATTTATAGTGGCATTGGTGTTGACAATTATATCGGTCTTGCCGGAGAGAAGCGCCAATTGGATGCCGCTACCATTGCTGTGTCAGTTCTGCATAATGGAGAATCCGTAGGTGAGGAAATGACTTGGAGAGAATATTGGGATACGGCTCCGAACGAGGATCCGACCGGCACATATGCTTTTATTCTTTGGAATAACTTGAATGTAAAGGTGGATGGCATAGACGGTTTCAATACAACTTATTGTGAATTCAGTTACGAATGGGACGATTATTGTCCGCCGACTTTACAGGCTGTTCAGTTCCGCGATGCAGACAATAATTTCGCGCAAACTTTTGAATCTGCAGAAGAAGCAGAAATATTGGTTGCAGCCGGGAATTATGACTGGCGGTATTCAGAAGAGGATATGCTTCTTTATTATAATTATGACACCACACCGGTAGACGTGAAAGTGTATTATGCGCCTTATTTTGTATGGAATGCAGAGAATGTGGAATGGAAAGAGATTGAGATGGAAGAGATTCCGGAATATTCAAACCAAGGAGGATATGGCCGTGTGATGAAAGGCTCGCTTGCAGGCATAACAGAAAGCGCATATGAGGGGTGGTTCAATCTGCGCATAGTGGTCACCAATGAGCAGGGCTATATCAACAGGCAGACATTCGGGCCGGCTTTCCGGATCAAGAGCCTCTCAGGAGTGGAAGGTGTTGAGATTTCAGAGCGTGCGCTTGTGGCAGATGGCAAGAAGGCATATATCTGCGGCAATCCTGAAGCAAGGTTCTCGATTTTCTCTTCCGACGGAAAACTTGTCAAGAGTGTCTATGGATCTGAGATAATATATGAAGAACTGACAGGCGGCACATATATCATAAGGGCTACATCATCTGACGGCTCCTATGCCCAAAAGGTTATTCTTTAATAGGTAAATAGTGCCGGAGAAGGAATGTTATTTTGTTCTCCGGCACATAGTTTTATAGTTATGACACATAGTTTATTTAAATCATTGCTATTCCTGGCCGGTTGCTGCTTGCCATCTGTTGTGGCTTCTATGCCGGCTTGGCCGGGAGGCATAGAACTGACAAATCCTGATGGAAGTAAAATCATTGTGCTCGCCCATGGCGATAAGCATTTTCATTATCTTACAGATTCTGAAAGATCATATATTATAGAGAAAGACAGCGAGGGGTTTTATCGTAAAGCCACAAGAAACGGAAAGGCCCTTGCATTTAATGAAGAGAATGTATCCGCATTAAGAGAGGAGTCTTTGAGACGGGAGAGGGTTTTCAAGTCACCTTCACGGCTTGCCGCTATTGATGATGAGGGGCGCACTTTTTATCCCACCAAGGGGAACGACATCCACAGTCTTGTGGTTCTCTTAGAATATCCAGACACGCCATTTTCTATCCCCGACCCTAAAGGCACAATCGAGCGGATGCTCAATGAACCGGGCTACTCTCTTTATGGAGGTCATGGCTCTGCGGCAGACTATTTCACCGCTTGTTCCGAGGGGCAGTTCACGCCGGTGTTTGATGTCAGCGAGATTGTTGTGCTGCCTGAGAACCGAAGCTGGTATACAGGCAAGAATGTGAAGGATTTTGAGAACTGGGGATATGCCTTGAAATATGCACTGGAGGAATTAGACCGGCAGGGCATGGATTTCTCGCGCTATGACTATGACAACGACGGAATTATTGACACCGTATATTTTATTTATGCCGGAAACGGACAGCATGACACCATGGATCCCACCTGCATATGGCCGCATCAAGGGAATTATAGTGCAGAAGAATATGGGGAAGTCAATGTTGACGGCAAAATATTCATGCCTTATGCCTGCTCTAATGAGTTAACGGCGCCCCATCGCATACCGGCGGGGGGGTCGGCTCCTTATCTTCTCATGTGCTTGGGATTCCCGACATGTATAATACAGGTTATGACTTTGGCGGTTTCACTACTCCGGAGACCTGGAGCGTTATGGATCAGGGACCTTATAACAACGGAGCCACCCAGCCGCCGTTGTATAGCGCATATGAGAAATGGGTTTGCCATTGGACAGAGTTTATAGAAGCAGAGGATGGGGAATTTTATAGTCTTGCCGCGTCAGCCGACAAAGGAAAGGCCGTAAGAATTCCGACCGCCAGCCCCAATGAGTATTTTATTATAGAGAGCCGTTCAAGTTCCGGATGGGATGCGTCGCTTGGCCAGGAGGGGTTGTTGATCTGGCATATAGATTATGACAAAGATGCGTGGGAAACAAATCAGGTGAACAGCAGGAGCAATCCGGGAGTTTCGATACATTATTCAGTGTCGCCGAAGGGTGATGTGACATGGCCCGGAAACAGTAATCTGATTTATTCATTCCCGGAAAGCGCAAACCCCTTGAAAACAATCAGAAAGGATTATGATTTCGCACCTTTTATAACGCGAATAAGTTATGACAAGGAGAGCGGAACGGGGAGCTTTGAATATAATGTAGTGAAAGAGAGGCCGGATGCACGCACATCTATCCATACGCCGATACGTAACGACGATGATTCAAAAGGGTTCACCATATCCTGGGCGCCTTATGACGGGGCGGACGGCTATCTGATAAATATATGGCGAGACACTAAGAAAGGGCGCGTGTACTTGTCGGGTTGTCAGGACAGGATTGTAGTTGACAGTACAGAACTATCATTTAATAATCTCACGTCGGCATGGTGGCAAGGGGAGGTAAAGGCAACGGTTACAGTTATTTGTGGCCTTCCGGCTGTGGAATCATCGGAAGAGATAGCCTTCACGCCTATGAATCTCGACACATCGGGAATAGACAGCATGGAAGAAGAGTCTCCGATATATGCCGAAGGGAATGGAATAGTTGCGCCCGATGAAGCCCGGATATTCACAATATCCGGAGGGGAGGTAGGCAGAGGCAATCTCTCCCCCGGCATCTATCTTGTGGTGTATGGCGGTGCAACTCGCAAGGTCGCTGTGAAATAAACAGGCAGCGTGTGCAATAAATAAAAGTAGCGAAGCCATCGGTGTCAACTTGAAGCCGATTGCTTCGCTACTTTTAATGTTTGCAGATAGAGTATAATCTACTTGATGGAGTCGGCTTTATCTTAGTGAGATAGCCTTTCTCTCTGATTAAGTTCGTTTATAACAGCACGATTTATAAAATCATTTATTGAAGAACCGGTGGATGCGGCGAACTCGGCTACGCTTCTGTGTAAATCCGGATTCATTCTTATTATAAATCGTCCGCTGAACGGCTTTGCCGATTCAATGCCTTTTTCCGCGCAACTTTCAAGGTAATAATCTACAGCCTCTTGAAAATCTTCCCTGATTTCGTCAATGCTGTTTCCTTCATAAGAGATAAGCACTTTTTTTTAATCCTTGAACCTTCCCGAAAAGGCAATTGTCTTCTTCGTTATATTCCACAGAACCGGTATATCCTTTATATTTAAGTACTCACATATTCAGCGAATTCTTTTGCCCCAGACGGAACGGCCGGTAGAGTCGAGGCCGGTGAAGAGGATGGTGTCGGTCTCGCGCTCCCAGTCATGGCCGTGGTGTATGATGAGGTCTGTTATTTTTTCGTTGCCGAGGGTGATGTCCATCAGCTGCGTCGCCGGGTTGAATTTCCATGTCGCAACTATGGCAGAGGTGGCAGAATTCGAGGAATCTGCATCAGTTGCAGCTGCAGAATTGGCAACAGCGGCGGAGGCTATTGCCTTTCCTCCGGCGAGGATTGTAATTGCAGATGTATTGTTCCATTCTCCGTCGAGGAGGTCGCCTTCGCCCCAGAGAATCTGTCCGGCCTCAAGGTTTCGCTCCGCACGCGGCTCCAGCACTCTTATTATCTCCCATTCCCCTTCGAGGTCTGCTTCAGTGAACTGTCTCGCAGGGAGAGCCGTGTATCTTTCGGGCGACACCACGGGCCAACCCTCCGGGGTGAAGAACACCTGACGGATGTGGAGATCCATCATTCCGGCGTCTGTGGCAAGACGCCCTTGATGAGCCATGAAAATGTTGCCTTGTCCGTCGTCAAACACACCGCAATGGGCAGTGCCGACCCAGCCCGGATGATTCTCGAAGCGATAAGGGGCCGTGAGGATTGGGAAATTGTTGGTGGTGTCGGCAATCTCCTTCCCTTTGAAATCTATGAAAGGCCCTTCGGCCTTGTCGGCTCGACCCACGCGCACATTGTAGGTGGTCATCAGCGGGTCGTAGCTCTGGAAAAGGTAGTATTTACCATTCTGTCTGTTTTGGTAAATTTCGGGGGCCTCAAGATTGTCTTTCCGCCAGTTGGCTCTTCGCGCCACGAGATGCCCCTGATCCCCTTTGTTCAAGGCAAGCCCTGTGGCAGGGTCGAGCTCGAGGCAGTATAGCCCGCCGAAATAAGATCCATAATGCATCCATTGCCGGCCTTCGGCATCAGTTGCCACAGAGGGGTCGATGGCATTCATTTTCGAGTCTTTGGAAGTCTTTACCACTTCTCCCGCCTGTCTCCACGGGCCTTGCGGAGAAGAGGCTGTGGCCATTCCGATGTAGGATGTATTCTTTCCGAAAGCCGACACGCAATAATAAAGCCTGTAGGAGCCGTTGCCGCAGTCCACAATATATGGCGCCCAAATGTTTGTTGCCCCTTCGCCGTTGGCATTTGCGTGAACCCACTCCACTGCCTCTGCCGGAATCTCAGGGAACACCCACCCGAGAAACTCCCAATTCACGAGGTCTTTCGAGCGGCGCATCTGAATGAACCCGAGCGGCACATTTTTCTCGGCCGCCTCTTTACGGTTTTCGCGATATATAGCATCTGTGGAATACATATAATAATAGTCGCCTATCTTTCGGCACGAAGGGTCGTGCACATTATATGTGCCCCATTCTTTCCAATTGTCCATAGAGGATATGTGCCTGTAGTCGTCGGGCCAGGGGTTGGGCGAGGGTTTCGGGGAGAAATTGTCTGCCAAAGCCGGAGCCACGGAGAAGATGGCGGAGATGAGGGGGAGCAATAAGTTTTTCATTTGTCAGGTAGTTAAATGCAAGTGTTTTAAACTATGTCCAAAGTTAGCCATTCCTTGCAAAATCTACGGGGCAAAATGCTCCAAATAATGAGTAATAATGAGTTAGTGAGGTCGGCAAGGTGAATATTTGAGTAAAAATGGTGGAAATATCTTTACAATATTAATAAAAATTTGCAATGATTATAAAAAATATATTGAAATGACTTAATTTTGTGGAGTTAACCTTTTCCGACGCCTCAAGGCCATCTTGGCCGCATCGGCAGCATTGTCACTGCAGATCCATAACAGTCGTGAAAAACTCACTTTTTCAGGAATAGATCCTGGCCTAACCAATCTGTGATGAAACTAAAAGGACTCATAATTCTATTATTGCTGACAATAGCTTTCCCTGTGGCCTATTCTTATGCCGCCACAGAAAGTGTGCCACGCTTTTCCCAGGCATACTGGGTGAGCAATATCTCCATGAAAGACGGTCTTTCGCATAATTTTGTCGACGACATCTATCGCGACAGCAAAGGGTTTGTGTGGATTGCCACGTCGGGTTCGCTGTCGCGTTACGACGGCTACGAGTTTGTGAATTTCAATCCCAACTCTCCGGCACATTATATAAAGAGTAATTTTGTGAGGAAAGTGGCGGAAGACCGCCATGGTCGCATGTGGGTGGCCAGCGACGGGGGCATAGATGTGATAGACCTTCGCGACCTTCATCCAATGGAGCCTGATGACGCCACAGGCATGTATTCCGAAATTTCAACTGTCCCTTCGGGCTATGTCTCCACCGACAACGAGGGGAATGTGTGGATTCGCAATGAAAAAGATGTGCTGCGAATTGAATTTGACGATGCCGGAGCAATCTCGGGAGTGGCAAAGATTCCACACGACACAGAGTCTGTTGTGACCACGTTCGCTGTCAAACCTGTGGGGAAGGGTATGATACTGACTTCGATAGGAGGGAAGGTGTGCAATCTGTCGTATGCCAACGGCAAGATATTTGCCTCTTCTCTGGCTCCCGAGCTTGAATTTGAGAAAGATATATTCGTGTCGGACTATGTGGAGAGAGAGGGAGAGATATGGGTCTCGACAGAGGTCGGCCTGTTCCGGCATAACCCGGCAACAAAAGAGACGACCATATATCATGGGGCGCCCGGAGTGCCGGGTATGCTTAACAATGATTTTTCCACCACGCTTGCCGTGACCGAAAAAGGCGTGCTTATTGTGGGCAGCCTTAACGGAATCTATGAATATGTTCCGGCTTCCGACAAGTTTATCACGATTGAGGCTTCTGACATAAATCCTATGGTGCAGGGCCTTAACAACAGTTTTATCAACTGTCTGCTTGTGGAGGACAGCAATCTCTGGGTCGGCACCGAGGGGTGTGGCGTGAATCTTTTTTCACCGCGCAATCTTTTTGCCGACATGATGCGCCACGACCCGCATAACCCGGGGTCGTTGTCATGCAATCCGGTGAATGCCATTTTTGAAGACGGCGACGGCACATTGTGGATAGGCACAGTGGAGGGTGGCCTCAACAGGGCTACGGGCGGAGACATGAGGAGGTTTGACCACTACACCAAAGAATCGGGGGTGCTTTCTCACAATTCGGTGAGCGCCATAACAGCCGACCATGAAGGGCATTTGTGGGTCGGGACCTGGGGCGGGGGTGTGAATGTGCTCGACAGGAGCATGCCGCAACGCCCGGGAAGAGTGCTTAACGCCACCGACGACGGCCTTCACAGGGTGGAATATATCGGGACGCTTGTCTATGACCCGTTTAACAACATGATATGGATCGGGGCCAATTCCGGGCTATACGTTTACGACATCAAGAGAGACGAGCTGAAGCTTGCATTCCCGGAGGCCATGAAAGTGAAGGGCAGCGCCGGGGCGGTAGTATCACCCGACGGCAGGCTGTGGATCTGCTGTCTTGAGGGCTTGTTTATCGTGGATTTGAAAGGCTCTCACGGTTCGGGCGAATTCAGTTATTCGCATCATCCCAACAAATTGGACGCCCCGAATGTGAATGTAAGAGAGAAACTTACCTGTGTGGCCATTGCTCACGACGGCACAGTGTGGGTGGGCTCCAACGGCAACGGAGTGTATCGGCGCGAGGTGAAAGACGGCAAGGAGGCATACGTGAACTACAACACGTCGGACGGTCTTCCCAACGACAATATCCACGGCATAGCCGAAGACCCTCAAGGAAACATATGGATTGCCACCTACCACGGCCTGTCGTGCCTGAAGACCGACGGGCGGTTTGTGAATTTCGGGTGTAATGACGGGCTTGACACGGAACAGTTCTACTGGAATGCGACACAGCGTCTTGCCAACGGGCATATACTTTTCGGCAGTGTCGACGGTCTTGTCGACGTGAAAGGTCTCGCCCCGGAAAAGAAAAGCGAGAGAGGCGTGGTGTTCACATCATTTGCGGTGGGCGGCGACAAATCTTACGGCAACCTTGAGAAGAGCTCGCTGTCAGAGAGCGAGAAATCGTTTGAGGTGGGCTTTTCCGCTCTGGATTACGCCGGGGCAAGCAACGGAAGATACTTCTATCGCATGAACGGTTTCGACAACGAATGGAAGGAGCTCCCGGCAGGGCGCCACAGCGTGAACTACACCAATCTTTCCAACGGAAATTACACACTTCAGGTTAAATATGTCTCTCCCGGACAGTCGGTTGCGTCGGCTCCCGTGTCGGAATTCAACATAGAGGTAGTGCCTGTGTTCTATAAACGTAAATGGTTTATAATCCTGGTTGTCCTGATGGTGTTGGCGGCGGTATGGTCGATATACAGGTGGAGAGTCGGCGACCTCACAAAGCAGCGCAACCAGCTTAAGGCGGCTGTTGATGAGGGCGTGAAAGAGATAAACGAGCAGAAAAGCCGCATAGAAGACCATGCCCTTGAGCTTCAGCGCCAGAACGAGGAACTGAAGCTTCGCAACGAGCAGATCAGCTTACAGAAGATGCAGCTTTCGCAGATGGCTCATAAGGTTCAGAAGATGACGGTTGACCGCATTTCGTTCTTCACCAACATCACGCATGAGTTCCGAACCCCCATCACGCTTATCATAGGCCCTATAGAGCGGGCGTTGAAGCTCAGCACCAATCCCAAGGTGATTGAGCAGCTTAATTTTGTTGAAAGGAATTCAAAATATCTGCTGTCGCTTGTGAATCAGCTTATGGACTTCCGCAAGCTCGAGTCAGGGAAGATGGATATCGTCATCAACAGCGGCAATTTCCGGAAATTCATCGACGAGCTCATACCTCCATTCAAGGCGTATGCCGAGGAGAGGGGGATTGAGATAAAGACGGTGTGTCATCTCACCGCGCCGGTGTTTAAATATGATGAAGACGCCATCCGCAAGGTGCTTATCAACCTTCTCGGCAACGCTATCAAGTTCACTCCCGACAATGGCTGTATCACACTCTACATAGCCCTCTTCAAGAGCGGCCGCTGTGCCGGAGGCCGCACGCTCTATATAAGCGTGAGCGACACCGGCAGCGGTATCCCCGAAGAAGACATCGACAAGGTTTTCAATCGGTTCTATCAGGGAAAGAGCCAGATAAAGTATCCGCTTATAGGTTCATCCGACAGCGGTATAGGGCTTTATCTATGCCGTAAGATTGTGGAGGTTTATGGGGGCAGCATCTCTGTGTGCAACAACCGCAGAGCCGGCTGCACATTCAGGGTGGTGGTGCCTGTGCCCGACGATGGCATAGGAGAGGATTTGACATTGGTGGAAGGTGGTTCCGGCATTCTGGAGTCGCAGGCAAGCGATGTGTCGGTATCTCAGGGCAGCCGCCTCACAATCCTTGTGGTGGAAGACAATGCCGACATGAGAGCGTTCATGCGGTCGATTCTCAGCGACTATTATAACCTGTTGGAGGCGGAGAATGGCGAGGAGGCTTTGAAATTGCTTTCCACAAGCCATGTGGATTTCATTATAAGCGACCTCATGATGCCGGTGATGGACGGGCTCACGCTCTCTCGGCGTGTGAAAGAGAATTTCACCATATCCCACATACCGTTCCTGATGCTTACGGCCAAGACTGCCGGAGAGGCAAGGCTCGAGGGGTATCGCAGCGGTGTGGATGACTATATTCTCAAGCCCTTCGACGAAGAGATGCTGCTTGCCAGAATCAGGAATATTCTTGAGAACAAACGCAGATACCAGAGGCAGTTTGTGTCGGACATGGAGGTGGATCGCCTTAATATAGGAGAGGAGAGCCGCGACAAGAAGTTTGTCGACAAGGTGATGGAGGTGGTTCGTCAGAACTATCGAAACTCCTACTTCGAGGTTGGCGATTTTGCGGAGGCGTTGGGTGTGAGCCGTAGCCTGCTCAACAAGAAACTTCAGAGCCTCGTGGGGCAGAGCGCGAGCCAGCTCATGAGATCATATCGCATGAAACTCTCGCGTGAGCTTATAATAAGGAACCGCGACACGAAGTCGATGAACATCTCCGAGATTGCGTTTGAAGTGGGTTTCAACGACTCCAAATACTTCACCCGCTGCTTCACCAAGCATTTCGGCGTGAGCCCGAGCGCAATGCTTAAAAACGCCCCTGTGTCGCCTGCCGGCGAAGAAGTTGAAGAGTGAATATTCACTTTTAACTATAAATTTTAAAAATTTTTAACGTGAGTAAGGATTTATCCACCACGTTTGGCAGATTATCCACCCTCACGCGCGAGGCAAATCCTAATTTTGTGACCGAAATAGTGGGTGCGTTAAATCCATTATATCACTAATTTTTAGAATAATTAACCAACAATTAACCTAAATATCATCATGAAGACTGAAAAATGGATGTCATTGGCAGCCTTTGCAGCTCTGCTTCTTCCCGCCACATCGTGCGACGACTGGGGAAAACAGGATCCCCCGGCCGGCAATCAGGTGACAGCTACACTTGAGAACGTTGCGGCGTATGACTTTGAAGCCGAGGAAGGGCTCGACCCAATGGTCTACAGGCTTACAGCGAACCCCGGCGGACAGGCTCCGCAAATAGTTGAAGACGAGATCAAGGGCAAGGTGCTTGATCTTAACAATGGCTATGTGTCTCTCTCCAATCCGTTGAACAAAGTAGTTCTTCAGAAGGCGGCTTCATTCACATTCTGGATGATGCAGCCGGTTGTGACAGTAACTGACGAAGAAGGAAATGAGACAGCATTGCCTCAGGACATCTCTTCGCCGTTGATTGCATTTGAAAACGAAACCGGCAACGGACGCATGTATATCACCGCCAACGGTGGTATCAATTATTCCGCATCCGATGGAGAATGGGTGGAGAATGACCCGGCAACCGTAACTACCGGCTATCTCAAGCCGGGAGAGTGGCATTATGTGGCTGTCGTGCTCAACAACGACGGCTATGACTGGTATGTGGACGGGGAACGCAAGGTCAGCAAAGTTGTGACAGATTTCGACTGCTCCAAGCTTGTGAAATTTGCCAACAACGTTCCTACAATGACAATCGGCGGAGCCGACAACGCTTCCCACTGGATGGTGGATGACCTCAAGGTTTATCGCAATGCCATCACAGAGAAAGAGATCGCCCGACCCAATATTGGCGGCGGCAGCTCAAGCGAACCTGAAATAGATTTCTCTAAGTGGATTCTTATCGGAAATGAAGACAATACCACCGGCTTCTGGAGCACATGGTCGGATTATGTCAAGATGACCGGCAACGGCACTATCCATTATGAATTCTACAACTTCCATGGCGGCAACACCAACAACTGGTGCAACTGGGGCCTTGTGCTTGCAACGGATGGAGAACGCGGAGGAGACGGCTATGCTGAATATCTCTATTTGCGCGCCGATGCTTATGGATGGGGAAATAACTATAATGGTGACAATATTTCACATGATTTCGACTGGGCTACATTTATGCCGGAAATGGATGGTGCATTCGTGTCGATGGACATCACCCGTGTGGGAACTGATGTGACTGTCGCAGCAGTTATCACAGCTGAAGACGGCACTGAACGCCACTATTCAATCAAGGTGGAGGGTGTTGACCAAGAAGTGCTCAGCACATTCCTCACTTGCGAGGGGTCACACCTGTATATCGACCCGGAAAATGTGTTTGTTGGCCAGATATATGCGGCCGGAACCAATAAGATTGGCGAAACTGATTGCAGCACCCCGTGGTGGAGCGCACATTCACCCAATAACCGTTTTGAAGGCAACTTCAAGAACTGGGGCGTGGAGTTCATAAATCACACCACCGGAGCCGGAGCAAACTGGAACAACTGGCTGCTTGTATGCTCCAATGGCCCGTGGGTTGGCGAAGACGGCTATGCAGAGAATTTCGTTCTTCGTTCCGACGCTTTTGGATGGGGTGCAAGTTTTGACGGAGGCAACACCACTATCGAGGCTGCATTCGACTGGGACAACTATGTCGCAGACATGAAGGATGCCAAAGTGAAGATCCTGTTCTCATATAATAATGGAACTTTGGACATGCTGTGCCACCAGACAACGGCCGACGGCCGACAGATGCCTGACTACAGGTTCTCTGCTTCTGCCCTTACATCGCCGATAGGTCTTTTCTTCACCTGCGAGGCGGCCTGGCTTGAGTTCTTGAAGGTGGGATACTATCCTTTTGCTTCGATGGAATAACAGTAACTTTAAAATCTAACCGAACATCATAATGAACAGTTATCGAATTACAGCCGAAGGACGGCGGAGCTTTTCGCTCCGCCTCCTCTTCCCGGTTCTCCTTCTGGTCTTCGCCGCTTTCCCGGCGGCTGCCCAGCTGGTGAAGGGTGTTGTGTCTGACCCCTCCGGAGAACCACTGATTGGCGCAACAGTTATAGAGAAGGGTTCCACCAACGGAACCGCCACTGACATCGACGGCTTCTATCAGCTCAACCTGAAAGACGCCAAGAAAGCGGTGCTTGTGGTCTCTTATGTGGGCTTTGCCACTCAAGAAGTGCCCGTGAACGGACAGTCGCAGCTCGACATCGTTCTGAAAGAGGAGTCTGAGCTTCTCGACGAGCTTGTGGTTGTGGGTTACGGCGCACAGAAAAAGGAATCTGTGGTGGGCGCGATTTCGCAGGTGAACTCAGGCGACCTGCTTGAAACTCCCTCCGCAAACCTTTCACAGGCCATCACCGGCAAGATTCCCGGCGTGATCACCTCTCAGACTTCAGGCGCCCCGGGTGCCGACGACGCATCTATCTACATCCGTGGCCGCGCCACATTCGCAGGCGACGCCCAGCCACTTATCCTCGTTGACGGCGTTGAGCGTTCATTCTCTCAGATTGCACCCGACGACATCGAGACAATCTCTGTGCTCAAGGACGCATCGGCAACAGCGGTGTATGGTGTGCGCGGCGCGAACGGCGTAATGCTTATCACCACCAAGCGAGGCAAGGAGCAGAAGCCTGTTGTGAACCTCACAGCTTCATGGCAGTTCCAGACCCCGACACGCAAGAACACTTATCTCAACTCCTATGAGTCGGTAAGCCTTCTTGAAGAGGCTTTGGCCAACGACGGTCTCCCCTCGCAGTATTCTGCAGCGGACCTCGCTATGTATCAGAAGTCGGTAAACGGCCAGCTCAGCGGCGTTGACGCTCTTCTTTATCCTAACGTTGACTGGTATGACGAGATCCTTCGCTCTTCCGCTCCCTCACAGCGTTACAATGCCAGCGTGCGCGGCGGCACAAAGCGTATGCGC
>Ga0137298_11355_pt1 | contig 13467 bp, 19 predicted proteins | sample RamsorincwithD2O_2_FD_97182 | JGI IMG/M metagenome (GOLD analysis project Ga0137298, IMG submission 97182) | Mouse cecal microbial communities from Vienna, Austria - Glucosamine amended with D2O | ecosystem: Host-associated > Mammals > Digestive system > Large intestine > Cecum | place: Austria...
ATCAATTCAAATTTTAAAGTCTTCTATATTTTGTTGCGGATGTGTACTCAGGTGGAAAACCCTGAGCCGCATCGGATAGTCTCATTCCATCACAGCCCACACCGGCTGACAACAAAAACGGATTCTTTTATTCCAAAACAGGCTTCTCTAATTTATGGAGGGTTCTATGTCAGAATATCAATTAGAGATCAAACAGGTCGTGGACTATCCACGCTGCCGGATTTACCGGCAATTTATTCAGAACTTAATGGCAGACCGGAGCATTCGCACAGGCGGGGGCTCCGATCCTTTTTATTATACGGTACTTTGCAACTATGCGAACTTCCGTACTTCTTACCTCCGCATAGATGGTATCGGCTATACGGTATATCCTGGTGAGTAGATCTGCACCGTGAAAGAACTGTCCGCATGGTTCCGTACCCGTTTCCAGTGCCAGGCAGTTTCCATCCTGGACGAACTGCAGAAACGCCACCTTATCTCCTATCTTTTTCTGGACCGTGGAAAGGTGGTCAAATACAAAATCCGTGACTGGAAAAAACATAATACCGTATTGGACTACAACTGCCCCTGTCAAAAAGATACGGGTTTTTTCTTTATGCCGACTGTGGTTGCAACGGAACTGGTCAGCGCCGGCCGCTGTTCTGAAATGGATGAAACAGATCTGCAGGCAGATTCCGCTGTTACAGAGCATGAGGTATGCGTTTCAGAGGAATTATCCAGCGTTTCAAAATCGAACATGGAAGCTGTCATCACAAAAGTGGCGCAGATCCTTGATGCACAGGGCATTTCCTGTTTCCGGTGCCCGAAATCCATATATAAGTTATATCCTTTATCTGACACCTGCAGGGGAGAGTATATATCCCACATAGAGAAGGGGACTGTACGGTTCGGAATGACTGTATCCTGCGGGGAGGATAAACCGGTCTACACCTTTGAGCTGACGCTTTTTCCCATCGAAAATGACAAGGAGGTGCCAGGGCATGAAAAAGAATCAGGAAGAAAGGAACATTGCCGATAACCCGCTGTACCATGATACCTGGAAGCTACTGAAAAAATACAGAGATGTGGTGTGGAGCCTGGAGCTGTCCGTCCAACAGGTGAGGAGCCGGTTTGAGATCGAGTATGGGAGTTCCATCGAGGACTTTCTGGAGTCTGTCTATGTGGCGGGGATAGATCTGTCAGACCGCAGCATCGAACACCATGCCAAATGTATCGAACAGAGCCACCGGATGCTGAAACTACTGGACACCTCCATTGACCTGCTCCGAACCAAACACAAGAATGGGGAGAATTATTACTGGCTGCTGTATTACCCTTTCCTCTCCTCACAGCTGCTGCGAAACGTGGAAGAGATCATAGAGAAGCTGCGCCCCCATATCCGGGATATCAGCTTCCGTACTTATTACCGCAGGAGGCGGGAGGCGATTGACGCACTTAGCTCTATCCTGTGGGGGTATACATCCAAAGACAGCATTGACATTCTGGAGAAGTTCTTTCCGAACGATAAGGATGCTGGAGAACAGGAATGAGCAGCTAAATGGTATTTACAGGCAATCAGGCCGGATTGGAGGAAATATATGATAACATTGACCGAGGATGAAAAAAGAATAGTATTCCAGCTGGAGGGCTGCCACAGGTATGACGCGATACAGGAGATCGCTGTGCTCTGCCGGTATACTCGTGACCATGATATAAAAGCAACTGCAAAAAATCTGTTAAAGAAACTCCGTGAGCTTTCAGAGAATGACTGCAGGGAATTGATCTGTGACATTCAGAAAGACTATCACCTACCCTGGAAAGCGAGGACTGTCGGGGAGATGATTGCTGTGGCAAGACAGGAATCTGGTGCCCAAAAACTGGAAGGGCACGACATCATGGCACTGGAACGCTTTGACCCGGAGGTAAAGCATATGATCGTGTTTGATGTGCTTTCGAGCAAATCTCCCATAGGAGATAAGGGAGAGCGGATGCGTTTGTTTCTAACAGAATCCGGATATCAAAAGGCGTTGGAGAGCCAAAGCAAGGCTTTCATCCAAATCCTGAACCATGCAGGAGTAATACAGGGGCATTTGTGGTATGACCGGACAGACAGGGATTTATGAGGTGAAATATATTGTGAAAATCCATATAACCGGACAGAATACAGATAAAGGAAATCCATTGAACCATGCGGGATTTTGTGGTATTATAAATATGGGAAAATGCATGTATAAGGCAGGTGACATCATTGATGGAACATAATGCAAAAATTTCAGAAAACACACAGCAGGAATCCGTTCCTGTAATGAAACGTACTATTAAAGACAGCGTTTTTACAAATCTTTTTAAAGATAAAAAGTATTTGATACAGTTATATCAGGCTCTTCACCCAGATGATAAACAAACTACCGAAGATGACATAAAAGATATCACCATCAATAATGTTCTTGTTGATGATATCTATAATGATCTGGGATTTTCAGTAGGTAACCGGATTTTGATACTGATTGAGGCTCAGGCCACATGGACAGTAAATATTTTATTCCGTATCCTTATGTATCTTGTACAGACATATCGGGAATATTTTAGAGTAACAGAGCAGGATATTTATAACAGCACAAAATTGAAGATGCCAAAGCCTGAATTATATATCATATATACGGGAAACAGGAAAGAACGGCCTGAAGAAATATCTTTTTCAGAAGAGTTTTTTGGTGGAGAAGATATTTGCATAGATGCGAGAGCTAAGATTATCTATGATGGAAAAGAAGGCGATATTATCCATCAGTATGTGACATTTACCAAAGTATGTCAGGAGCAGGCATCAATCCATGGAAGAACCAGAAAGGCTATACAGGAAGCAATCCACATCTGCAAAGACAGGAATGTGCTGAAGGAATATCTCGAAAGCAAAGAAAAGGAGGTTGTCAATATGATGATGGAGTTATATGATCAGGAAGAAGTGATGCGTTCTTATGTCAAAAGCAAAGAGCATGATACAAAAGTTGAAACAGCGAAACGATATTTGTCATTGGGAAAATTATCCTTTGAAGAAATTGCAATTGGTTCTGGTCTGTCTATAGAAGAAGTAGAGGAACTGGCTGGTTTACAGTTAGCTTAAATTTGAACCAATACTGCTAAATAAGGGCAGCATATCTTACTCATAAGATATACTGCTCAGACTGTCAAAGAACCCCTGTTACGCAACAGCATAGCAGAGGTTCTTTTTAAAAGCAGTAATACTCACCGTGACAAAAAACGGATGGTAAGTGGCTTTCCACTTCCACATTGCCAGTCTCTTCAGATTCATGGCAGCATATTTAAGCCTTACCCACATACTGACTCTTTTCAGCCCCCGGTAAGGTGTATAGCGCATTCCATATTTTTCCTTTGCATCGGCAAAGACCCTCTCGATTGTCTGGGTTCTGAGATGATAGCTTTCTTTTCCCTGCGGTGAATGTCGGATATCCTCTGCCTGTTCTAGGTAATCTTCCCAGATATGGCGGGTTACTGGCTTCTGACAGTTCCTGCTCTCTGTACACAGATGTCTTGTCCGGCATGTTTCAAACTGGTAACGCAGACTCTTATATTCCCTGTTCCCCCTCCGGTTGGTTGTGCTGTATGGCATGCTTTTGTATTCTGGACAGATCACGATATCCAGATATTCATCATATACATATTGATACCATTCATGAAATCCTTTCTTTGTCATCGGGCATTTATAAGGCAGGGATGGGAATCGTCCGTCATCTATGATGCGCCTGCAGATCCACGGGGTTTTATATTCCACATCCATCGTGACGGTCCTGACCTCCGGGAACCGTCCGGCGACCTTCTCATAAAGTGCGTCAAAGGCAACACTGTCATGTACATTTCCGCTTGTGACTGCCGTATCTAGTGTGTTGACTCATTTACTTTCAGCCAAATGACGCAGAATGAATTTTCAGTCTGCAAGGCGGCGGAGGGAGGCGATGCGGTGGCATCGTTGACCGACAACAACGCAGCAGATGGAAATTCAGGCAAGTCATTCGGCGAAATGTAAATGAGTCGGTACACTAGGTGACAGCCGCCCACCCTGCAGTGTCAAGCGGGTTCAGCGGCATATGGCAGAGCAGAGGTTACGTTCTGTCGTGGTAAAAAAATACAACCGCCATGCCGACCATGGCAGTGCCCCAGATGATAAAACGAATATCTTAAAACGTGATTTTGGGGCGGAAACCATCAACCAAAAGTGGTGTACAGATATTACCTGCATCCATGTGCAGAAAGAAGGATGGACTTATCTGGCTTCTGTCATGGATTTATGCAGCCGCAAAATCATCGGCTATGCCTATGGGACATCAATGACAGCGGAACTGGCGATTAAAGCGGTAGAGAATGCCTGCCTGAACGTCAGGGGCACAAAAGGGATCATCTTGCACAGCGACCTTGGAAGCCAGTATACGAGCCAGGCATTTGAAGACTGCCTGAGCAGGAAAGGAATCCTGCATTCGTTTAGCCGTAAAGGAAATCCATACGATAATGCCTGCATGGAATCCTTCCATCCTGTACTGAAAAAGGAAGAAATATATCTTCATACTTACCAGGATCCAAAAGAAGCCCGCAGGGCAATCTTTGAATACATAGAAGGCTGGTATAACCGTAAGCGGATACATAGCGCTATGGGTTATCTGACACCACAGCAAAAGGAGGATGAGGAGCTTAAGAAAGCAGCATAATCTTTCGACTTTTTTTGTTCAAAGTATTGACATAGGTCCAAATCCCCCATCCCCGGCGGGTTCTTTCCATGGCCTCCACCAGCAGATACCCGCCACTCCAGTGGAGTTCCTCCGGGCGGCAGAAATAGGTGTCTTTCTTTTCACATGCGTAGTCGCCCAGCACCAGATAAACCACTTCCAACAAAAGGACAGAAAGCCATGTGAGTATCTGCCATTCACAGGTGCTTCCCCAGGGAATATCTACATGTTTTTCGTAAAACTTCGCCTGTGCATCGGTTATTTCTTCCCTCACATTATAATTGAGAGTAGCGGCGTAAAGGTTATTGGCAAAATCCTCAAAATCAGATGCCGCTTTCTTACCTTCCAGATAATCCCAAAGCACGTCAAGTGCCTCCTGCAGAATGGCCGGAACCGTCCTGCCCCTGCCTGCCATCTCCTGGCGAATCGTATGTAAATATGGTTCCAAAATTAGGAGATTCCCCAAAAGCCGTGAATGGCTGTTGCTGTCCGCAAAGGCATCCTCAGCCATATCCTGAAAGCCCATGATCCAGTTGGCTGCCTTTGGCCCGCTCAGTGATGAAAAATCTGTATCAAGCGTGTATTTCATAGGCTCCTCCTTGCTTAAATTCTGAGTGCGTTTTGACATAACCTCCATTCCTTATTATGAAAGGGTACGCTTTTCGTCACAGTCCGCAAAATGACCAGCGTCCATTCTGGCACCACTGGGCATTATCAATCATCCACTTATCATCGATCAGACGCATCAAATAACGATAATAGAAAATATCCTGTTCCACATAAAGCCAGAATTTGCTTTTTGTGACCCGTTCTCCAGCAATCAGATGATGATCTGTATAAGTCCCGCCGTTTCTCCAGGAAAGATCCACGGGGCGCCAGCCGGGCCGGGGAGACCAGCTCACTTTCCTGGCAAACAGTGTATCGATCTCCGCCTGATCACCGCGTCCTTTTTGTTCTGCCATCTGCTCCCAGCGGTTCATGTCGTTAAAGAATTCCCGCAACGCACGAATAGGCGCCTGTAATTCAGGATTGTCCAATGAAATTCGATTTTTCATGGTTTTATAGGTACGGGCATCTTCATATGACTTGCGCTCTTCCTTTGTAAACAACCCCGCCAGTCCCTCGTCATCATGCCTGTCTGTATCGCTGATGTACAGCTTATCCCTCCAAGAAACCGCCAGCAGTCCTTCAAAGGTAATACGATGGCAGGCAGCTATATAGATATTTTCCAGTTTTTTAATCTGTGCGGCCTGGGCCAGCCCCTCGTTGTCCAAAGCTGTCCGCTGTAAAAACAGATCCTTTAAGGGAAGGTCTTTCAACAGTTCCAGTCCGTGTCCGGTAATCTGCCTGCCCCCCATCAGGGCCAGCATATTCAGCTTGGGAATCCTTGCCAAAATGGAGAAACACTGGTCGTCAAACGGCGCGTCATTCAATAAGACCTGTTGAAGCTTCGGGCATTGTCTGACGGCCTCCTCAAGGATATCTAAACTCAGCGGCGCTTCTATCCGTTTTGTTCCGTTACAGAGGTAGGCACCATTCTGATATTCCAACATATAAGTATTCGGGGCAAATTCCAATATCATATTTTTTCCTCCCATGCTTTCTCCCGGAATATTCCGGAAATACTTCTGTGTATCCATCCATGTTTACAATTTCTGAATCTATGCAAACCCACTTTGCTGTTTCCATTCCTTCCATCTTCCCTCATCCATCAGAAGCTTCCATCCTCCCCGGTAATCCAGGCCAAAATAATCAAACTGCCGCATTAGGTTGCTTGTGAGCTGTCCTTCCGGCCTACTGGCTCCCAGACAGGCACCGCCCCTTAAGACCATCTGGCTGCCTTTATAGTCAAACTTAGCGTTTTCGTGAGTTCTATACTTGTCCAGCAGTTTTACATAAAGCTCCTGCAGCTGCCGGTCCTCCACCCCTTCCGTACACCAGACGGCATAGATCAGCAGAGTGAGATCTTCCTCCGTGGACAGATAATCCAGGAAATAATCCAGCACCTCTTCTTTTCCCTTCAGTTCCTGGATGCAGTGGAACAGTGAGATCCTGTCATTCCTGTTCAGATTCTTCCGGTTCAGGGCTTCCCTCAGCCTTCCCGCATGGACATTTGGGTAATCCTTCACGGCGCCGATGGTATGGCAGGCGTCCCGGAAGCCCTCCCCCTGCAGCCTGGGCAGTATCTCAAATACCCTTTCATACCATGCTTCCTTCACCTCCCAGGTTCCTTCATAGGTAATGATGGAGACAGCCTCCGCATATGCGCCGTATTCCCACAGTTTTTCAAGCTCCTTCGCCATCCCCGGCACATGGAAACGGACCAGCATCTTGATCAGCTTCATCCGCACCTCCATGTCTGTCTCTTCAGCGCATGTCTGTTTGAAATAAGTTTTCTGTTTTCCCGGCAGGGTTTCAAATTTATAGAAACTTTCAATAATCTCGGTTTTTTCCTCCGGATTATCCGTCTGTTGGTATAGCTCCATGAGCTGGACGGGGGTTCCGTCCATATTCAGTCCAAATCCCACCTCCTCTTCATTGTAACCTGCGATCACCTCCCGCAGCCACCGTTCATACCATTCCAGAAATCCCTTTTCCCGCGCAAAAAACGGCGGACCGCAGAAATCCTCATCATAATAAACCACCTGCCCCCGATACGGTCCCGCAAGCATAAGGCCCGTCATCAGTGTGCAGCCCTGGGTGCTGATTGGCAGAATCCCTGCATAAGGATGCACTTCTTCCCCTTTCCTCCTGCCCTCCGGGTCAGCCATTCTGTCCCATTCCTCCTCACTCATTTTCGGATAGATTACCGGTTCCTCCATGACGCGGTAAAGGCGCACGCCATGGGAATCAGAAAGATCCTCCTTCAGCGCTTTCAGACCGTAAAGTCCGTAATAAGGGCCTGCGCCACCGTTTCCCACCAGCATCAGAAAGTCCCAATATTCTTCCGGCAGCCGGATGCCCTGCTGCTCCTCAAATTCCTGTATTGCTTCCTCGCCGGCGGGCGCCGCCAGCTTATACTGATGGCTGTATGCTCCGAACCGTGCAAGATCCGGGTCTTTTTCCTTCGCCTGTCCCAAAAGCTTTAAGATATGTTTCACCCATGAGGGCTGTGCTGTTCTGGCCATTTCTTTTCGTCTCCTGTAAATATGCTTAAAATAAGATGCTTATTCAGATACTCCAATCCTGCATGGAATCCATTCCACCGGCTCTCCCCTTTCCCATCCACCACACTTCCGTCTTCTTTCAGGGCAAATGCGGTCTGAAGCTCCCCGTTTCGGTAATATCCCCAGAGAAGGTTTCGTGCCATCGCCCGGCCTGCCGGATGCTCCTTCATGTTCTTCCAGTCATAGCAACTCCACAGGTAATTCCAGATAAACGCACGCAGGAGAGCCGCCTTCTGCCTTTTTATAATTTTTTTATCGGAAACATCCTCCGGCTCCTCCTGTACGGGAAACAGAGCGCAGGCCCGCAGCTCTTTCTCCAGTTCCATCTGCTCATAAGCCGGATTCGCCAGCTTCTCGCAGATGACCTGACACTGCTGTCTTAATTTTTTTGTTTTGTGTTCTGTAAGCAGGAATGTATGATCATCAAACTCACAGAACAGGTAGAGAAATTCCATCCATATTCTCTGCCATTCCGTCTGATAAGAGGAATGATGATGGACGATCATCTCTCCCAGCACTTTTTTGTCAAGAAGGCGGATTGCCGCTTCCCGGTCCATTCGGGCAGCGATTCTGACCGCGTCCGGAGACAGATTGTACATGCGGTTTGTGGTCATTCCCAGCAGATAAGCGCACATGGTATCCATCGGCTTCCATCCAATGCGGTAGAGGAGTTCCATGCTGCTTTCATGGGACACCTGCAGGAACCGTTCCCGCATATCCGTAAATCCCAGAAGCGACTGGTATTTCCCGTTAGGATTGATATAACGGTTATATTTTTCTGCCCAGAATGTCCTGACAGTAGGGCTTAATTCAAACAGCAGGCTTCTCCAGTCGTTCTGTTTCTCGCTCCCCTCGTCAAGGCTCTGCTGTTCTTCCGTCTCAAGTTTACGGGGAACACAATACTTTGGCATGACCTGCTCCATTTTTGAAAGGATATCTTCGGTATCCTCCCCTTGTTCCAGTATTGCGGGAAGGTAGTTCGGAATCCATCCCCGCAGGTATGGATCCCGGAATGCCCGACGAACCTTTTCAAGCAGCTCTTTTTTCTCGTCCATCATCAAAAGATCTCCGTTTCCTTTTCATTCTTATTATATTGTATACAGGCCTTTTAACGTCCTGTTATCAGGATCTTTCCGTCTTTTTCGCCAGGCCGTGGTAATACCGCATGAACCGGCATACTTCCTCATAGGTCTCCCGGATCGCGTCCCGGCGTTTTTGCGCGTCTGAAATCTCCTTTGTTTCCAGAAAGAGCTGTGCGTTGCGGTACATTACCGCCATGGCGTTTCTTGGATCATCGCACGCATTCATGATCTTTACTTCCCCTGTTTCCAGGTTCCGGCTGAGTATGTACAAGGTGCCTTCATACTGGGCCGTGAAATCTTCCGACACATGCATTACCGTTGCGTAATTGCTGTCAGGGTTTTCTTCTGTCACTTCATACACATCCGATATAAGTTTGTATGTCTGGCTTTTGCCGTTTCCACGATCAACATTCCTTCCCTCTGCGCCTCCACTGATGCACAGGATATCTTCTATTTCAAAAGGAAGCCTTGATATAACTATGATCCCCTCATTTTGCATAGAATGAAATCCCCGGGATTCTTCTGACAGCTCCTCCTCCTTTGTTCCCCTGTCCTTAAGGCAGACCCGCCTCCACTCCCTGAAATATGGGAAGCCTGCAATATCCGGATATTCCACAGAACGGTCTACCCATTCCGCCTCCGGTGAAGCATACACCCGCAGGTTCCACTCAACATAGCCCCCTTCACAGACCGGCCAGTCCCCAGCCTCGAATGAAACTGAGGCAAGCGGCTGCTTCATGGACAGCCAGGAATTATGGAATTCCATCCGGCTCATCATTGCAAGCAATTCTTCTGCCGCCTGGCCCTGGAAATAAAAATCCACCATATTCCCATGGTCAAATCCTCTCCCGCCATTTTGCAGATGTAGCCGCACGATATCCCGGAGCATTTTCCAGTTGGAATTCGATATCTGTTTTATAAGGCTGCGGCAGATGATACGGCTCTGCAAAATACTCCTGAAGGACAGCCTCTATTTCTTCGCTCTGGTAATTATTCCAAACGATTGTCTCATCATCCACATCAATGCCTGCGCAGAACTTCCTACCTTCATATTCCATGAATACCACCACATTGGAATTGACATAAGGCGCAAAAAAGTCATGATACCCCTGAACCCAATATCCTTCTGTCGAAGCGTCTATCCCGTATTTTTCCGTGATATAAGCCGCTGCCCTATCCTCCGCTGTCTGATTCCTTTTTTCCTTCATACTCTGCTCAATTCCCGTTTTCTTTTATATTGCTTCTCCAAGTCCTTCCATGACTTCCATAAGCTTCTTATATCCTGCCTCACTGGCAACTCCATAAAGCACTTCCAGATCGCCGCAGTCCATGACCACAGCCATATTGTCAGAGGCATTACTGTAAAAACTCATATCCATTCCCAGCCAGCCAGAAAGTCCAAGGGGTTATTTTTCAAGGCCGGACCGGACGGTTTCCAGTTCTTCCTCCGTAAGCCAGTACATAAGCTCCTCCCCATGAAAAGGAAAGGCAAATACCGCTTCATAGGCAAGGACAGGCCTCAGAAATCCGCTGAGCGTTCCGGCACACAAGGTCCATCTTTGGTCCTTTATCTGATCCGCAGCCACATAAACCGAAAGATCCGCTTTTGTCAGGTCTTTTCTTCGGATTCCAGTCCGGCAGCATCCCTGATTTTCAATCAGGATCACCAGGTAATCGCCGTCCTTTAACCAGTCCCATCTGTCGAAATCTTCCGGCCTGATCCACCGGTCCTGTACCTTGTGGATCGCCTCCGTGCGTGCCGCCCTGTTCCGGAACTCTTCCAGTACACGAGGAAGGGAGACGGATATCCTCTATTTTTTTAACCGCCGCAAAATTTCTCCTTCTGCTGTCCAGGCTTTTCATTTTCGCCAGATCGCTGAATGTCTGCATGTCATGCCCTGCGTTTCTCTGGATCCAGATCACAGGCCTTGGATCGATCCCATACTGTTTCATCATTTTAAAAGCTCCTCCTAATTAAAAATCCTTGCCCACAACTGGCTCCGTTTCCCTGATCACTCAACTTTCAGGTCATATTCTTCCGGCGACTTTATATCGATTGTGCAGAACCTGTAAGTTTCTTTGTCTTTATATGCCCTTTTACAAATAAAGCAGCCATTTACTGTTTTTACAGACTGCCTGCGCACGATTTTTTTCAGTCCGTCAAAAAGCTCCTTTGCTGTTTCGTTGTCATAATACATCGTTGCGATCTCCGTGGGGAAGATTGCCTCTTCCCGGTACACGCCGTTTAAGTCTATATCTATCCGTTCTATATTTTCGTCACAAAGGGAAGTGTATCGTATCCCTTCCTTCTCATGGTCTCTCCATCTGTATTCTTTCCAGGAGCAGGCGGTTGTTCCTGAAAATGCGAGGATCTGCCTATTACCCTGATGGGAGCCGAAAAAATTAGTTCCCAGATCTGGCAGGCCGGCAGCGTCCTTAAAAAAGACAGGGCCTTCATCTGAATATGTGGGCACATAATAGACATCAAGCTTACTCTGAAATTCTTCCAGGATAGCCTGCAGATCCTCTCGTTTGGCATAAAAACGAAATCTTCGTACCTTCATATGCATCTGCCTCCTTTCCAAACACTCCATGTCCGGACATCGATCACCAGTTCTCCCGCGCCTCATCCATGACATTCCAGATCTCCGAAAGCGTCACAGGCGCCGCATTCACATCTGCCTGCCAGTATTCTCCTTGCAGGATACACTCTTCGTAAAGCCTCTGCATGGCCAAAAAGATATCTTCCCGTTCCTCTGTCTCGATGAACTCCTCATAGCGGTCATTGAGCTTATTAAAAGATTGTGTGTACCTGCGGACAATCTCTTCGATTTCTTTTCTGTCTGCCGCCCTGCCCATCGCCTCTGTCAGCAGCTTTTTGGTATCTTTGTAGCATTTTTTGGCGCTTTGGTATGCCGCCTCAGGAATGAATTCGTTTCCATCCCAATGGCGGAGCGGGTTCTCCAGATTATCCCTAAGCCATCCTTTATCCCGCAGGTGGGTGACACTTAACCTGTCCAGCTTCCCTTTCCAGTGTTTTTTCAGGTACAGACCTGCTTCTTTGGGAACGCTGTCAAAGTCCAGCTCCCGCAGTTCCTGCAGCCCCTCCAATGATTCCATATCCCTCTCATCATATCCAAACAGATCCTTGCAATAAAAGTTCCGGAGCCCGGACAGTTTTCCAACTTCCTGCATATGGGTTACGGTGCCGGGTCCTCCGCTCAGATTTAAATATTCCGTCTCCGAAAACTGTGCGGCTGCCTGACTCATATCCAGCTCTTTTATATCGGTCAGGCGCAATCTTTGAACCTTGGTATTTTGAAGCCCGTATCTTAGAAGCCCCGCATTTTTCAAAGATATTTCCAGCGTCATTTTCCCGCCGCAAAGGCTGTCGTCAATCTGCAGATCCGACCGGAGCTCCCCATACAGTTTCAGAGAGCGGGTACTTTTGGGAAGTATCAGTCTCCTGATTCCGCTCATCTCCAGCTCCAGATTGTCCAGGCTGGCATTCCCAAGGTCAAGGCTCTCCACCCCTGCCTTTTGCAGGCGCAGCGTCCGAAGCAGCGGCGCTGTGGAGAGCAGCTTCTCAAGCTTACCGGAATACCCCTGCACTTCGGCATAGGTGATACAGGGAAAGGCTTCTAACGTATCTTTTTCTGTCAGGCATTGGTAAAGGTCATCCCGCAGTCCTCCGGTATTCTTTCGGAACATCCTGCCATGTATAGACACAAAATCGCCGCTGTTACTATATTTTTTGTATGCCGACCTGTCGGTTTCGTCAAAAGACTTCCAACGCTCTTCATAATAGTAATCCTCCCCTGTAGGCCACTTCCAGGAGTAGGAATCCCATACCGGACTGCTTTTGAGCCTGCACTGGCCTATGTACCGGTAATCCCGGGGAACAGGGGTATTTTCAATCCCTGTTTTTATCATCTGATGGTGATACCGGAAGGATTCCCGGTGATATGGTTGTAATCGTTCCAGGATATCTTCTCCGGGCAGGTCATTTTCCAGATAATCAAGCAGCATATAGCAAATGCTTTTGCCATCCACGGCAAGGATCTGGCAGGCGCCATATTTCCCCAGCATTTCCACATAAAAGGCATATACCTCTCCCGGCTTTGCAGTTCTTGGTTTTAATTTGGCCAAGTATTGATCCTTTTTCATGGCTTCATTCCTCCCCAATGCCATAGATGGTCTTATCATTGTCTAATAAACGCGTTTCCACATTCATCTTTTCTATAAATGAATCTCCTCGCTGATTATCTTTTTCATAAAATCCGCAAAAGAGTCGGCAACTGTCTGACATTCCTCAAATTCCGGTTCACTGCCATAAACAATACTGCCTTCTTTTATGGAAATTGCATAATAAGCATAACCGCCTTCCAAGGATAAAAAGACAGGTAAATGTCCGTCCCAGAACTTTCTGATCTCATCCTTCCATGCTAAAATAGTTTGCCTTCCTGTCATCTACCTTCTAAATCTTGCAAGAAAGCCTTCATA
>Ga0137298_11356_pt1 | contig 13437 bp, 7 predicted proteins | sample RamsorincwithD2O_2_FD_97182 | JGI IMG/M metagenome (GOLD analysis project Ga0137298, IMG submission 97182) | Mouse cecal microbial communities from Vienna, Austria - Glucosamine amended with D2O | ecosystem: Host-associated > Mammals > Digestive system > Large intestine > Cecum | place: Austria...
TTTTGCCCTATTAATTTATCATAAAAATGGTATATCCATTTATCAAAGTGATTTTTATGAAAATTTAACTGCTCTAATATTAGATTATAGTATTCATCTTTATTTTCTGTATCTGCACTCATATATGCAAGTTTGCTCATAAATGCCAGCTCTATGCAAACATTATCATAATCCGCCTGCAATTCTGCTGATATTGAAAATCCATATTTATGGAACAGTTTAATCATATCATCATTTGACTCTTGTTTTAATATATGGTCCTCAGAAATATAATAGGATTCTTCCTGCTGTGCAGTTCCTGGTAAACATAAGCATGATGTATATTCTCTGCTGATATGCAGATTTAATTCATCTAACTCTTTTCCAGATATACTATTTATTGTATTTATAAAGTTAAGCATCCCATTATAGCCATTTTTCATATCTTTATTTTCACTTCCATTTACAACCTGACTTAACTGAGACAACATATCTTCTATCATTTTATAAAATGTTTCATTTGGCATATCATACAAACAGTTTCTTAAAAATAAATAAACACTGCCTCTTGCCGAATGAATTTCACTTTTTAAAGAGCTTTCCATTATTTTATACCTTTTCACTAAGGGAGTTTTAGCTCCCTTTTATTTATTTTACATAATTGCTTGATGCTTTTGTTACACTAATTGATGTTTTTTTCTTTACATAGAAAGATGGCTTAGTATCATTAGTATTATTTACATAAGCATAAGGGAAATCACTATAATTAAGCTGAACAGCACTACGATATGTGCTTAATATATAATCTTTTGTGCCAAAATCTAATGCTCTTCCTACACAGCTTGCAACACATGCTGGTTTTTCACCTTTATCAAGTCTTTCTTTACACATATCACATTTCTGCATAGGGTGTTGAACTTTCCAGCTTTCAAATGCGTTTGGCTCTTGTTTATCTAAAGCTATTTGTGGTTTTGCAAATGGACATGCAGAAATACAGCTTAATGCTCCCTGACATAAGTCCCTGTTAACATATACAATACCATCATCTGTTTTAATGATAGCATTATATGGACATACATTTTTACATGCAGGCTCTTCACAGTGATTGCAGCCCATAGATAATGGGAAAAATCCACCATCTTTTTCATAAGTAAACTGTTTACGCCATGCAACAGGTCCCGGCTCTACTTGATTCCAGTCTTTACATGCTACTGTGCAGGAATTACATGACATACATCTTGTTTGGTCAAAATAAAAAGCATATTGTATTTTTTCTATAGCCATAATCGTATCCTTTATATATTAAATTCTGTTTCAGGTTTAATGATAACATAAGCAGACTGCTGAGCGTTACCATGGTCATATCTTGATGGAGTTGATGCTATTAATGTATTAGCATTACCACCATCATCTACTCCGTCAGTATTAGGGTCATACCAGCCACCTTGGTGCAGGTTTAAATGTCCCGGAATACAACGGTCTGTAACACGAGCAATAACTCTTATTTTACCAATAGGGTTTTCTACACGGCAAAGCATACCGTCAGTAATACCGCGTTCTGCTGCATCCTGAGTATTTATCCATATCTCATGCCATGATGCAGTTTCTCTGTTTTTGTTATAAATTGCAGAGCTTATCATAGGTGATTCATAAGCAGCTGCAGAATTTACTGTTTGTCTTTCTGGAACTATGCAGTATTCTTTCCAGTCATTACCACTTGCCCAGCCACCGTTTATAGTTCTATGGTTAAGCTCTCGTAAAAGTGGGTTTTCATCATGGGTAGAGTGAACTCTAAATCTATCATGAGTTGTGCTCATTGTAAGAGGTTTGTCTCTTCCTGTTCCTGCAAAAAATGCTGCATTTGGACCAGCTTGTGCTTTACCAGTAGCAGAATCCACCTTTTTAAAACCATTGTAAGATTCTTTGAAACAGTCTTCAAAGTTAAAATACATTGGTATTGGATAAACTTTTAAATCACCTTCTGGGTCTTTATTTTCCTGTCCGCGATTTTCAGCAGGCAGCCATCCATGGTATTTTTCAAAAGCATGTTCATAATCCCACTGAACTCTGCCATTATAAATTTGGAATTTACCAGACATTTCTGGTCTTGAAGAAGTATCAAGCAAAGAAGCTTCACTGTTTGCAGCACTTAAATATGTGCTTCCATCAAATTTATTTTGGACACTATTTTCCGTTGTAAATATAAATGGAGCTGTCATATCTCCTTTAAGATATGTATCAAGGTTCTTTCTAATTTGACCAACTTGTGAAATATTGTTACGGGCACCTTCTGATGTATCGCTGTCACCACGAGCCCAGCTTGTAGTTGTTCCTTTTGTTTCATATAACGAAGTGCAGATATATTCATCATTATTTTTAGCAGGTGTAAATTGTGCACCATAAACTTCATCTCTTGTCATACCATAGTATTTTGAAGCAGGGTCCGCAGTTGCTTTATCCACTTCTGCATCAAAATAATTTCTTATAGGTTTAAAGCTTGAATTATTAGTATATTTACTTGGAGCAGCACTAATACCTGTTGTAGTTCTTTCACCATAACTTATTTCACCAAGCTGGCTTTGAGCAACCCATGCTTTATAAGTCATTGTCCAGCTGTCAAGAGCATCACCTAATGGTTCTACAACAGGTGGTCTATACATTGCTTTATACTGACCGCCAAATACTTCCCTGCCTACTGCTTCAAGTTGAGAAACTGCTGGCAATACATAGTCCATATATCTTGCAGTTGGTGACATAAATAAATCAAATGTTACAAGGCAAAGGCTGTCTGCATTAGTATAGCCGCCTCCTTCTTGTGAGTTTAATGCAGGTATTGCTTTATACATTGCAGTTAAATCATTTGTATTCATGTGCTGGTTAACCATAATTGCACCACCAGCATTTAATATCATACGGATACCTGAAAATATTGGATTACCGTTTGCATCTTTTTTTACTTTATAGTATGTTTTACCATTTATTACTTCTGTTTGAAGTTGGTCTTTATTTGTAGTATCTCTTTCAAACATCACAAGTGATTTAACACCACCGTCATTTGAATAATATCTTTTACTCATATCCCAGTCTGGAATATTTTCACCAGTATAGCCTCTTTCTGGAGTTAGATAGTCTTTGAAAGCTATCTTAATACCATTAAACCATTCTTTACATGAAATACTATTAACTGTCCTATCAGAAATAGATACTTCACCTGTATAGTCATTAGAACTATTTGCAGTAGTTCCAGCATTACCAACAGTAATTGATGAAAAATCAAGGTAATTATTAGTATCAGTATCTGCAACTGGACCACGAGAGTTTGTAGTAGCCCATGCACCACTAAAAGTTTCACCGCTTAAACCAAATGTTTTTGTGATAGCCATAAGTGCAGTAATTGCCCAAAGCTGGATAGAACCATTTAACTGCTTTTGTGTGCCGCCAGCCCATTCATTAAATATTGGGTGCTGTTCTGGGTCTGTATACATATTTGCAAGCTCTCTTATTTTAGCTGCTGGAACACCAGTAATTTTTTCAGCCCATTCTGGAGTTTTTGGCACATTAAAATCTTTTTTATATTGATATTCAGTTCCTGCACCTTTTGTTACTTTCCAAGATACTTTACCAACCCTTGGCATATTATTGCTGAATTCATGATATTTTTTTGCTGTATAGTTTGTAGAGTTTGCATTATATTTTGGGTTTCCAATAAGTGCTGCATTTCCACCTAATATGTATGATGCTAAACATTTACCTGCTTCAACAGCTTCTATATGACGATAACCAGTAGTATCAGCTGGTTTTTCTTTTACTATTTGACCAGTAGTTGTATTAACATAGTATTCTGGAGATGCAAAGAAACCATGCACCATTGTATCTATATAATCTATATCTAATGCTTTAGATGATTTTTTTATTGCACCATTTGAATCAAATGTATTTACAAGCATTTCATAAAGCATACCCATAATTAATGCAACATCTGTATAGTTACGAGATTGTATCCAGTCAGTATGGCATGTAACACCAGTATCTGTAAGTTCTGGTCCAATAAACCATGCTCTGCCACCGCGTTCTTTTAATTTTTCAAATGCTCTAATATAAGACCAGCTGGCAGAGTTTACTGTTGTAAGAATATTTGCTCCCCAAGAAACAACATTTTTTACAACGCCTGCAATTGCAGGAAACTGCCATGAAACATTTGATGATTTAGTATATGCACCACATGAACCTGGGTGACCTACAATAACTGAGCCAAAGTGATATTGATAATAACTGTAGTCTCCATAGCCGCCTCTTGCTCCAGCTGGAGTAAGTGCAGACCTTGTAGAGCTGTAACTTGCATAAGTTCCCTGACTGCTGTAACCGCCTGATGTGCCATAAATATTATGGACTGCACCAGGACCATACCTTTCAACAGTTTTTCTATATTTTGTTGCAATTTCTTTTAAGGCTTCATCAACAGGAATTCTAATAAAGCCAGATAAGTCACCCCGCCCCTTAGTCTGCTTTAAAGCGTAGCGAAGCTTTGCAGGATGATGAGCACGGTATTTAATAGCTCTACCCTTAGGGCAGGTTAATGAACGAGCATCGTTATACTGCTCTTTATTTCTATAAGTTCCATCAAATGCATAATCGCTGTCATCTGATGTAACTCGGACTATTCTTCCATTTACTACATGTAATTTTGAAACACAGCGAATGCCTGTGCCACAGTTATGAACGCAGGATGTGTAATAGATTTTTGGGTTAGAAAGGTCTTCGGGAGATATTACATTTCCTAAATTCCCCCCCCATATATGATTTCTGAACCGCTGTCTTTAGAGCAGCCAGCCACAGCACCAATGGCACCCATTGCTGCAAGGCCTTTTAAAAAGGATCGTCTTGACACTGAGCTTTCTTCTAATGATTTTAAAACATTAGTTTCTTTTCCCATCTTCTTTGCCTCCAAGTTTTTTTGTATCTTTAATATACTCAAAAATAAATCTTTATCAACTTATAAATTACACTTTTTCTGCAAATTTAACAAATATAATACTTTTGTCAATATAAATGCAGTTTTTTTTATTTAATATTATCAATAATTAAGACAATTTTAATCTTTTTATTAAACAAAAATTATATGCAGATATAGGCTTTGAATATCTAGCTGAAGAAAATAATTACTGATTATTTTTTTTTTAAAAAATACCATAAAGTTATGCTTAACTATGTAAGTTTTATTATAATTTCTTTTTTAATATGTAATATGAATGAAAAATATAAAACGGTTATAAAAAATTTTACCATAAATCCATACAACCCATTGCCTATTATGAGCATAGCAAATAATCTAGAATATTAATTATTTATATTTGCAAAAATTTTATAATATTACCATTTTAGATATTTCGCCTTATGGCTTAATATGACATAAGGGAATGGTTTTATAGATATTATAAAATGAACTTACCCAAAAAAGTTCAATATAAAAATGAAACCACTGGATTATAAATGAAATTATGAAATAGAAATGAGGGGGTGAAGTACATGCGCGTATACACTCACACCCCAGCATTTCATATGCGAATCAAAGCCCGACACTGAGTTGTTTCTCTTTTGCGGAAAATGCTTTGAAATCCCCTAGGACCAGCCGGAGCGAATGGCTTATCCTAAGGAAATATTTTAATCAACTATCTATCTTAACGCTTCATGTTAAGTAACTCTTGAATCATCTCATCGGAGGTAGAGATAACTTTAGAGTTTGATTGATATGCTCTTTGAGTTGTTATCATATTTACAAGTTCTGTTGATAAATCAACATTTGAATTTTCAAGCATAGATGCTGCAATTTCACCTCTGTCACCTGTGATAGGCTCGCCTATTGTTGCTTGACCAGATGCACCTGTTGCCTGAAACATAGTATCACCCACTTTTTCCAAACCTCTTTCGTTTACGAAAGTTGCCAGAGCAATTTGACCTAATACTCGTGTCTGACCATTTGTATATGTTCCGATAATCTCACCTGCAGGGTTAAACATTCTATTTTCAAGGTCGCCAACAGTATAACCATCTGTTGATGCTCTTGTAATGCCTCCACCATTTGCAGCTATTGATAATCCATCATTTTCACCTGCTGTTCCTAAGTTTAAGGCTATTGGGTCAATAATATTTGTCCCATTTGCAGCAGAGAACCTAAGTGTAGGGTTGGATATTACTTTTGATGGAGTAGTAAATCTGTCATACATATGGCTTAAAGTTCCATCAGCATTAAACCTTATAATAAGTTCATTTTGGCTTGCTCCATTAATTGCAACATCATTTAATGGGTCGTCTGTCTCTATTTCCATTCTCCATTCATTTAATTCTTCATTCCATAAGCTGTATGTAAAATTAATATTATGCTTATTGCCCTGTTCATCATATATTTCCATAGTTCTATAAGCTATACCGCCAGTTGCTGCAGTTGCTGTGCCCTGCATAGTGTTATTAAAAATCATATTAGATGTTTCAGAACCGCCTGTTGCAGTAATAGTTAAATAATCAAGATTATTTCTTTTACCCTTTTCTCCAACTACTTTGATAACTCCATTTTCTATTGTAACATTATCAAAAGTATTATGGCCGCCATTTAAATCTACAAATTTTTCAATAGCAAGCATATAATCTGCAAGTGAACTTGTAGCACCTATTGAAAAATAGCCATTATTAGTAATTTGCTCATTATTGATACTTCCTTTAATTTCCAGTGTAGATTGGTTTTCTACAAAGTTCATATAGTTACCATTTTCATCAAAAAGGTTCATCATCAATGTTGTTTCATCAGCAGTTGTTAAAAACTGTTTAGAAGTAAATGATTTACCTATACCCAATGTGCCAGTAACATTTCCTTCAAACATATTTTCATTAAAGATTTCACCTTTATTTGCTTTTGTAATATCAAGACCTGTAATATTATCTACAATATTTGATTCACCATCTATAGTATAACCTTGGTCTGAAATAGTCTGCCCTACTAAACCATTTGATAACATTTCCTGTAAAAATGGAGTTTTAGCAGTAGTTTCTATTCTTGTAAAAGCTATAGTTTGACCAGCTGCAGCGGTTACTGTAAACTCATTAGTTGCTTGATTATATGCAACAGTTGCACCTATAAAATTACCACCTGCAGCATTAATTGCAGTTTGTAATGCTGTTGCTAGTGTTGCAGAACTTGAAAACGATGCAGTTGCAGGAGGAGTAACAGCAGTTCCAGCTGTATTGTATTCTAAAATAATAGGGTTTGTCATACCTTGAATTCTGAATATAAGATTTTCTTTATTCTGCATGTGAAGTTTATTTGTAGACATATCAACAAGTGTATTGTCATCTGTATCTTCAAAATTATAAACTATTCTGCCTTTACCAGCTATTGCTTCAATATCAACAGTAGACACTGCATCATTTAACTGTTTAGGTGTAACAACATTATTTGCACCATAAGTATTTAATGAGTTGTCAAAAATCATTTTTAAATATGTGTTAGGCTGAGCAGTGCTGCCTATCGCCTGATGCAGAGTGCTTTCCCCAAATGATATTGAATGACTTGCACCTGTTACTGAAAAGCTTAATCTGTTGCCATCAAGTCCAAAAGATACTTTTGTAGTAAGATTAGCAACACCAGAATTTTGCAATGCATTATTAACTTCATCTGTTATTAATCTGCCTAATTCCTGAATAGTATGGAATTGGTTTCTAATAGTAGGATTTACAGTTTCAGTATATGTAAAAGGCCCTATTTGTAAAGTTGCTATTGCAGAATTTGTTACAGGGTCATAAACTGTAATATCATTAAATGATATTCCTTCACCTTCTTCTAAGCCAAAATCATTTTCCAAAAATTCAGCACTGAAACCACCTGGCACAACTCCACCATTGATAGAGTTTGTAATTCTATCTGTTAACTGTTCAACAGAAGTAAAATCTTCTTTATATGTTACTTCTTTTTGATAAGTTAATTCAGAAGAATATTCTGTTTTACCTGCATTATATGTAGTCGCAAGTGGAGAAAGAAGTGCGGCTAATTTAGATGAACCGCTGATGCCATTAATTTCAAACTGATGACCATAGTTTGCCTCAATAGCAAATTTACCATCTTTAAAAGTCATTGTTGCAATTGGAGTTCCTGCTGTGTTAGTAGCTGTATCAACATGTTCTTTTGTTGCCTGCATAAAAATATTGTTTACTTCCTGCAGAAAATCCTCAATTGTAGTATATTTACCATCATTTAAAGAGCCGCCACCAAGAGAATTATAGTTTAAAGAATAAGATGAACCATTAATTCTAAAAGTAACATTACCATTAAGTTCACTAACTCCTAACGATGTGCCATTTTTATCAGATAACTGGCTCATTGGAGTATAAAGAGATGGATTTGCAGAAATTCTTACTTTTTCCCCATCTGCTAAATCCATAGCAGCACCACCAGAACTAAGCATTGTATTAATATCCTGTTTAGCAGAAGCTTGAGTTAAAAGTTTGCCATAAGTTACTGTTGAAGCTGTTGCAGTAGTATCTAATGCACCTGACATATTAATTTTTGTTGATGCTTTTGGTTTCATCACCTGATAATTTGTCCCTAAAACAATATCACCCACACCCACCTGCTTGTTTAATTCACCAGTATCTGGGTTAGACATCCACCCTTGAACCCTGTAACCTGATGGGGTTGTTAATGTATTAGTATTATCAAAGTTAAAGTCACCAGCTCTTGTATAAAAGTTTTCATTTACACCTTCACCACGGACTACAAAAAAACCAGCTCCCTGAATTGCTAAATCTGTTGTGCTGTTAGTAGATTTTAACACACCAGAAGTAAATATATTATCTACTGCTGCTAAATAAACACCATTACCAACTTGACGAGGGTTGATACCACCTCTTGAATCAGTTGGAGTTTTACCTCCAATTAATGTTTGGCTCATCAAGTCCTGAAATACAGCACGACCCATTTTGAAACCTATTGTATTTACATTTGCAATGTTGTTACCTAAAACATCCATAGCTTTTTGATTTCCATCCAATCCACTTACTGCATTATACATTGACCTTAACATAAAAGCACCTCCGAATGCCTGACAGATAAATTTGACGCTCCATTCAAACTTATCTGTATACTTAACTTTATTATTTATTTTTTTAATTAATTTGTTTTCTTATCTTTATCACTGCCAGCAGAGTCACCATTTGATGAATCATTATTATTTTCACCAGAAGAACCCGGCTCCCTAACAGAGTAAACATATTCACTAGATACAACACCCTCACCAATATCAAAGTAAAGCACTCCATTTGACATTTTAACACCTTTAACAACACCTGTGCCGTATTCCTGAACAGCCACTTTTTCACCAGCTGAATTAAAAGCTTCCACTTCAAAGTAATAAGTGCCGTCTGGAACTTCAACACCACCAACACCTTTTCCGTCCCAGTGGATAGTATTCTGTCCTGATGTTAAGTTTTTATCTGGTTTTACAATAGCAACACATGCACCCTCTTCATTATAAATATTGATTTGAGTTTTTTCTGATAATGCGTCACCATCAAGATAGAAAGAAATATTTTTCAAGCTGTCGCCACCAACTGTTACAGTATTAGTTTGATATTCAATTTCTTTACCAATAAAACCAGCACCAGCTGTTAGTGAACTGTTGTTATAAGCCTGCATACTTAACAACTCAAGCATTTTTTCTAAACTTGAATTCATACTTGTCATCTCATTTAATTGAGAAAATGCTGTTGTTTGACTCATAAATTCAGCTTGGTCAGTTGGGTTTAAAGGGTCTTGATTCTGCAACTGAGTAACAAGCAGTTTTAAAAAATCCTGTTGGTCAAGCTCAGATTTACCTACACCCTTATCTGTTTTGTTCTTCTGCTGATTAATTGTTGTTGGCTCCATTTGCCCGAATAAATGTGGTTGCATTTTTTTCCTCTTATCTTAGGCATATATGCCTGTTGGTTTATTATTAGCAACTTCTGTGCCAACTTCTAAATTATCTTCCTGATTTCTAAAATTTTTGCCTTTCTGGTTTTGTTTAGAAGTTTTCCTGCCATGCTCATCATTATTTTGCTGCTTACTCATAGCATCATTAAATGCAAACTCCATATTATCAACTACAATACCTTTTTCTGATAACTGGTTTTTTAACAAATCACTTTGAGCCATTATTAATTTATGGCTGCTCTCATTATCTGATAAAAATTTTGCAGTAATCTTACCGCCGCTTTCACTTAACTGTATCTGCATTCTGCCTAAATTTTCAGGTGTTAATACAACAGTTAATTTTGACTGACCTTTACTAACTGATGACTGCATTGTGCGGACAAGCCTTTCAATATCTCGTGGCTCTTTCATATTATATGGAGCTTGAGTTGCTTTGCTTTGAGCTGTATCGTATTTTGACTGCACTTCAGCTGATGATTTTAGAAAATAATTGAAATTATTTCCCTTATCATTTTGAGATGTAGAAAAATTTTCCTCTGCATTATTTTTAACCATCATCATTTCTTTCTGGTTTAAATTATTTTGTAAATTTTTATCTGTTTCTGCCAAATTAACAGTTTGTGCTTTTATTTCAGCTTTTGCATTATGTTCACCTCTTAAACTTTCAGTAACTTCCACATTAGCTGTTTTAAATTCCTTCTGCACATCTTTTACTGAAATAGTATCTGCCTGTTTAGCTGTATCTTTAATAGTATCTTTCATAATTTCTTTCACAACATCTTTAAGTGTTTCTTTGACAATTTTTTTTGCACTTTCTTTTGCACTATCCTGCATATTTTCTGTAACAACATCTTTAAATGTATCTTTTGCAGTATCCTGTAATATTTTTTTATCAGACGACTGTTTAAATAAAGTATTATCTTCATCTAACTGTGCTGTTTGTTTTACATAATCACCAGAAATTTCATTATCTATAACTACTGCTTCTTTTTCTGCAGAAGTATTTTCTAATATATTATCAGATGATACAGTATCAGGCTGAGATAAAATATTTTCTGCAGCAGCTTTAACTACCGTAATAATATTTTTAGCAAGCTCTAATTTTTCATTATTTGATGGTAAAGCAGTTTCTTTTACAGCCTCATCTATTAAAGCAGAAAGGTTATTAATAATTTCTGTATTTTCTGGTTTATCATTTGTTAAAGAAGTAATTATATCTTTAATTTCAGTTTTTTCTGTTTCAACTATATCTACATAACTTTCTTTTGGCAGATTTGTAAACTCTGAAATTTTTTCCTGCAATGCTGTATATGCTTTTTCTAATGAACCGCTGTCTGTTTCTACACCTAATATTTTTTCAGAAATTTCTTCAAGTGAAATATTTTCCACATTAATATCTGATATATTTATATCTTCAGATAATGCACCAATATATTCTACAAATCCCTGTAAATCAGGCTGCTCTATATTTTTAAGTAATGAAATAAAATTATGAAACTTTATTTTTAAATCATCAGGAATATTCAGCTCAGATACTGCTGTATTAATATTCTGCAATAATGTATCATCATTAGTATTAGTATTAGTATTAGTATTAGTATTAATATTAATATTATTATTAATATCAGTATTAATATTGGTATCTGTATTTGTATCTGTTAATAAATTAATATTTTCCTGTGCTGCTGATTCCTCATTTGCTGATTCTTCACCAGTATTATTTTTCACTGTTGTTTGAAGCAGTGCTAAAATATCTTTAAAAGATATAGTATCTTCCTGATTAGCTTCTAACTGCATATCTTGGTTTGATACAATTTCCTGATTATAAACAATACCTTTATTACTGCCTGTTTCTGCCTGACTATTCTGCACAGCTTTAAAATCTTTTCTTTCAAATATATTCTGCTCTTGAATTGTATTTGTATCTTTTATGTTTTTGCTTGACGGACTGTCATCTCTATATACAGCTCTTTCCACTGCTTCATAATTTTCTTTATCCTGACTATATCTTTTATCATCTCTGCTGTATGGATTTAAAGAATTATCATAAGAATTATCTTTCACAGTTTTAAAAATAGATTGGAAAGATTTTCCTGATATATCAGTAGTTTCTGAAAAAGATGGCAATAAAGACTGGGCAGTATTTGCTTTGTTTACAGTGTTGAAATTCATCATAATCAAACCTCCACACTGCAATACAAGCAAATATCAAGCCAAAATTTGAAAAAATAAAAAGAAAAGTAAAATTTACACTAAAAATTATTCAACTATTTCTAATCCATAACTGGCAAGAAGATTTAATGTTTTTGGGCTGCTTCCTAATAATTTAATTTTCTTAAGCCCTAACATTCTTAAACACATAGCACCAAAACCAAACCCTTCTGCATTTGTTTCATTAGGACTATGGGGGCTTAACATTCCCTCTGGTGAGCTTAAAAAACCAGTTTTTGATGTATCTTTATAAATATAAAGCACTACACCCCTGCCTTTTTGCTCTATTATATGAAGTGCATTATGAAGTTTTGTGCCGCAGCCGCATACTGATGACGCAAAAATATCACCTGTCAAACATTGAGAATGAACTCTCACATATACAGGCTCATCGCCTGAAATATCGCCTTTAATTATGGCAACAGCTTCTTTTTCATCACTTGTATTTAAAAAACCTTTAATACTAAAACTGCCATAAGCTGAAGGCATAAGTGCTGTTTCTATTTCCTGAACAATAGGCTCATGCTCAAGCCTGTATTTAATTAAATCTGCCACAGTAACAATTTTAATATTATGCTCTTTTGCAAATTCTACAAGTCTAGGCATTCTTGCCATAGAACCATCATCATCCATAATTTCACAAATTACACCACTTGGATAAAGTCCTGCCATTCTTGCTAAATCATAAGAACCTTCTGTCTGACCAGCACGGACAAGAACGCCGCCTTTTTTTGCTCTTAGTGGGAACATATGACCGGGTGTTACTATATCTCTAAATGTAGCATTAGGATTAATCAATGTTTTAATAGTAACTGCTCTGTCATAGGCAGAAATACCCGTTGTTACCCCTTCCCTTGCTTCCACAGAAACAGTAAATGCTGTGCCAAACTTACATGTATTTTCCTGCACCATAGCTGAAAGCTGCAGTTCATCACATCTTTCTGCTGGCAGGCTTACACAAATTAAACCTTTGCCGTATTTTGCCATAAAATTAATGTGCTCAGCTGTAATAAACTCTGAAGCTACAACTAAATCACCTTCATTTTCTCTTGTTTCATCATCAGTAAGTATAAGCATACCACCATTTTTTATAATTTGAACAGCAGTTTCTGCTGAAACTCTAACTCTTTCCATTAAACAATACTCCAAACCCTTAATCAAGATTATTAATTTTATTCCATACCATTATTCTTTCATTTGTATTTAACTGATTGCCTAATACTTTTTTCACAACATCGCTAAGTTTTGCAAAATTTAGTGGTTTGAAAATAAACCCATTCATACCACAC
>Ga0137298_11357_pt1 | contig 13426 bp, 11 predicted proteins | sample RamsorincwithD2O_2_FD_97182 | JGI IMG/M metagenome (GOLD analysis project Ga0137298, IMG submission 97182) | Mouse cecal microbial communities from Vienna, Austria - Glucosamine amended with D2O | ecosystem: Host-associated > Mammals > Digestive system > Large intestine > Cecum | place: Austria...
CATCCCAGATAATTTTTCAGGAAGTGTGGAAGTGACCAATCGCAAACATAGTGAAGGGAAACAAGATGGTGAAAGTCGTCATAGCTTTCGATAACGGAAGGAAAGCAAGGATGATCACCAATGATATGCAAGGGCATTTGCGAATGATATCCTTCCAGGGATTCTACTTCTGCGATGATACGGTTCCAGACAGTAATATTTTGCTCAATAATATGATGGCTAGCCATATAGACACCATTGCTAAACCAACTCCAAAGAAAAATGATAGAACTAATGGTAATGCAAAGAATACATTTTGTAGAAGCTTTCACACTTTCTTGTGGGAAAAATAAGGGGACGAATAAAAATATCGTTACCAAACCATAAAGCATAGCTGTGTATACGGAGTCTTTATCTGCACCTACCATGAAAAACATCAAATTTGCAAGGGGGGGGATGAGAGCAAATAATAAGGTAAGCAAAAGCTTATTTGATAAAGACTTTGGTGTCTTTTTATATAAATATATGGCTGTTAAGATGGCAAACAGATAATATATGGTAATAAAAATACGTAAAACGGGAAAGGCACTAATCCCATAAAGATTTTTAACAGGCAGGATAAAAAGTATTCCGTATGAATAGGCGGCAGATAGGAATAATTTCCCTAAAGAAGGGATGGCGGTCATCTGATTGATACCCTTGTAGCTGCTTAAAGATGTATGGAATAATGTACAAAATGATTTTGTTAATATAAAATATAAAACCAGTCCTGACAGAACAGTTATTGAATCCAACAGGATGGAACGGATAACCGTTTTGCAGGAGGGGTTGCCAGAAACGCTTTTAATCCAGAATAGGGCAAGAATAGAACAAGCGAATGGAAGATATGCTTGATATATACCGAGAGAAAGAGCAAGTAAAAAAACGGATAGAAAACGAGATGGGATAGTTGCTTTTAGGCAAAAAATAACACTGCAAACAGCAAGAAACAAACTGAACATGTTAAAGTGAAATGTATAACCATATAGAGCCATGGAAGTAGTAGCAGGGAATACGATCATTAGGGCAGTAATAAAAATAATCATGATTTTTGATTCAATTTGAAATAAATATAGAACCAAAAAGGCAGAGCATGTAATTAAAAAAAGTCCGATGAGTAAATTAAACCAGGGAAGAAAATAGACATCTCCCAGTAAAATTTGGCATACTTTTACAAGTATATCTAAAAACCAGCGTCCGGAAGAAGTTCCAGCGCCAGCATTCCCAGATATAATTCCCATAGTATCATTGTTTCCAACCAGATTACACATAGCATATCCATGAGCGAAAAAAGTAATAAGGAAGAAAGTCAAAAATACAGTTTTGGCATACAATAGAAAATATTTTTTTAGTGAAACAGGGTATTGTACCATAGATATTTACCTCCAAAAAACATAAAATTTGTTAAAGTATAGCATGGATTGATACGGATTACAAGATTACTGTTTAGTTTATTTAAAAAAATGGTGTATAAAAATATTGGAGGATATGATAATGAATGTGAGTGCGTTCAGAAAAGAGGACTTATGGGAAAAAAACATATATGTTTAATTGACTATGACATGTGTGACTGGGGGGGAGTGGAACAAGTAATTGAGAATTTGGGACAAGCTTTCTTGGGGGATTACAGAGTATCAATCATAAGCTTATGTTCAGGATTTCTAAGAACATACGACGGAATTTCTTGCTATACAATTATAGATAAAAGGGCCAGAATGCGAGAAATTCTTGTTAGTGGTTATTGGAAACTGATACAAATATTAAATCAGAATCACGTTGATATCGTAATTGTATGCGAATCTTGTGCGGGGATGATTGTTACTTTGGCAAGACCATTTATTAAGGCAAAAGTGATATTTGCAGACCACTTAAACCTTCTGAGCGTTTGGAATGATAAACCTGTCCGCTATATGAGGTATTTTAGTTCTCGCTTTTCTGATTGTACAATAACATTGACGAAAAAAAACAAGGATGATTATATACAATATTTTCATTGCCCCCCACAGAAACTGACAGTTATTTATAATTGGATTGATGAGAAGGTATTTAAAGCTGTAAAAGAATATAAAAGTGGAGAAAAAAAGATTGTGACGGCAGGTCGTCTGGAACATGCAAAGGGATATGATCGATTGCTGGATATCGCAGAAAGAGTACTACCGTGTCATCCGGATTGGGAATGGCATATATTTGGCAGCGGAAGCTTGCAGAAAATGATCAGTCAGGAAATTCAAAATAGAAATTTGGGAAAGCAATTGATTTTGACGGGGAATTCAAAAACAATGTTGGAAGAGTATCATAATTATTCTATATTTGCGATGACATCTTATGTAGAAGGACTGCCATTAGTACTGTTAGAGGCAAAAACGAATCGTTTACCATCAATAAGCTTTGATATATTGACAGGCCCATCAGAAATCATTGATGATGGTCAGAATGGTTATTTGGTTGAAGAGGGAGACATTATTGGGTTTTCAGAGAAGTTAAGTTTGCTGATGGAGAATGAGAAATTGAGGAAGAGTTTTTCCGACCAGGCATATCAAGGGATAGAAAAGTTTCAAAAAGAGAAAATATTAAAACAATGGGAATGTTTATTTGACAGAATATTGATATAAGGAGCAGATATGGAAATGTTCAGTGTTTTGATCCCTGTGTATAATACGGAAAGATATTTAAGGGAGTGTATAAACTCTGTATTGGATCAAACCGTGAGTGATTTTGAGATTGTTTTGGTTGATGATGGTTCTAAGGATGCTTCCGGGGCGATCTGTGATGAGTTTGCATCGTATGATAAACGCGTCCGAGTCATACATCAAAAAAATCAGGGACCGTTGATGGCCAGGCTGAGAGCATTTCAAGAGGCACAAGGGGATTTTGTTGTTTACATGGATTCTGATGATCTTTGGAGCAAGGAATTACTTGAAACAGTAAAAGATGTAATCCTAAGATATAATTGCGATATTGTGTCATTTAAATGGAAATATATGGATGAAGCGGGGAATTTTTTAGAGGGCGATGGTTTTCAACATTCGTCCGAACTGATTGAGCATAGCATAGAGCAATTGATTGCAAGATTTTTAACAGGAGAAACAGAAAATTCTTTATGTAAGCGGGTTGTGAGAAAGCGTTGTGTTAATAATAGTCAGATGGAATTGCTGACTCAGATAAAAGACATTTATTTGGGTGAAGACATGATACAGTCTTTTATTATGATTAAGGACTGTAAAAGTATGGTTCATTTGAATAAAGTATTTTATTTTTATCGGATGAATTCTCAAAGCCTTACTCATAATATTACAATAAAATCGGCAATCGATATTGCAAAGGCACGAGGATATCTGAGAGAGATATTGGAGGTTTCCGGATATAACCAGCCGCAATATAAAGAAATGTTAGATAAAACTTTTTTAGAACACTATTTAACAGATATGGTTGGAATCGCTGATTATTATTCAGTGGAAGGATTGAAAAAAACAGCTGCTGAAATTAAACGACTGGAGATTTACAAAAATGTTCAAAAGCATATATCTGGATGTGAATTGTCATTAAAACGCAGACTTTTATATGATCTGGACCGACGAGAATGGTGGAGATGTTTTTGGGTCATCTCAAAAATATATAGGAAATTAGTCTGTAAAGAAAAAACAGTGTGGCACAAATAATCTTTCAGGATATTTTTGCGTCTTTCATTGGTTTGCCCATAACCTGTTTATTTTCTAATAGCGCATGTTGTCTGGAACAGGAGAAAGATTAAAAGGGAGGAACGGAAATTGCAGGAGAGCAGAAAAGCAAAGACCTTGCGTAATTTAATGTATGCGTGGATGAGTCAGGGTTTTACGGTAATAATGAATTTACTGATCCGTATTGTTTTTGTTCGCGTCCTGTCGAAAGATTATGTGGGAATTTCCGGATTGTTTAGCAATATCATTACATTGTTATCGTTGGCAGAACTGGGAGTCGGCAGTGCTATTGTGTATGGACTATACGAACCTCTGGCTAATAATGATCAAAAGAAAATTAAAGCCTTAATGAAGTTTTACCAAAGGATATATATATTTATTGGGTGCTTTATACTGGTAGTCGGGATTGCCCTTACTCCGTATTTATCCTGGTTTATTAAAGAAATGCCAGAGATAGAAGAACTTTCCTGCATCTATATTCTGTTCATTTGCAATGCCGCGGCGTCCTATTTTTTTTCTTATAAAGGAACTTTGATCAGTGCGGATCAAAAAGATTATGTGCTGAAAAAAATTCGTGTGAAAGTACTATTTTTAATGTATGTGGCACAGATAGTTGTATTGTTGACTATAAAAAATTATATTGCATATTTGGCAATACAGGTTTTTGCGACATTTATTATGAATTTTGGTTTCAGCCAAGCAGCAGATCAGATGTATCCTTATTTGAGGGAAAAGGAAAAAGTGCCTTTAGAGCAAAAGCAGCTGCAGCAAATAGTAAAAAATACCAAGGCGTTGCTTTGTCATAAGGTTGGAAGTGTTCTGGTTTTCTCAACAGATAATTTGATTATTTCAAAATTCACCGGATTAGGTAATGTTGCAGATTATTCAAATTATATACTAATTCAGGAAACTTTAAATGGAATATTACAACAGTTATTTTCGGTTATGGCGCCAAGTGTAGGAAATATGGTGGCAGTAGAAAATCAGGAAAAAAACCAGGAAATGTTTTGGCGAATTATGTTTTTGAATGTCTGGATATATGGAGGAAGCGCGATATGTTTTTTGTGCCTGGCCCAGGACTTTGTTCAACTGTTTTTTGGCGAGGACTATTTGGTATCAACGGAAATATTAATAGTGATTATAGTGAATTTTTATTTGAGCGGCATGCGCAAATGCGTTATGATATTTAAAGATGCTTATGGCTTGTTTTTTCAAAACTGGTATATGCCGTTGCTGGAATCAGGAATCAATCTGATAACATCCGTTTGGCTGGTATATAAAATAGGGGTAATAGGTGTCCTTTTGGGGACGACAATCAGTTCGCTGTTGGCACCTGCGTGGTCGGAGCCGTATGTACTTTTTCGATATGGATTTCATCAGCCAGTGATGTCTTATTGGAAACAATATGGAGGATATTTTGCTCTGGTTTTAATTACTGGTCTGATTACGTGGAAGATATGTTTGTGGATTCCATTTATTCCGTTGTTTTCTTTTTTATTTAAAGGCATTTGCAGTATGGTATTGATAAATGGTATATTTTATATTGTCTTGCGGAGAAATAGAAATATGAATTATTACTTGGATTTACTGATGACAACTCAAAGGAAAATTGTGGTTTATATACAAAACAGAAAAGAAAGCAACTAAAAAAGTTTACCCTTATAAAACAGGAGGGGATTACAATTAAAAAATATAGAAAACTGAAATCATACATTAAAATGGCTTTATCCATTACGCCTACAATAGCATTAACAAACGTTACCTTGGATATTATGAGCAAATTTCATATACCTAATAATATTATTATCAGGCTTAAACATTTTCTGATCTTAAAATACATTGAAATAAAATATAAGCATATAATAGAAGACTATAAGAAATGTCCCCCCCAAATAGTGAGCGAAGAAAACAATCGATTTATATGGATTTTTTGGTGGCAAGGCTATGAGGATGCCCATGAATTGGTAAAAAAGTGTATTTCTTCCATAAAAGAGAATTGTCCTGCTGATAAACAAGTGGTTGTTCTTGATAAGGATAATTATGCACAGTGGTTGAAAATAAAACCTGTGATTATTCGTAAAGTAGAAAACGAAACAATTACTCTGACGCACTTTAGTGATATTGTAAGAATGGGATTGCTTTCTCGATATGGAGGACTATGGGTAGACGCTACAATCTATGCGGGACATTTGATTCCTAAAAGCATATGGAGCAGAGGATTTTATAGTAATAGTATTCCTGTCGTCGGTGATTATTTTGTGTCAAAGGGTGAGTGGAGCGGTTTTCTGATTGGGGGTTGTAATCGGAAGTTGTTTTCGTTTTGTTTTGCTATTTTTGAACAATATTGGTCAGAACACGATTATTTGATTGATTATTTTTTTCTGGACTATTGCATCAGGTTGGCATCTGTTTGCTTTAGTGATATTCATGAACTGATACGTGAACCCGGAAACAGTGACGATATTTATAAATTGCAATCAATCATGAACCTACCTTATGAGGAATCTGTTTTTAAGGAAATAATAGATAATAATTTATTTCAAAAGCTGAACAGAAAAGAAACATTTTTAATGGAAACTCCTGACAAAATTAAAACCACCTACGCTGTCTGGATAGAGTAGGGTATAGCGGATGTTAGCATTATACACTGTTGCTTTTGCTATCAGATGCTACTAAAACAGAAAATCGTTGGAGCCGCTATTTATGGGAATCCAACGATTTTTGCGTAAGACTTCCTTCTTCATAAAGCTAAAAATCATAAGACGGATCATGAAGAAATCTTTGTGGATTTTTCGTTAAAAATAATCCACTTACTAAATATATAGTTTACAATAATCACTATTATACCAGCAAGAACTTTAATAATAGAGTCATCATATCCCATAAAACTTACCAGGACCAGGAGTAAAAGCGTTTCCAGTCCTCCGGAAAAAATTCTGGCAGAAACGAACTGCAAGACCTGCCGGAAAAGATTGGGGAGGTTCCAGGTTTTTGACTTAAACACAAAAATCTTATTGACCATAAATGCAAAAATAACACTGATTATCCATGCAATAACATTGCCCGCCAGATAATGAATATGAAATACTTTGGTGCAGGAAAAATAAACACTATAATTGACCAAGGTAGTTGCAGCGCCCCAGAATATATAGGAAACCAATTCTCTATATGCTTTGCATTCTATAATTTTCATCTAATACCTCTATTTTGAATAATACCTATTTTCACCATATTGTTTTTATAAGTTGGAATAATTTCAACAGCGAATGGCAACATTTCTGCGTTCAGGTATCCGGTTTAGTTTGTTCATAAGATATCCTTACGATTAATTCTTTATGTATTTTAACATAAAGAAAATCCATTGTCTATCAAAAGACTGCGCAAATTCATTTTACGGGAACTGCAAGAAGAACAGAATGGTATTGACCATTACGGGTGAGGGATGATAGAATAATAACCAATTGGAAGAAATGGATATATTAGCAGTGCATTTGAATACAAAGGATAAAGAGAGGACTTTACATGTGAAAGATTCGCTGAAAAGATTTCTTGCCTGGCTTCCTGCCATCCTGATTGCGCTTGCCATTTTTTTGTTTTCCCATCAGCCTGCTGAGGAGTCAACGATGACAAGCGAGAGCATCAGCCAGATGCTTTTGAGCCTGGCCAATGAGTTGAAAATGATTGATTTAAAGGATATGAATATAAAAGACATATATTTTGCTATGGCGACCCCGGTTCGGAAAAGCGCTCATATGATAGAGTTTGCTGCTTTTGACCTGTCCTTAATCTTTGCTTTGTGGTTTTGGGAGAAAAGAGGGAAGGAACTGGTGGAAACGGCGTTTACTATTGCGTTTGTGTATGCCTGTTCAGATGAGTTTCATCAGCTGTTTATTCCGGGAAGGGCGGGACTGGTGACGGATGTCCTGATTGATAGCGTCGGATTGGTGATTGTCAGTGCGGGAATAAGCTACTGGTTAAGAAAACAAAAGTAAAAGAGACTGGCCTGTTTCTTTGGAAAAACAGGCCAGCCTTATTAGAATTCATGATTCGTATACAACAAATCCGATCATTTCTTTCTTTAAATCACAGATTTTTTCTAATTCCAGTTCTACAGACTGGTAAGAGGAGACATTGCATTGTTCGACCAGTACGACACCCTCGCAATCTGAAAGTTTTTGGATGGCGTTTACATTCTGGAGAATATTACCTCCGGGAATGATTTGCATATCCGGAAGGTGTTCTCTCAGCTGATCGGCAACCTGTATAACTGTTTCAGAGGTCGCACAGCCGGCAATCAGCAAGGTTTCTATCTCTCCGGCATAGTTTTTAATATTGGCTGCGATTAACGGATACTGGCTATCTGCAGACTCGAATACAGTCCGGCCCTCCAGGCGGTCCAGCCAGAGATCGATAAAGTTCTTTTTCTGATTTTTCGTACCCGGCAGTGTTCCCAAAAGCTTTGTGCCAAAACGGACGCGCAGTTCTTTGGGAGAATATAATTTATCGCTCATCAGGAAATATACGCAGATGAGGAATACAATCATAAATCCACCAAGGGCGCCGCCAAGAATTCCGTATTTGACAGCGCTTTTCAGGGCGATTAAATTGGAAGAACTGGGAGCGGCAGGGAGGCTTAATTCGTTCCTGGCAGTTTCCCGGTCGGTCAGTGAATTCCGGAGGTCTGTAAGGCGGACTTCCTCTTCATTTTGCGCTTTTGCGAGATCCATATCTACAATATTGCCGCAGCTTGTATTTAAAACCGTGACAGAATGTTCGCCGATATCTTTGGCAATCTGCCTCTGCAGAGAATCCATCTTGTCCAAGATGGCGTTGAGGAGTTGCTCTGCCTTTTTCTGGTCTTGATGCCTGACACGGACAGTGAGCAGATTGGTCAAAGAACGGGAATTGACCTGCATTTCTGCCTGCAACGGCATCTGGGAATCCAATTGGCCTCTTTCTACGGCGATTAATTCCTGGAGATAGCGGATATCCAGGTTCTTGGATGGGTTGATTTCACTGAGAAAAGAGGCGCTGGTGATCAGATACTGATATGCCTGTAGGATGGAGTCTGTGTAATCAACGTTTTGATAAACCATACCAGGCATGATTTCATAGTCAGTCTTAACAAACAGGTTAACTTTGGCTTCATAGAGATTATAGGGACTTATGTTCATTAAGACGGAATGTTCCATATAGTCCTGCTGGTTGACAATATTGTCGGAAATGTTTTGGATCTCTCTTTCATAAGAGGAAAGGCCGTTTTCATATTGTGCAAGATCGAGTTGATAGGCCTCTTCTCTTTGCGTGATGGCATCCGGATCGTTCTGGCTCCTATAAGTAAGAAAACCTTTCGCACCGCCCATCAGGATGGCAAGAAGTATGGAGACAACGAGAATGATTCGCCATTTATGAAGGATTACGAAAAGCAAATCTTTTAGGTTGACTTCCTGCTCATAATTGTTTTGTGTGTTTATGGAATCCATAGATATTCTCCCTGTTTTTGTTTTTGATAAAAGTGGATATTATACCATGTCTGCTAACCTTATGCTGCGCCTTCGGCTCTCATTCGCTAGGTGGCCAGGTATTATTCTCACTAAACGTTCCTATTATATCATAGAGAAGCATACAAAACAAGATCATAAGATTTAGAAAATTATTGAATCCTGGTAAAGGGTTTAGTATACTGAAACCAATTATTAAGGAGAAGGATTGAAAGGGAAGAATTTAAAGCGAAGAATTTAAAGGAGACGGTTGATTTATGGAAGAGAAGGTAATGGGAATTTTGCTTTCTGGGATTTATGCTGCTTACCAGGATACGGGAAGAGATAAAGTCTGCCGGATTTTTATTCCCGGTGACAGCAGGATGTTCGATAAATTCTGGAAGGTGACGAATCGGCACATAAAAGCAGGCTGGGAGGTTCTGAAACAAAATCAGAGGCAGGAAAACAGAATGTTTCTGGAAGAAATGTGGTTTCATCGCTACTTGCAGTATCAGACTTCTGTGTCGGATGCGTATCATTATGTGCTGGAAAGTAAGGAAGAGGAAGCCAAAGACGGACCGCTTTCTGAAGAACTGGCGGAGAGAACAAGGGGTTATGCTGCGGATTGTGGCGCAAGAAAGCTGCAAACGGGAGAAATCTTTGCCATGAAAGCGTTTTACCGGATGGTGATTCAGGCGGTGCGTCTGACTATCACAGAGATTACGCCGAGACCAGAAAAACTGCAAAAAGTAGATTTGCAGGGCACGGATGAGGAAATACGCGCCAGGGTCATTTATAATCTGGAAAATGAAAAACTGGACAATGACGAAATGTGGTGGCACATTCGTTATTGCATTGATCATGAAATCAGGGACTATACAGACCTGATGTCCAGAGTGGCGAAACATAAATGCTGGAAAGCCTGGGTGAGACAGGCGGCAGCAGAGTATAACTGTAGATTTATGGAGATAGGAGAAGTGTGTGAACGGCTTCTTTCCGGATTGTCAGGGAAGCTGTTTTATTGGATAATCGCACAATTTGCAGATACTAAAGATGAGAGATTAAAGGAATGTCTGCGAGAATATGCAGAATATTATACAGGGCAGGAAATGCTAAAGGATATCAGCCTGGTAAAGATGCAGGACAGAGGAGGAGTCGGAAAAATCCGCCGCTATCTGGAACGGATGAAACATGTGCCGGAAAGAATGGAAGACCCGGATTCGGTTTTGGCACTTGGCGGCATCCGGGAAGTTGAATTGCTGGAGGAATTGGACAGGCTATTGGATTTGATGATGCGGGAGAACTTCCGGGACAGAACCTGTAATGGGCTGCAGGCGGCATTGGTGTCTGCGCTGAGCAATATTGCTGTCAGGGGAAGGCAGGAGTATGTCCGGGTAATGGAACTATTGGACGGAAAAGTGGCGTATTATCAGGAATATACTCATCAGAATCCGGGTAAACCAGAGACGGTAAAAAAGAAACTGGCTGCGCTTATATATCTGCGTGAAGATGTCTGTTGGAGAAGCCGGCATTTTCCAGGTATGATTTCAGCCATTGATATTTCTTCTCAGGAACCGGAAGGCGGAACTTATTGTTTAGGATAAGCGTATGATGATATAATGCTGTGATGAAATTCTGGTTTACCAGAAAACTACGATGAGTTCTGAGAAAATAATCAGGCAGCAATTCCTCCATAAAGAGAATCGGGTAAGCGATGTGAATAGCCAAATTCTCACATATGAGCCAGGAGCGGATATTATCAGCTTTTACATAATAAATGTCATGCGGGTAAAGATAATATTGCTGTTTGTCAAGACCTGTGAATTTCATGTTTTTTTCTGTTTTCATCGATTACAAGAGTCCTTCCTGAACCATTATGCTGAACCGATTGGAATGAAGCGGGTATTTGAGGCCAGGTTTGATACGGGTGAAATGAAAAATTTGTGACGCGGGAGAAGCTGTGACGCAGGAGAAGCTGTGAAACGGAGAAGCTGTGACGCGGGAGAAGCTGTGAAACGGAGAAGCTGTGACGCAGGAGAAGCTGTGAAACGGAAAAGCTGTGACGCGAGAGAACCTGTGAAGCAGAAGACATACAGATCTAAAACACGTAAGAAAAGCGTATAAAGCAAAAGGAAATAATGTAACAATGCCCTGGTATTATAAGAAATCAAAAAATCAACAAGATCATAACCAATAAAACGCAAAAGGAAAAAGATTGTGACAGCTTTTTACAAAAAAACAGAGACAGGAAACCGTAAAGGCCTGTCTCTGTTTTGGCATCATAGGATATTCGGTAAAACGGATACGTAACGCATATTACGAATCAGCCAGTTTTTCCCGATTCATCCGGCTGTTTGCCGGCCGCTTCGCCTTGGCTGCAAACATCTCGCTGGTAACCGGAGTCACCTTCACCTCATCCATGCCCGCCTGGCGGAATATCTCACAGGCAAACTCATACCAGCTGCACTCACCCTCATTGGTTGCGTGATAGCGGCCATAATGTTCTGTCTGAATCATATCCGTCAGCAGCCGTGCCAGGTCATAGGTATAGGTCGGAGAACCAACCTGATCCATTACCACACTGACGGCTCCCTTCTCTTTTCCCAGACGCAGCATAGTCTTAATAAAATTCTTCCCTGCCACCCCGAATACCCAGGCAATGCGAACGATAAAATAATCCTCCAGCAATTCCTCAATAGCCAGTTCGCCTTCATATTTCGTCTGGCCATATACATTCAAGGGCGCCCGTGCGTCGTCCGGCTCCCATGGGCGCGTTCCTTCCCCGTCAAAGACATAGTCTGTGCTGATATACATCAGCTTCACTCCCGCCTCACGGCAGGCATCTGCCACGTTGCGGGTACCATCCGCATTGATCTTCCGGCAAAGTTCCACCTGATCCTCCGCTGCATCTACTGCAGTATATGCAGCACAGTGAATAACAGCATCAATCCCCGCCTGGGAAATCACACGCCGGCAGGCTTCGGCATCCGTGACATCCATCTCCTCAACATCCACGCCGATCCCTTCCAGTCCCTGCCGCTGCAATTCCTTCATCAAATCCATGCCAAGCTGCCCCTTGGCTCCGGTCACCAACACTTTCATGCTCATGTCTGTTTACTCCTGCTTCCGCTTTTACAGCCGCTGTCCGTACATCTTCTGAAAATAGTTGCTGTATTCCCCGCTGATGATGTGCTCCCACCACTCACGGTTCTCCAGATACCATCGTATGGTCTGCTCAATTCCGGTATCAAAATTATATACCGGCTCCCACCCCAGTTCACTCTCCAGCTTCGCCGGATCAATCGCATAACGCATATCATGCCCCGGGCGGTCGGTTACATACTTAATCAGGCTCTCCGGCTTGTCCAATACCCTCAGAATTGTCTTTACCACCTCCAGGTTTGTCCTCTCGTTATGTCCCCCGATATTGTAAACACAACCATCCTCACCTTTACGGATAATCAGATCAATCGCCTGACAATGGTCATACACATGAAGCCAATCGCGGACGTTCGCGCCATTGCCATACACCGGAAGTTCTCCGTCCGCCAGCGCCCGGCTGATCATCAAAGGAATCAGCTTTTCCGGAAACTGATAAGGGCCATAGTTGTTGGAACACCGGGATATTGAAACCGGAATCCCAAAAGTCCGGTGATATGCCATCACAAAAAGATCTGCACTGGCCTTTGACGAAGAATACGGGCTGGAAGTATGCAGCGGAGTCTCCTCCGTAAAAAACAGATCCGGCCGGTCCAACGGCAAATCTCCATATACCTCATCTGTAGATACCTGATGGAAACGTTTAATGCCAAACTCCTTGCAGGCATCCAGAAGCGTCGTAGTCCCCATCACATTGGTCCTCACAAAGATCCCCGGGTCCGTAATCGAACGGTCTACATGGCTCTCGGCAGCAAAGTTCACTACCACATCCGGTTTTTCCTTCTCAAACAATTCAAAAACAAATTCCCGGTCCGCAATATCCCCTTTGGCAAAACAGTAATTCTGCTTGTCCTCCACCGGTTTTAAAGTCTCCAGATTCCCCGCATAAGTAAGGGCATCCAGATTGATAATCATGTCCTCCGGATATTTTTCAACCATATAATGCACAAAGTTTCCACCGATAAACCCGGCGCCGCCAGTTACGATAATCTTCATCGTTTTCCTATCCTTTCTTTGAACTTATCATTCCTACAGATTATGAATCCTATCAATATATTTACCATCTAACACATCTTTCAGGTACTGTCCGTA
>Ga0137298_11368_pt1 | contig 13287 bp, 9 predicted proteins | sample RamsorincwithD2O_2_FD_97182 | JGI IMG/M metagenome (GOLD analysis project Ga0137298, IMG submission 97182) | Mouse cecal microbial communities from Vienna, Austria - Glucosamine amended with D2O | ecosystem: Host-associated > Mammals > Digestive system > Large intestine > Cecum | place: Austria...
GTTCAGCACCGGCATAACAATCGCCACCGAAGCCTGTCAGGAAAAGAGCAACGAGATAAAGGCCATACCGATACTTCTTGATAAAATAGATGTTGCAGGAAAGATTGTCACAGCCGACGCAATGTCTATGCAGAAGGATATTGTCGAGAAAATCAGAAAGAAAGGCGGAGACTTTCTGATAGAACTCAAAGCCAACCAGCCGTCATTGCGATACGGCATTGAGGACAGGCTAGTGGAACACACACCGGTATATTCTTACACCGAAGGTCCCGAACTGGCCCACGGCAGGATAGAGACGAGAACCTACCGCGTATATGACGGACTGGACATTATCGCAGACAAGAAGAAATGGGGCGGAAACATGACCATCATAGAGTATGAATCGTCCACAGTCAAAAAGTCAACAGGAGTACACACCTCAGAAAAACGCCTGTACGTCAGCAGTATGCCTACGCATACTCCGAAGCCAGGAATCTTCGTGCGCAACCATTGGTCAATAGAAAGTATGCATTGGGGGCTGGACTACAATCTTCAGCAGGACAATATAAAACGCAAGTCAACAAGAGCCGCCAGAAACCTCGATACCATACAAAGAATAGTTTACTCGGTGTTCTCAATATGGAAAGGACTTCGCAAGAAACAATCGGATAAGAATAAAGGCATGGCCGAACTGATCAGACATATCTCGATGAGCTTTACCAGACTGATGCGATTTTTAAGTCAAAAGTAAAAAAAATAAAATTTTGATACCAGAATAACTCTTTGATATACAGACATGGAAAAATTACCCGATTCTCAATGAACCGGGTAAGGGAAGATATGCTATTTATTTTAGGTTAAATGAAAGAGCCGTGATCCAATTGATCACAACCATTCACAACACTATTCTCAGCTGGTTAATCATCATTCAATCAACAATTAATCACAGCCCCACACAGCCGCGCCAGTTATCATAATCGGCGATGTCGCTTTTTTTCGTATTTTTGTTGTCGGTATTGCGAGTTACCTATCACAAAAGAAATCGACAACACATGAAATTTATCTGCACCGGCGACTGGCATCTCGGCAACATGTTTCACGGCATAGACCGCCTCGACGAACACCGCCATTTCCTTGACTGGATGGTCGAACATATCGAACAGCTGCGTCCTGACGCGCTGCTCATAGCGGGCGACGTGTTTGACAGCGGCAACCCGTCGGCAGCGTCACAGAAAGCCTACTATGGCTTTTTAGCACGGCTATCATCGCTCGGCCACAGGATGAAAGTGATTGTCACAGCAGGCAACCACGACTCGGCCCAGCGGCTCGAAGCCCCGCGCCCTCTGCTCAGCTGCCTGCAGGTGGAGATCAGAGGCAATGTCAGACACTTATGGAGCACCGACGCCGACGGGACACCACACCGCACAGTGGACTACGACGACATGATAATACCGGTCGACGGGGCTGACGGCATCGAAGCTGTTGTGCTCGCCGTGCCGTATCTGCGCAGCGACGCCATCAGCGGCGAGAGCTATTCCGAAGGCGTCAGCAACTTCATGAGCACACTAATCAACAGAGCCAAGGCTCTCTATCCCCACCGCCGGAGAGTGATGATGGCTCATCTTTATGCTACCGGCGCGGAGATTGCGGCCGACGATGCGAGCGAACGAATCATAGTGGGAGGCGCCGAACAGGTCACCCTCCGTGGCATGAACGACCATCCCGACTATCTCACATGCGGTCACATACATAAACGCCAGCATATACACGACACCGACTGGGCACGCTACAGCGGCAGCGTGCTGCCCATGTCGTTTGCCGAAAAGTCATATACCCACGGCGTGGATCTGGTGGATATCGGACCGGACGGACTGCGCGACGTCAAGCAACTACGCTACACGCCACAGCATCCGCTCACCGTGATTCCCGACGACAACGAACCGGCAGATCTGACCATCAACCGGCTGTGCAGACTCATCGACGAACGCCTGCCGCCGCTCACCGCTGAGTCGGCCGATGAAAATGCCGTGTATGTAGCGCTCCGCGTCACCCACGGGAAAATCAGTGCCGATGACATAGCCGTCGCCGAAAAGCATATAGCCAAGCGCAATGCGATACTTTGTAAAATCCAGAAGATCATGCCTCCGCCCGACATCGACACCGAGCGCGAAAGCATCAATCCCGCCACCATCGACGACATACTCAACCTTGATCCTGTCGAAGTGCTTGCCAAAGCATTCGCGCTCAAGCATGGCACTCCCCTGTCGGAACGCCAGCGCGAGATGCTGTCAGAAATCACCGCCAATGCCAAAAACGACACCGAGCTATGAAATTCATCAGACTTGAAATCAAAAATCTCGCATCGCTTGACCGACCCGAAGGAGAAGTGATCGAATTTGAAAAAGGTCCGTTGGCCGGCAGCACCATTTTCAGCATTGTCGGGCCGACAGGGAGCGGCAAATCCACCATCCTCGATGCCATCTGCCTGGCTCTTTTCAACCGCACACCACGCTATCCAAGAGCAAAGAACGACCGAAACCAGTCAATCGAGATATATGGAGCCAAAGACAAGGACGAGAACGCACGCCTCGCACCAACCGACAGCCGCAACATACTCACCCGAGGCAAACGCGAAGGCTACAGCCGGCTTACATTTCTGGCTAACGACGGCACACTCTGGAGGGCCGAATGGACTGTGAGAAAAAACCGCATACGTTTCGAACAAGCACAGCGCTCGCTATACAGAATCACCGTAAAACCCGACGGCACCACTGTAGAGGAACCGGCCGACAGCAACAGCATCCCGACCATCATAGGGCTTGACTACGATCAGTTTCTGCGCACGGTGGTGCTCGCTCAGGGATCGTTTGCCAACTTCCTGACCGCCAAGGAGGACGAGCGATACATGCTGCTCGAAAAACTCGTCGGGTGCGATACCATGTATTCACGCATATCCGATGAGATAACCCAGCGCAAGAAAACCGCCTTGACAAATCTCGACAGCATCAATGCCCGCCTGAGCATACACGCATCCAACGATCTCACGGATGAAGAACTGGAACAACTTCAGCAGTCGGTCAACCGCCTCAAAGAAGAGGCTGACAAAAACAGCCAAGCCATAGAGACGACAAAGAAACAGCTCGAATGGTATGACACCGACCGGCATCTTGACCGCGACACACTAAGGCTTCAGCAAGAATTGGACGCTGCACTACGACGCATGGAGGCGCTCAAGCCGACAGAAGAGCGTCTGCAGCTCCATGACCTAACTACCGAAGCTGTCAAAACCTACGAAGTGGCGCTCCACCACCGTAAAAGTCTCGCAAACGCACAAAGCCTTGCGGAACGCCTCGCCCACGACATCGAAGCCGAAGAGAAAGAGCGCGAAAAAGCCAAAGAGCATCTTGAATCATCGACCCGGAAAATGGAATCGGCAGAACAGGATCTGTCGGATCGGACTCCACGAATAAACCGCGCCAGAGTCATCACCGGCGAGTTGTCGATCAGTCGAAGCAATCTGAAGGAGCGGCTGAAGTATGCTGCCGACGCATCGCAGCAAGTGACCGCCGCCAAAGAAGCCATTGACGATAACAATGCTCGGCTCAAATCTCTCACGATGTCGATGGAACAGGCCGAAAGCGCACGACGTAAACTCAGAGAGATGATCGAAGCCAACAACGACCGACTCACAAAAGAACTGTCGGAGATCGACTCCCGACTGTCGGCAGCCACCGCAAAACTAAAAACCGCCGATATCGCCGGACTCCAGAAGACCGCAGCCGACGCGCAAGGCGACATAAATATGCTAAAAGAGGGTATCGCCAACCGGCTGCGTAAGGAACAGACTGACGCCACACTGCTCGATGACCGGAAAAGACATAAAGAGCTGACCGGACGGATGACCGAAATAAACAGTGAGCTGAACCGACTGACGCCACAGATAGAACAGGCCGAAAAATCAACGGCAACGCTACGCGACGACATCACACTGCTGAGAAGCGCTGACCTCCAGCATCAGCGGTCGCGCCTGGAGGATGGAAAGGCCTGTCCGCTCTGCGGCTCAACACACCATCCATACGCCGAACACAATGCACTCTCCCCGGTGATCGACCATCTTTCGGCGGAGCTTGACGCACGACAGATGTCGCTTGAGAGGCTTCGCGAACGCTTTGGAATACTCGGCAACGAATCGGGCCGCATCGAAGGAGAAACCCTGCAGCTCGAAAAGCGGATCGCCGAAAACCTCCGCATTTTCGAACAGATACAAGGCCAATGGGATGTCATCGTATCCCAAAAACCGGCATGGCCCGACACCTCAGCCTCACTGACCGCCATGCTAAGCAGCCATGAAAAGGCGTTGGCTGAAGCCGACCGACAGCTATCGGACTACAACTTATTGCGACAGCTTGCCGACCGGCTGCATGCGGAGAAAGACCGCACAACGGCCGCCATCATGGCACACAGAGCCAAAGCCGAGTCAGACACTGCGAAATCCGACGAAGAGTGCTATCGGCTCAACACAGAGATACAGACCGCCACCGAACGATCAGCATCGCTACAGACATCGCTTGCCGAAAAAAACATGCAATATGACGCAGCACGCAAGGAGGTGGAAAAAGTGAAGTCGGAAATCACAGCTACCGAAGCCAGAATCCGCGAAGAGATAGGAGATTCAGATCCTGAAGTGCTGTATCGGAACCTTGTCAAAGCTGTGGAAGAAGCCAAAAACGAAGTGAGCGCACGCACTGCCACACTCAATGAAAAGCTGACGAAGATAGAGCTTGCAAAAGGAGGCCTGACCCAGACCCGAAATCAGATTTCGGCCGAGAGCGAAAGCATAGCCACCGCCGAACAAAAACTTGACACGATAATCGCAGGCCTTAACGACAACGACAGCATCACCGGCAAAATCGACCGGAAAACCATCGACGAAATCAGCCGATGGGATGACGATTGGGAAAAATGTCGGCGCGAAACAGGCCTATGCCGTCAGACCGTTACAGCAGCGCAAGCCACCCTTGCCGAAAAACGCAACGACAAAAACCGACACCTGTTGCTTAAACCTGAAACCGACGAAAATAGCCTACAGGAACAGCTTGACCGACTTTCGGCCTACAGCACCGACGAGCTTGACCGCACCAGACTCAGGATACAGAGCTGTATGGAAGCACGACGACAAATGGGCGACATGGCTGACGAGCTACGCCGGGCACGAGAAAATGCTTCAGACTGGACACAGATCTCCGAAGCGATAGGCGGCGACGGGAAAACCCTGCGCAAAATAGCCCAGACCTATACGCTGAGATTCCTGATAGCACACGCCAACGAGGAGATCCGACGGTTTAACCGGCGCTACGAACTGATGCAGGTAAAGGACTCGCTCGGCATAAGAGTGATAGACCATGACAGAGCCGACGACATCCGCGACACCACGTCGCTGTCGGGAGGCGAAACATTCATTGTCAGCCTCGGACTGGCGCTCGGACTCTCAGCTCTGTCGTCGCACGGCGTGTCGCTGGCCAATCTGTTTATCGACGAAGGATTCGGCACCCTCGATCCCGACTCGCTGGCCACTGTGATCGACGCCCTCGCACGCCTCCAAAGCTCACGCGGAAAAAAGGTAGGCGTCATAAGCCACACCGACACGATGAGCGAACGCATCACAACCCAGATAAGGATAGTCAGAAACGGCAACTCGGGATCATCGCATCTTGAATTCCATCCCTGACACCAATCACACGGATGACAATCACTTCTTGTTGCACTTTCCGGAAAGCGGGCACCCCCCGCAAGCGGAATCGCAACACGATGACGAATCCGAATCACAGCATGAGCCACGCTTGTTGCGCACACGTCGTATGACCCAGACCACACAGACAACCAGTATGGCCACGACAGCCACAAGCTGAAGCGTATCGTTAAGATTCATAACCCGATGCAAGTAACTATTAAAGATTAGTCGACATTATTAAACCCATCAGCAACCCGTGGATTGCGAGTCACTTATCAGTTTATTAACAGTTCAGGCAGCAATCGACTGAACTCCATCTCGAAGTTTGGCGTCAATTCTCCTAAGCCGAGTGAACCACGGATTTCGTCGACCGTCCAGAATCTTATCTCGGAGATCTCCACCGGGTCAGGATATGCCTTGAAATCATCGTCATCAACCCTTAGAAAGAATGTATTGACATATTCACGCTCACGCTGCGACTGAAAAACGTAATGAGTCACTGCCACAGCTGCCGACGCGTCAATACCCAGCTCCTCGCGCGACTCACGCATTAGAGCGTCACGCACGCTTTCGCCATAATCGACGTGCCCGCCTACAGCCGTGTCCCACCGCCCAGGCTGTATATCCTTGTCAGGCGAACGACGCTGCAACAGGATGCGCCCATGGCGGTCAATCACATGAAGATGCACTACAGGATGTAGTTTCATTGAACCGGAATGACATTCGCCACGGGTAGCCGAACCTATGACATCGCCATTCTCATCGACGACAGGGAACAATTCATCATTCATTTCTTGAACTTTTTCTTGATCGACTGATTAAGTTTGGCCGGAGTGAGATCGGCCGCATATTCCTCAAAATTTAGCCTTAACGCGCATCCCTCACCATAACGGCTACAGCCGTAGGCCGTACGTCCCTTGATGATATGTCCTGTGCCGCATATCGGACATGCTATGGCTTCAAGCGACTTTACAGCCGGCGCACGCTTACGCGGTGCCTTGGGTGGGGCATCATCCGACGATCCAGTTTTTTTCGAATCGGAAGGCGCGTCGGCCACATGAATCCGCCGCTGTGAATTGTCGCGCATCACATTGCCGACAATCTCGCTGATCATGGTCTTCAGCTCGTCGATGAACTCACGCGCCGAATAGTCGCCACGCTCTATGCGTCGCAGCTTGTTTTCCCATATACCGGTCAGCTGCGCGCTTTTGAGAAGCGGCTCATTGATCGTGTCGATGAGATCCATGCCGGCCTGTGTCGGCACTATATTCTTACGCTGTCGCATTATATAACCACGCTTGAACAAGGTCTCGATTATCGCCGCACGCGTCGACGGACGTCCGATGCCATTTTCCTTCATGGCCTCGCGCAGCGCCTCGTCTTCGACCGTTTTTCCGGCCGACTCCATAGCTCTCAGCAGTGTTCCCTCCGTGTACTGTTTCGGAGGCTGAGTGGTCTTTTTCTGAAGCTGCGGATCATGGGGGCCGCTTTCACCCACCACAAACGGAGGCAACACCTTTGAATCTTCCGAAGCATCAGCGTCGGACGCCGGCTCGGCATCGTCTTTTCCGGCATAGACCTCGCGCCATCCGGCCGACGTGATTACCTTGCCGGTAGCCTTGAATCCCTGTCCGTCAATATCGGCCGTGACTGTAGTGGTAGAGAATGTACAGTCGGGATAAAATGCCGATATAAACCTAAGCGCTATCAGGTGGTAGAGCTTACGCTCATTGCCTACAAGCACCGCAGGCGACTCTCCGGTGGGAATTATGGCATGGTGGTCGGTGACTTTCGAATTATCGAACACTTTCTTGCTCTTGGGCAACTTGCCGGCGAGCGGCCGGGCTGTCAGAGCCGCATAAGGGGTCATCCGGCGCAATATATCCGGAATCTTGGGATATATGTCGTCACTCAGATAGGTGGTGTCGACACGGGGATATGTAGTCACTTTTTTCTCGTAGAGCGACTGTATGAGCGTGAGGGTCTCGTCGGCGGACCATCCCCACTTTTTGTTGGTTTCGACCTGCAGCGATGTGAGGTCGAACAAACGTGGCGGAGCCTCACGTCCGGCCTTTTCCTTGACATCCGTCACTGTGAGGGGATGTCCCTTGATGGCCTCCACAGCCGCCTGTGCCTCTGATTCAGACGTAAACTTGCCATGAAGCGAACTGAAATTTGCGGTACGGTAGATCGTGTGCAGTTCCCAATAGTCCTCAGGCTTGAAATCAACGATCTCACGATGACGCGCCACTATCAGGGCGAGCGTGGGGGTCTGCACGCGTCCGATCGACAGCACCTTGCCCGGACTGGAATACTTAAGCGAATAGAGGCGTGTGGCGTTCATGCCGAGTATCCAGTCGCCAATGGCTCTGGACAGCCCCGCGTAATAAAGATTGTCGAAATCGGCCGACGGCCGGAGTTTGCTGAAACCCTCGCGTATGGCATCGTCGGTCAGCGACGATATCCACAGACGCCTGACCGGGCATTTCAGTCCGGCCTTCTGCATGACCCACCGCTGTATCAGCTCTCCCTCCTGGCCGGCATCACCGCAGTTGATCACCTCGTCGGCATCCTTCACCAGCGAATCTATGACGTCGAACTGCTGGTGATAGCGCTGTTCGGGCAGAAGTTTTATTCCGAACCTTGCCGGAAGCATCGGCAACACCGACAACGCCCATCTCCGCCAGCCCTCAGTATAATCGTGAGGCTCCTTGAGGCAGCACAGATGACCGATAGTCCATGTCACACGGTAACCGTTGCCCTCGAAATATCCGTCGCGACGGTCATTTGCTCCGAGTATAGCAGCGATATCGCGCGCCACACTCGGTTTCTCTGTAATGCATACTTTCACTTCCGTGTGGATTTGCCAACCTTCACAACCCACGTGGTCACGCCACGCGGACCTGCAGCGTAAACTCTGACTACCGATCCGGGCTTCATCGGAGGCAGATCTATCTCGACTGGTATCAGCCCGTCATCCTCCCACTGAAACCATCGCTTGAAATCTACTCCGTCAATATCGGATGCATCCTTCTCGACACCGTTGACCGACACGTAGATACGGTCTATCCGGTCTGAAGTGTGAGGACGTCCCTGAAGCTGGCCATAAAGCCGGGCAAGGTCGGAGCGAAAGTCGATGCTGTCAGCAAGAAGAGTCAGATTGCCTGTAGATGATGCCGAGCAGCGGCGCACATTGCGGCCTGCTGCCATCAAGACCACGGCCGCAACCATCATGGCCGATATCACAACACGCTTCATCACGACTCGCGTTTTTTGGCATCGTCCCACAGCGCATCCATCTCTTCGAGAGTCATCGAATCGACTGACCGGCCGGCTTTCTTGGCCGTCTGCTCTATGTGGTTGAAGCGACTGATAAACTTGCGGTTGGCACACTCCAACGCGTTTTCAGGATTAATTCCAAGCTTTCGCGCGAGATTGACGAGACTGAACATCACATCGCCAAACTCCTTTTCCATCGCCTCTTTATCGGCCTTGTCGACCTCGGCGCGTAACTCACCGATCTCCTCACTGACCTTGTCCCAGCACCCCTGGTTGTCGGGCCAGTCAAATCCGACGTTGGCAGCCTTTTCCTGTATACGGTATGCTTTGATCAGAGCCGGGAGCGCCTGCGGCACGCCCGACAGCACGCTTCGGTTGCCATCCTTTTCGCGGAGTTTGAGTTTTTCCCAATTTTCCGACACCTGCGAGGCATCGTCGGCCTGTACATTGCCGAAAACATGTGGATGACGGTAAATCAGCTTCTGATTGAGCGAATCGGCCACATCTGCCACATCGAACTGTCCCTTCTCCTCTGCGATCTTAGCATAGAACAGGATATGGAGCAACACATCGCCGAGCTCCTTGCGGATATTGGCTGTGTCATCATCCATCAGGGCCTGACAAAGCTCGTAGACCTCCTCTATGGTGTTGGAGCGGAGCGACGTATTGGTCTGCTTCCGGTCCCACGGACACTCAACACGCAGACGGTCGAGTGTATCAATAACACGCCCTATGGCTTCAGCCTTGAGTTGCGTAGATTTATTTTCCATCGGAATAATTCTTTATGCCACGTCCGAGCCATTCACCGAATTTCTCGACGTTTTCATCGTAGTAATATGGCTGCTCGATGACGTTGCCGTCATTGTCGAGCATCACATAATATGGCTGGCTGTTGGCGGCAAACTTGCTACGCTGCAGATAACTCCACTTGTCGCCGACGGTGACGAGCCGCACATCTTTGCCGTTTTCGTTTACTGTCACGGGTGTAGCGAGATCAGTCTTGTCATCGACCATAAGCTTGATAAGGACGAAGTTATCGCGGATTATACCTGAGATGACTTCGGTATCAAACACTGCTCCCTCCATCTTGCGGCAGTTGACACATCCGTATCCGGAGAAGTCAATGAGCACCGGACGACCGTTTTCAGCAGCATAACGCATTCCTTCGTCGTAATCGTCAAACTCCTTGAAATCGCCTCCGGCATAGAGGTTGAAATCCTGGGTATAGAGCGGCGGAACAAAAGCGCTGACACTCTTCAGCGGCGCTCCCCAAAGACCAGGGACGAGGTAAACCGCAAAACTCAGCGAAACAAGCGCCATGAAGAAACGCGGTATGCTGACATAATCTGAGGGCGAATCGTGTGAGAACTGCAGCTTGCCGAGAAGATACAATCCAAGAAGGATAAATATCACAACCCACAGCGACACGAACACCTCGCGGTCGAGGATGCCCCATCCATAGGCAAGATCAGCAACAGACAGGAACTTGAGCGACAGCGCGAGTTCGAGGAATCCGAGCACGACCTTTACAGAATTGAGCCATCCGCCCGAACGCGGCATCTCCTTGAGCCACGAAGGGAATATTGCAAAAAGAGTGAACGGTATGGCCAGCGCAAGAGCAAAAGCGCCCATACCAACAGCCGGGCCGGCGATATTGCCTACGGACGCAGCCTCTACAAGAAGAGTGCCTATAATCGGGCCTGTGCACGAGAATGACACGAGCACAAGCGTGAAAGCCATGAAGAATATGCTGATCAAACCTGTCGTGCGCTCCGCCTTGCTGTCGACACCATTGCTCCACTTTGAAGGAAGCTTTATGTCAAACGCCCCGAAGAATGAGATTGCAAACACAAGCAACAACAGGAAAAATGCCAGATTAAACACAGCATTCGTAGCCAGATCATTGAGTTTGCTTGCGCCGAATATCATAGTGATGGCCAGACCGAGTCCGAGATATATGACGATGATGCCGCCGCCATATATGAGGGCATCGCGTATCGACTTGGCTCTATTATTGTTTTTCTTCAGGAAGAAGCTTACGGTCAACGGTATCATCGGCCACACACATGGGGTAAGCAGAGCCACCAGACCACCGACGAATCCCCAGATGAAGATGTACCACCATGATGAATCGGCTATATTCTGACTGGTGGTTTCTCCGTTATCGGGAAACACGACCGGCTTCCACCAGTCGACGGCAGAGGATGAAGCCTCGGATGACGCCACCGATACTTCATTGTTTTGAGCCGGCTCAACTTCCGCGGCAGTTTCGCCCGCGAATCCTTCACTGACGACTTCGAACGGCTCGCGTGTGGGGGGAATACAACTTCCGTCGTTACATCCCTGAAAGGTGATGACGCCCGCAACAGCATATCCTTTGCTGCCGTCCTTCAGCCGGAATTTCTGACTGAGCACGACATCACCCTCCCACCAGTTGAGCTTAAGGTTGAAAGTCATATCGATCTTTTCGACCGGCGCCTGCGACGGGACAAGTTCACCGACAAGCTCCACACCTTCCATTCGGTCATAACTTACCGAGGTAGCCTTGGGTCCTCCGTCGGGAAGCGTTGTGCCGTAAAGATGCCATCCCGGCTCGATTGTGGCCGAATATCGTATTACACCCTCAGTGGGTGATGTCATTTCGGAGCTTACCTCCCACCTGACCGGGTTCAATATCTGTGCGCTCAACGACGAAAGGAGCGCTGACAGCACAATGGCTGCCATCAACATGATCTTTTTCATGACTTTTTAGGCACTGGTTTGTCAAATTTGAAATCTGAGGGGGGCGAGCATGTCTGATCGTTGCAGCCCATATAAGTAATCTTTCCGGCGATGCGTGCATCGGACGGATCTGTAACAGTAAACTTGCGACGTATCACGATATCGGAATCCCACCAATTCAGGTCGATGCCAAACATTTTGTCATGAACGGTCAGAGGTTCCCTGTCGGGTTTAAGCGGCGAAGTGAATTTCACCCCCTTGCTGGCTGCAAGGTCTATAACCGTAGGCTTCGGCCCACCTTGGGGCAATTGCATTCCATAAAGATGCCATCCAGGTTGCAGACGGGCCTTGAACACAGCCGTACCTTCGGTGGCCGACGTCATCCTGACAGTAACCTGCCAACGCACCGGTGCTTCGGGTGCCTGAGCCAATGCCACGAGTGACAGCATAAGCCCGAAAACCATAACAAACAGACGATTCATATCTTAAATTTAAGTATTTTCACTCAACTCATTGATTTTACAAGCCCAGAACATTGTCAGCCTGAAGCAGACACTTTCTGCGAAATTGTCTGCAAATCTATATAAAAATCCCGAGATTTTTACACCGGCAGAATAAAAAATCAAGGCTGACAACTTTATTCCTGCCCCCTCCGACGTGCTCTAAGTCACAATTTTATTAATTTGGAGGAAAATTTAAAAAATTACAAAATATGGACAGGAACCGAACAGTCGCCGGCCTTGATGTCCACAAAGATAGCATTTATCTTTGTATTATGGGGCATGACGAGGTCATTATCTTCGAAAAAAAGTACGGAGTGCTGACGCCTGATCTCCGTCAGATGTGCAACGACATGGTAGAACGAGGTGTGACAGAGGCCGCAATGGAGAGTACGGCAGTCTATTGGGTGCCGGTATGGAACGAACTATGTGAATCGATGGAACTCAAGCTTGTGAATCCATATTTCATAAAGCAGCTGCCGGGACGCAAGAGTGATGTAAAGGATGCCCAGTGGATAGCGGAATGTTTGCTGAAAAATCTCATCAAGGGGAGTTTCGTGCCGGAGCCGATTGTGCAGGACATGCGCAAACTCAACCGCCGCATCATGGATCTTAACGAGGACATGACCTATAACTGCAACAAACTGGACGCCGCTATGCAGAGAAGCGGATTCCGTCTGAGCAATTACGTCACCACAATAAAGAGCAAAAGCTATCAGAAGGTGCTTCATGCAATCATAGACGGCACGACCGATCCGGACGAACTGGTGAAAATGGTGCACGGACGTACCGTCAACAAGCATGGCCGCGATACAATCAGAGCGGCGGTCACCGGATTGTTCTCACGGATCGACATCACGATATTCCGCCAAACAAAGGAAGTCATCGACACCATAGAGCGGCAGATTGAGGTATGCCAAAAGGAACTGACAACTCTATGTGAACAATATTTTCCCGAACAATACAGACGTCTTCAAACCATCCCCGGAGTCAAGGAACGCGCAGCCACAGCCATAATTGCGGAGACAGGGGTTGACATGAAGATGTTCGCCACTGCGGCATGCCTTGTGGGATGGT
>Ga0137298_11379_pt1 | contig 13210 bp, 10 predicted proteins | sample RamsorincwithD2O_2_FD_97182 | JGI IMG/M metagenome (GOLD analysis project Ga0137298, IMG submission 97182) | Mouse cecal microbial communities from Vienna, Austria - Glucosamine amended with D2O | ecosystem: Host-associated > Mammals > Digestive system > Large intestine > Cecum | place: Austria...
TTCTGAAAGGGGATCGAGGGTCTCTGGGTGGCAAAAAATAGGCCTGGCCAAATATTGGTTCGATCCAAATAATAACGACATAATGGCTGTAGGCTCATTCGAAATTGACGGCAAAAGCTATTTTGCAAAGAGTAATGGAAATATCGCCACATCAGAATGGCTGCAACAAAATGACAAGCTTTATTTTGCTGATAGCGATAGTGCTCTTATTATTCAAAATGGCTCTATGAATGCAGTAGGTGATATAACTCTTTTCGATTCCAACAACCAACCTATTTCGGGCTGGATCGAAATAGGTTCTGGATTATTCTATGCAACGCCCGAAGATGGAAAGCTCGCGAAGGGTTGGGCGTTTATAGAAGATAACTGGTATTGGGCAGCTCCAAATCATGTAATACAAAAAGGGTGGCTTTACGTTAACGATAATTGGTATTGGCTTTCCCAAAGCGATGGAACAATGCAGATAGGATGGCAATTTATAGGCAATGATTGGTACTATTTTTACTCTGGCGGCAACATGGCAATCGGCTGGCTTCAGCTCGGAGAAAACCGCTATTATCTTTGCGGCTCTGGATCAATGGCTACTGGATGGGTCATGATAGATGGGGTATGGCAAGAATTTGAAAGCAACGGAAGATGGATCAAACCCGGAGAGCGAATTGAAAAGGATTCACAATGGCTTTGGAGCGCAACCCCTTGGCTTTTAGTTGTTGACACCGCAAATTGCAAAGTGGCTGCACTTTATGGGAACCAATACAATTGGACTCTTCGATACTATTTTGATTGCTCGCCAGGGAAACCATCAACACCTACAGTAAAAGGAGAATTCTCAGTAAGAAACAAGGGATACTATTTTGACTCTTATGGTGCGAGATGCTTTTACTGGACGCAGTTCTATAATGATTACCTTTTCCATTCTGTACTCTATTATCCTAGCCCTAGCCCCAATTCAATAATGGATGGTAGGCTAGGAATGCAACTATCGCATGGGTGTGTAAGACTACATGTTGATTGGGCTTACTGGATATATGCAAATATTCCACAAGGAACCAAAGTGTATGTTTTCTGACACATTCGATGACCAATTCAACCTAACTATTGATAGGCTATTTCGATGAATATTGCAATGATATTTGATGGCCTTGGTTTCGGAGGAATCGAGCGAGTAGGTACCACTTATGCCAAGCTTTTAATTGATTTAGGGCATAACGTAACGATCATCAATCTTCAACCAGATAGACACGAGCTAAAAAAAGATTTTTCAGAAAAGTGCGAGTTTGTCGATGTGCGATTCTCTGAAACTTTTTTACCAGATAGGTACTTTCCAGTATTACGCAAATGGCGGTCTGGAAAATATATATATCCATTGGTGTTTTTAATTTCGAAGTATGCTCTTTTTATAAAGCGAACATACTACAGAATGTTTAAGCATCAAAAAACAGATATCGCAATTGCTTTTTCGGGTCATATTAGAGATCTATCGTTTGTGGGATATGATTTCATAAAATCAAACAAAAAGCTTACATGGCTTCATGGTTCCTTGTCTGATTATCTTCTTTTGTCCTATTCTTTTGCTGATCTATATTCTAGGATTACCAATCTATGCGTATTGTCAACAAATAATCAATCATACGCCTTTGAGGTATTTCCTAAACTGCGAAATGATCTAAACATAGCAAAAATATATAACCCAGTTGAACAACATCCCTCTAATCTTGATCATGCCCTTATAGAAAAATTAAAAGAAGAATACTCAAGCCCTCTAATCATGGTTGGACGATTTGATGCCGACAAAGACCAATTTACCGTTATAAGGGCAATGCATATCCTACGAAAAAAGCATTCCACAGAAAAGGATCTTATCTTTATTGGAGATGGACCCCGCAGAAGCGAATGCGAAGAATTGGTCAAAACTCTACATTTAGAAGATTGTATTCATTTTTTGGGATTTAAGCGGAATGTGGATAACTACTATCAGGCATCCTGTATATCAGTTCATTCCAGCCCCGCCGAAGGGCTGCCAACCGTATTATTGGAATCAATGCGAAATGGTTTACCAATCGTTGCGACAAAAAGTCTTCCTGGAGTCGCAGAGATACTTGAAGGCGATCGCTATGGTCTCACTTGTCAAGTAGGCGACCCAGAAGATATGGCCGATAAAATATATGAGCTTCTGAGCAATGATGATTTGCAAAAATACTATAGTGATATGGGTTACGAACGCATCAAGGCTTTCTCTCCTGAGACTATCGAATCTAAGTTATTGCAAATACTGAATAATTTAAAGTGATTGGATTTAAAAATGAACAAAATCATTATACCAACTGGATACATGGGATCCGGTTCTTCAGCATTAACGGATATCTTTTCTGAATTTTCAAACACAAAAGCTCCCAACGGGAGCTTTGAGTATATGTTCTTACATTGTCCGAACGGGGTATTCGATCTCGAAGATAAACTGCTAATTGGCAATAACGCTATCCGCAGTGATGAGGCGATTCACGAGTTCCAAGCTACGATGCAAGAACTATACAGTGAGAAATTATGGTGGGTATCTAATTACAAAAAGAAACTGTCAAAAAAATTTATGCGCATTACCAATGATTACATAAATGATCTCACCCAATTTCACTCTGATAGTTTTTGGTATTACCAAGAACAGCGAGGACTCAGAGCCCTTCCTAAGCTTGTTTATCGTGAGATAATTAAAAGATGTTCTTCAAATGCCAATATTCCAAACATTCCGCTTAGATATAAAGGAATGAGTATATGCTTCCCGTCTAAAGATGAATTCTATAATGCCAGCAAAAAATACATCGATACATTGTGTATAGAATTAGGGGTAATGGATCACAACCTGATATTAGATCAGATGCTTTTGCCGTTTAATGCATGGCGAATGCATAACTACTTTGGAGAAAACGTTGAATGCTTCATAGTTGAAAGAGATCCTCGTGATGTCTTTATATCTAATAAATATATTTGGTCGCCAAAAGGTGTCGCCGTTCCGTTTCCTGCAGATGTTTACGAGTTTTGCTCTTATTATAAAAAAATGCGCGAATCTGAGAAGCCAACAGACAACCCGCATACTCATAGAATTCGATTCGAGGATCTGATATATGACTACGAAAAAACATTATACGACTTGCAAACAGCCTTAGGCTTTTCCGCAGAAGATCATATACATAAGTTCGACTTATTTACCCCTGCAAATTCCATTAACAATACTCAACTATACTTGATCGAAGAGTTCAAAAAGGAATCTGCGATCATTGCAAGCGCTCTAAATGAATACCTTTATCCATTCCCCTACGACCGCAAGCCTGAGAATAAGCTGTCTTTTTAAACGCTTTACAAGCACTCTGTCCTTTGAAACAGGAGTGATAACATGGATTTATCAATAGTGATCCCTGTATATAACGCTGAACAATACTTGTCTAGATGTTTAGATAGCCTTGTTTGTCAAAAAGGAGATTACAAGTACGAAATTATATGTGTCGATGATTGCAGCACCGATACTTCTCTCTCCATCCTCAATACTTACAAAGCTCTTTTTCCAGACCTAATCAATATCAAAACAAATCGCTTCAATATTGGAGTAGGGTCTTCTCGAAATCAAGGCATCAATGCTTCTAATGGCGAATACATCATGTTCGTAGACAGCGATGATTTTGTTGAATCAAACTATATTCAAAGCTTTTTAAATGAGATGAAGAGGCAATCCTGCGATGTGTTGGTTGGTGGTTATATTTTTACAAGTCCCAAAAGGAGCAAAAAAATATTATTGCCTCATAGTTTATGGACGCAAATGAACTTTAGTTCTCCATGGGCAAAATTATTTAAAAGATCTTTTTTATTGAAAAACAATTTGCTGTTCAGCGAATCTAGATTCGCTGAAGATACATATCTTGCATTAGCGGCATATGCCGTAAATGCAAGATATGGATTTTTTGATTACACTGGATACCATTATTGGAACAATCCAATGTCGTTAACTCGAAATAAAAAAGCCACATCAAAATACGAACAATTAATAAGTCATATATACATTGAATTTCTTAATAGATACAAAACAATATATTCAAATGAAGAGAAGTACCGCGTAATTGAGTACTCGTATATTTCCGATATGTTAAATACAATACTTATATATTGTCGAAAATGCGGATGGAAACAAATGAAGGAAAAATACTCTTTCTTCTTACACGAACTGGATATATTATTTCCCGACTATCTAAACAATCCATATGTAGGACTTTTCAAACCAAAAGGGCAGCGTCTTAAAATCAAAATGGGTGTTACAGGCTTCATAATGGCAAAAAAGCTCAGAGTTTCGAAAATAGTATTCTTTTTAGCTTCTTAATGATTCCATGAAGATATAAGCTTTATATATCGTCCACACCGACCTTGCTAAATAAATTCAAGAGCTCATTTGCTGAATTTCTCCAGTTAAAATTATTATCCACTCTATCTTTGACTTTTTCCCTTACCGAATCCAAATAGGAATCATCTGCTAAGTAAATTTCCAAGGCTCTTTTTATCGATTCGATTTCATTATCCTTTATGATTATTCCAAAATCTCTATTTGGCATCAGCTCTCTAGCCCCACCGGTATCGGTTACGATAATCCCCATTTCAGATACAGCAGCCTCTAACATGGACGTTGAAAAACCCTCAGAAACGGTGGGGAGGCAGAAAATGTCGCATTGCGACAATAATGCGGCTATGTCACTATGACTCAAACGGCCTAAATAATGAATGTTATCGCTTTCCATTTTTTTTATATCTTCGCATAGAATACCATCACCTGCTATAAATAATTTAACCTTATGATTCCCCTCATTCGCCAATTCTCGAAAAGCTTTGCATAACGGAATAATGCCTTTTTCAGGGACCAGCCTTCCTGTGTAAACTATAGTTTTTTCATCAGGATCAATATGATATTCCGCAAGAAAGTCTCTTCCAGATGATGCCGACTTGAATGACTCTGCATCTATGGCATTATGAACAACTCCGTCGGCATCAATCCCAAAATGCTTTAACCATTCGGCACTTTTATTGGACACCGCACAATAATTTGGTCTCATCATTTTTATGATAGAAGACATGAAATGTTCATATATCCGTATAAAGAAATCAAGTAATCGATTTGACATCGTTAGGTGAGCCGAGCCATGATCCATTACTAAAACAGGAACATCTTTTTCTTTTGCAAATTTAATCCCTTTTATCGAAAGCGGGAAAAAGCGTTGGTTTACAAGAGCGTAATCTATGGGTTGATCATTGACCCATTCAAGTAATTGATCAGCTTTTACACTATTCAATGGGAACAAGAAACGGCCGCCCAACAACGACTTGCTAGGCAATCTAACAATACACACTCCGTCAGTTTCTGAAACACCTATATCGGAATCGTTTATCGCACAGGTTACGATAATCACTTTTACATTAATGCTTTTTAGTTCTTTAGCAATGTTGTCTGTAAAGAACTCAACTCCACCCATATTTGGCAAATAGAACGTTGAAAAAATGCATAATGTTTTGGATTCACTCAAACCGTTTATCCTTTATCCTCAAATGTATTCTGTCGAGCGTAATCGCTGCTTACTGACCGTATTAAAAGTTGGTCACTCTCCGGTACACTCATATACGCGATCTTTATTGCATATATACCATTTGATAGTACTGAGAATTCCATCCTCGAAAGTGATCTCAGGAGACCACCCTAACTCTGTGGATATTTTAGTTGGATCTATACCATAACGACGATCATGCCCTTTTCTGTCTTCAACGTATTCGATTAGCTCCTCATTGATTAGATCGTCATCGGTTAATTGTTTACAGGTCGAGATAATAGTTTTGACAATATAGTTATTAGAATACTCGTTGTGCCCGCCTATATTATAAATCTCTCCCTCTTTACCCTTGTTCATTACAAGATCAATAGCTTTACAGTGATCTTCAACATATAACCAGTCTCTTACATTTTTTCCATCACCATATATTGGAAGATTTATGTGTTTTAAGGAATTACCGATCATTAAAGGTATGAGTTTTTCGGGATACTGATTGGGTCCATAATTATTAGAGCAACGTGTGATATTAACAGGCATGCCGTAAGTTGAATAGTATGCTTTCACAAGCAAATCTGCTGAAGCTTTCGAAGCACTGTAAGGAGAATGAGGATTGATGGGTGTGCTCTCGCTAAATAACATATCAGATTCTTCAAGCTTTAAAGCCCCATACACTTCGTCAGTACTAATTTGCAAAAATTTGCTTCCCTCTTTAAAAGACCCATCCGAAAGCATCCATAACGCTTTTGCAGCATTCAATAAATTAAGCGTACCAACAACATTCGTGTCAATAAAACAATTCGGATCAACAATCGATCTATCAACATGCGATTCTGCTGCAAAATTAACTACATAATTGGGTCGATGCTCTTCGAAGATTTCTCTCAATCTATCTTTGTCGCGAATGTCGGCATACTCAAAAAAATAGCGAGGATCTTCTTCCACACTCTTTAGGTTTTCTAAATTGCCAGCATACGTCAACGCATCTAGATTAACGATCTTTATATCATCATGCTTTTCAAGCATGTAAACTATGAAATTGGAGCCGATAAATCCTGCTCCACCTGTCACGAGATAGGTGTCCATGCCTCATTTACCTCCATCAAATTTATTCTGTAATCCCAGATATCTCTATCAAGTACTTTCCGTATGCTGTTTTCTCCAGTTTCTTTCCCAAAGAATACAGTTGCCGATCATCAACAAATCCTTTACGAAAAGCTATTTCCTCAATACACGAAACATAATACCCCTGTCGCGACTGAATAGCCTCAACATACTCCGAAGCACTCAAGAGTCCTTCAGGGGTTCCTGTATCAAGCCATGCCATTCCACGTCCCATTAAATTTACTTTCAGTTTACCCATTTCCAAATATGTATTATTCACAGATGTGATTTCGAGTTCACCGCGTTCGCTCGGTAATATACTCTGGGCTATATTGCACACATTGTTATCGTAAAAATAGAGTCCTGGAACTGCAAAATTGCTTTTTGGGTTTTGAGGCTTTTCCTCTATGCCGATAACATTATTATCGGAGTCAAAATCTACAACACCAAAAGCCTTCGGATTCCTAACAGGATATCCGAATACAACCGCTCCACCATTTTCTTCAACATTCTTCCTTGCATCTATGAGAATTTCGGTAAGCGCTTGCCCATGAAACATATTGTCTCCGAGGCACAATGCGACAGAGTCATCGCCTATGAAATCGGATCCAATAATAAACGCATCCGCTAATCCGCGGGGCTCTTCCTGCGTTAGGTACTCAAAATGCATTCCGATAGATGCTCCATCACCCAACAAACGCTTGAAGGAGTTCAGATCATTTGGTGTAGTGATAATCAATATTTCACGTATGCCTGCCAACATGAGCACCGAGAGAGGATAATATATTAATGGCTTATCGTAAATTGCAAGAAGTTGTTTGGATACCGCTTTCGTAATTGGGTATAGGCGCGTACCGCTTCCGCCTGCAAGAATAATGCCCTTCATATAGCCCCCCATTTATCTAATTATCTTTTTGATTGAATCTATTTACAGTCTTCTTCATTACATTGGTTATTTCCTTTTTATATATAATCGCAATTATGCAATAAAAGATTACGCAAACCAGCAACAATCCAGCTGTATTTCCAAATAAAACAATTCTCCAAACAAGAAAATATGCGGCGAAAACTAAAACTCCCAAAAAGAACTTACGTTCTACTTTTATTAAGTTCATCTTAGATAGAACAATATATGCTGCAATGTTCGACAAAGTATAGCCTGTCAACGTTGCTATTGCAGCTCCTTCTATTCCTATCATTGGGATTAGAATCAAATTAAGAATGATATTGAATATGGCTCCGCCGAGTAACAACAAGAACGATGGCCACGTTTTTTTGATAACTAAAAGTTGATTGGAAAGTATTTGAAACAACATCAACGTCAAAGGCGCTAAAAACAGATACGGCGCTGAAGATACTCCATTAGCATATTCCGAGGGGAAAAAGAGTCCAAAAAGAGGCGTAATTAACGCCATCAATAATGCAGTAGCAGCAAAAGATATTATTCCAAGGTACTCGTAAATTTTTGAAGTCATCTCAACTTGATCTTCGTCATTCATTGTAGAAAATGCAAAATACTGCCACCCTTGTGAAAAAGCAGTGTAAATCAATTGACTAGCTTGCCCAATCATCGCCGCAGCTGCATAAATACCTTCCTCCCCTGTGCCTAAATAATTTACGATCATGACTTTGTCAACAGAGCTAAATACCCAATAGCATAAAAAAGTAGGCATCAAAGGTATGCCAATTATGAGCATTTGCTTTAATAGCGAAAAGTTAATTCGCTTTAAACTAAAACTCGATTTATTCAAACCAAAAAAAATAGCAGAGGATATGGTCGAAGCAGATAGAAAACCTAAAGGCAATGCAAGTACATAGTTGTTTGTCATAAGCAACAACACAGAAATCCCATACGTCAAAATAGAACTTAATAGGTTGACAACAATAAACACCAATCTCTTGTTTTGCATCCGAGTGGGTGCTTGCAAGATAGACCCACTTCCTCCTATTACGGTAGACAAGGCTGCAATAAAAACAAGCGAAATATATTCAGTTGTTCCAAAAAAAATTCGAGAAACGGGATCTGAAAATAAGCACATACACAATGCGATCACTATGGAGTTCCCAATAACGAACAGCAACGCAGTTGAACATACCTCCTGCTTGAAAACTACCCCTTTTTCATCAAAATACATACGGAACAATGCATCGTACATTCCCATAATCGCAAAAGCTTGCGCAAAGGATACGATCGTATTAGTCATATCGCTTAAACCAAAATACTCAGTATTTGGCATCATACGAGTAACTATAGGAATCATAATGAAGGGAACTATCTTCGAGAGAATACTCCCCAACCCGTATATGAGCATATTATCTATTAATAGTTTAGATCTGCTCATTTGATCCAAAACCTCAGAAGATATGATTTGATTTGTTTAGAATTGCATATTTTCAACAAAGATCCTTTTTGTTTACAAGTCATAATATTTCGCTTATCAAGGAATATTATATCTGGATGCGTATCTGCGCAAAATAAATGCTTTTCTATTAATGATAGCTTTCATTGGAAAATAATCACAGGTTAAATCTACAAGCGAAGCACGCTAGCTGTTTTTGAATAAATCAGATATATTCATAGTGTATTTCCATATTTGTACAATGCACCACCAGCGCAAATGACAGTTTTTATGCTATATGGTTTTATCGACGAAACAGACTGGATTTAGTTAGCTCCGAAAAAGTTTCGACTTTAGCAAACGCATCAATATTGCGATTCGCATTACGAATACCATCTTCTACAAAAATGAAAGAGAATCCTATGGCTTGTGCCGCTGACAAATCTGCTTCGGTATCACCAATGAAATATCCGCTGTCTCCTTTATATTTCATCAAAGCTTCTGCTTTGGTGGTTAGTAAAGGATTTGCGGTAATGATCTCATCAAAAAAATCGAAGATGTTAAGCTTTTTTAGTTGGCGAATAAGGTTCTCTCTATTCTGCCGCATTGTTGCAAGAATAAGCTTCTCGGAATTGTCTTTCAAAAAGATCAAAGTATCTAATGCGTTATTCTTCAGAGTCTCAAACTGAAGGTATTCGTCTGTTTCAATTAGATTCACCCAGGAATTCAAATAATCATCATAGGTTCCCCTGAAGCAAGAAAGCCTTAACAGCTCTCTCCTATTCAACCCATCGCGTTTAGCATCCCAATAGTCCTGCTGAGAAATGCATTTACCTCCAAACGAATTGATTATGTCCACATAACAGCGATAATGACGGAGATTGTCATCCAGAATAGTCCCATCCAAATCTGTGATTATGAGTCCTGAGTTTATCATTTGTTATGACCCTTGGTTTTATAATACTGCACTAATTTACGAACGCCTTCGTCGTATCCTGTCCTTTTCACCACATCGCCATATAGTTCATTCATTCGACAAGACGCAAAGCAATCGTCTCTTGAGGGCATTCCGCCCTCATATACGATAATCGATGAGGATCGAGATATATCAATTATCATTTCAGCTAGATTGTTAACAGAGATCTCGCAGTCCCCGACTATGTTCACTATTCCGTTGATATCTATATCTTTATTTAGCATAGACTCGACAATACATTCCACCACATCATCGATGTACACTAAGTTACGCCTTTCAGAGCCATTACTGGACCTGATCATAATAGGCTCGCCATTTAAAGCTCTTTCTATAAATGTTCCTGTTATCTTTCGATAATTTTCCTCTCCAGGACCATATACAGCTCCAAGTCGCAAGATGCAAAGATCAACATTGAAGGCGCTTGCCCATTCTTTGAGCATCTTTTCACAAAATAGCTTGGACATCCCATAAGGATCATCTGTTCCTACTAAAGAATCTTCTGTGATCATCTCTCCGTTTGATGGAGCATAAACCGAAATAGAACTTGAAAAGATGAATTTCTTCGGAGGCTGCGCTAAAGCCTCGATTAAAAAACTAGTGCTTTCTATATTCTTTATATAGTTGACTATGCGATCATCGCATATTCCTTTAGGTGTAAATGCTCCAAGATGCACAACGCAATCCAGATCATTGCCATCAAGAGCACTGGACAGCAACTTCTGAGAAGAGTAATCAACGCATGTATAACCATGAATGGGCTTGCTGCTTAAAAGAATGATGCGATCGTTTGATACGCCTTTCATCTTGAGCGCATCAAGAAGACGGCTAGCAACAAAGCCATGAGCGCCTGTGATCAATAACTTACCCATTAGCGTGAATCCATATATGGGGATTGTCTATCCAGAGAATCGAAACCCATCAATTCAGGGAATAACGTAGTGCCTACTCCTAGTTTCACTTCCACCAAAATCGGCGCATCGGCGTTCATGAATTCAGTCAATTCCGATTCATTGATAAGCTTATCTATGCATGCGTAGTTCAAACCAAATGCAGACGCAAGCTCTCTGAACTTTGGCTGCGAAAAACCATCTTCTGACCCAAGGCATCGACCTTCATAGTATCGCAAATGCATATCTCGAATCAATCCAAGCGATTCGTTGTTCATGATGAATAACACTACAGGAAGTCGCAGACTGCCTATTACCTCAAGCTCTTGCAAATTCATCTGAAAGCCACCATCGCCCATTATTCCGATGACTCTTGATGTGGGGCTTGCAAAATATGAACCAATACAGGCAGGCAGAGAATATCCCATCGACCCAAGACCGCCTGAATTCAATATGCGGATGCTCCCTCTTTTCGACCTTAAAGATTGAGCGACCCACATTTGATTCTGTCCAACATCTGCACACACAATAGCTTTATCGGGCAACACATTTCCTATTGCCCTTACTACTTCATTTGGGTTTATCGATTTAGAGTCATTAGCGTTTTCCACTACATCATCAAAGCGACATTTCCAATTATCAATTTGTTCTCTCCAAACTGAGAAATCATATTCACAGCAAGAATCAACAAGCTTGTTCAATTTTTCTAAAATAGCTCCTATATCACCTTGAATGCTGATGTCTTCGTTTACAAAATGCGACAACTCGGCCTCATCAATATCGAAATGAACGATCTTTGCATTATTGGCAAACGAATCACGATTTTTTCCTGTCTGACGTCCATCAATCCTAGATCCAAAAACCAAGAGCAAATCGGAATTTTGGAGTGCAAGATTAGCAAAACGATTTCCAAATGGGCCGATAAAGCCTACGAAATTCGGATCAGTGTGATCAATAGCGTCAAGTCCTTGCAAAGATGCAACCACAGGGATACCAGTTCGGCTGACAAATTCCGAAAAAAAACCCGATGCTCCTGCTTGGTTGACGCCGCCTCCAGCCAAGATGATTGGACTATTAGATTGCTCGATCAGATCAATTATCTGTGAAAATGAATCATCTAGATCACGATCATAATATTCAAAAATCGCATCATTTACCCCACTATCATTCCATTGAATGTCCTTGCCTTGAATATCAACTGGTATATCGATAAGCACCGGACCCTTACGCCCGCTCTTCGCTATCCTTATTGCTTTATTTAGCTCTTCGACAAGATCATTCTCGTTCATAACTGTGATCGCATATTTTGTAATAGAGCTAACGATCGAGATAATATCTACTTCCTGAAAGCTTTCTTGCCTTGTTTTTTTCAACCCTTTCATTGCGAATGTATGGACTTGTCCAGTAATGAAAACCACGGGGACTGAGTCACAATAAGCATTAGCGATTCCGGTAACTAAGTTCGTTGCTCCAGGGCCGTTACTCGCAATGGCTACCCCCAACCCTTCTTTGGCAACTCTCGCATATGCATCGGCCGCAAAGCTCGCTCCTTGCTCGTTATAGCTCTGAATATATTCAATATCATTACGACACGCTATCGAATCGATAAGATGAGTGATCGACCCGCCTTGGTATCCAAACACTGTTTTCACGCCATGTTTCGCCAATATATTGATTACAACATCAGATGCCTTCATCGGACTATCTTTCTACTAGCAGATTTGGTTGCAATTTAGAATCAGCAGCATGTAAACGAGTCTTCGATTCCGGCATGAGTCATAAGTTTAGGTTCTGTGTCCATCCCTCTAAGCCACATGAGTCCATCAGGCAAAGGATTAATATGATCATCTAAGACCGGCTTTTCACCATACAAAGCAAGGTCTTTGAATATTTCCGGCATATTCAAGCCTGCTACAGTAAAGAAATACACTGTTGTAAAAAAACGTGAGATGTTGATCTCCGTTGGGCAAGGAACCCCTTCGAAGTTGTAAGCCATATCAACGCCATAGATTCCATGCGGATTCTCGTCGACCGCCTTCACTGAAGCTATTGCCACATTTGTAACATCTTCATCAGAAGTCGTGGTGCCCACCTTAGTAACCCCAGTAACACCAGAAGCAGATCTGTTTCCATGGATCCAGCCCGTCCTCTTACGCGTCTGTGCAACGATAAGTTCACCTTTCCACCAGATCGAAAGCCATGTAACCGTTTCCGATGTCAACATTTCTGCCGCCAAGAAATTCCCCCAGCCGTTGCTCCGCTCGATCCAGGCTTTTGCAAGATTGAAATCATTTGTAGGGATCGATCCCATTCCACCTCCGCCAATCGAGT
>Ga0137298_11381_pt1 | contig 13193 bp, 9 predicted proteins | sample RamsorincwithD2O_2_FD_97182 | JGI IMG/M metagenome (GOLD analysis project Ga0137298, IMG submission 97182) | Mouse cecal microbial communities from Vienna, Austria - Glucosamine amended with D2O | ecosystem: Host-associated > Mammals > Digestive system > Large intestine > Cecum | place: Austria...
CGACTCAATATATTCCGCAAACGATAATAATGAGCAGCCACAATAACGAACATACCAGTATCCACGTAGGACAGATAGAGATACATCCCGATGCCAATATCCGGCGCCCCGACATGGACGCCCTTCCGGTGCTTGCCACCCGCAATCTGGTGCTTTTCCCCGGCGTGCCTATGCCTATCAATATCGAGCGTGAGGTAACACTGTCGACAGCCCGTCTCGCTCAGGAGACAGGTGTGCCGGTAGGTGTGTTCTGCCAACTTGACCCTTCGGACGACAATCCCGATCTCAACCGTCTCAACCAGTATGGTGTTGTGGCTCATGTGCTTAAAGTGTTTGACTTGCCCGACGGCTCGCATGCCGCATTCCTGCATGCCACCGATCGCGTGAAAATCACCGGCCCTGCGACAAGCGAGACCAACGGCGCGTTTCCGATGCGCTGTTCGGCGGAGATCGAGCGCGATGTAAAGCCGCGCAAGAACGACCGCGGATTTGCCAACACGATGGCAGCCATACAGGAGATGATAAAGACTCTACAGTCGCACTCCGACGGCAACCAGGAGTTCATGATGCTCCAGATACCCGATGATGCCGATCCGAGGGTGGCTCTCAACTTCCTGTGCACACAGCTCCCGGTAGCCCTTGCCGCCAAGATGCGCATGATAGGAGAGGGCAATATGAAGGAGCGTGCACGCATACTGCTGGAAGCGCTTGCCGAGCGTGAGCAGATGATGCAGGTGACGGAGAAAATTAAGTCGAACGCCAAAGCCAATTTCGAGCAGCAGCAGCGCCGCGCCTTCCTCCAGAACCAGCTTGCCGCCGTGCGCCAGGAACTGTATGGCGATGAGGACGAGGATATTGCCACACTGCGCCGCAAGGCTGAGGAGACGGCGTTTACCGAGTCGGCCCAGAAGCATTTTGCCCACGAACTTGAGAAGCTGACACGCCTCAGCCAGCAATCGCCTGAGTATAACGTGCAGTATTCATATCTTGAGACTCTGCTGTCGCTCCCGTGGGGAGTGGTGAGTCCGCTTCAGAAAAATTTCGGACAGGCTACCAAAATACTCGACAACGCCCACTACGGTCTGCGCAAGGTTAAGGAGCGTGTGCTCGAACAGATAGCCGTGATGATCAACAATCCTTCGGGCAAGTCGCCTATCCTCTGTCTGGTAGGCCCTCCCGGAGTGGGCAAGACGTCGCTCGGCGCCGCAATCGCGTCGGCTCTTGGCCGCAGATACGAGCGTGTGTCGCTCGGCGGTCTGCACGACGAGGCCGAGATACGCGGTCATCGCCGCACATATATCGGTGCGATGCCCGGCCGCATCATGGAGGCCATGCGCCGCGCCGGCACTACCAACCCGGTGCTTCTGCTTGATGAGGTCGACAAAATCGGCGCCGACTTCAAGGGTGATCCGTCGGCGGCACTGCTTGAAGTGCTCGACCCGGAGCAGAACTGTCATTTCCACGACAATTATATTGATGTCGACTACGACCTGTCGAAGGTGCTCTTCATAGCTACGGCCAACACCCTGTCGACCCTTTCGCAGCCTCTGCTTGACCGAATGGAGATAATCGAGCTGTCGGGATACCTGCTTGAGGAGAAGGTGGAGATAGCCCGAGGCCATATAATACCGCGATTGCTGAAGGAATACAACGTAGACCGTCAGCAGCTGTCGCTGTCGCGCGATGCCATTGCCGCTATAATCGACCGTTATACCGGCGAGAGCGGTGTGCGCCAGCTTGAGAAGGCTCTGGCAGCGGTGGTGCGCAAGTCGGTGCTCAACAAGCTGCAGTGCAACAAATTTCCGTCGCGCATAGCACCGTCGCATCTCGACTCGATACTTGGAGTGCCCCGCTATACCCGCGAGCGCTACGAGGGCAACGATTTTGCGGGCGTGGTCACAGGCCTTGCCTGGACTGCCGCCGGAGGCGAGATACTGTTTATCGAGGCTGCGCTCACACGGTCGAAGGGTGAGAAACTTACACTTACCGGCAATCTCGGCAATGTAATGAAGGAGTCGGCTGCAATCGCCATGCAGTATGTAAAGGCCCATGCCGAGGAATATGGAATAGAGCCGGCTCTGTTTGACTCTTATCAGCTTCACCTCCATGTGCCGGAGGGCGCCATACCCAAGGACGGTCCGTCGGCGGGTATCACAATGGCCACGGCTATCGTGTCGGCATTCACCCAGCGGCGTATCGCTCCGCGTCTGGCTATGACAGGCGAGATTACTCTACGCGGAAAGGTGATGCCGGTAGGCGGCATTAAGGAGAAGATACTTGCCGCCAAGCGTGCGGGCATCACGGATATCATTCTTTCTGAGGAAAACCGCAAGGATATCGCCGATATCGAGAAGCAGTATCTTGATGGTCTCGTATTCCACCATGTCAACACTGTCAAAGAGGTGTTTGACATAGCTTTGCTGCCCGAACTTGTGCCAAATCCTATTGTGTTGAAGGCTACTGAAAAGGAGGAAAATAACACAGAAAAGTGTTAAATATGAGTTAAAGACCGCGGGGATAATAAACGTTCGATTGTTATTCATGTCAGATAATGCATAAGAACAATATTAACTGACTAAATAATTTTCGAAATGAATAAGAAAGTATTAAGTGTCATGATGCTCTGCGCATCTCTTTTCACTCTCTCCGCATCAGCTCAGAATCCCAAAGCCCGCAGCCAGAATGGTCCTCAGGCCAAATGTGCAGTAGAGGCCACATGCAATAACGCTCCTCAGGAGTGCTGCTCTGTACTCTTCGAGGGCATTACCCTTACCGATGCCCAGAAGTCGAAAATACAGGACCTCCAGAAAGCACGTGTAGAAAAACGCAAAGCCGTGGCAGCCGAATCGAAGGAGACAGCCAAGGCCGAAAAGCGGAAACTGCGCGAAGAGCGCGACTCAGCCCGCAAGGCCGACAAACGAGCATATCTCGACGGTATGAAGCAGGTGCTTACACCGGATCAGTATGTGATTTTCCTTGAAAACGCTTATATCACTCCTGCTCCGCAGGGTCCGCGTATGGGCGCTCCCGGACGTCAGCACCACGGCATGAAGCCCGGAAAGATTGCTGCGGGCAAGGACGGAAAGGCAGTTGTGATGTCACGTGACCGCAAGGATGGCAAGATTGCCAAGGCAAAGGTGACAGAGGCCAAGGTGGCACAGGTCAGCGTGGCCGAGTAATATCTCATCCGGAAAGTTTTTTACGGATATAGTATAAACTATTTAATATGAGTTCGATATAAGCAATCAGTACAAAGTCAACTGATTAGCTTATATCGAACTCATGTTATATCAGGCTGTTCAGCGCTTGATTAGCTTGGCCGAGCGGCGGCTTCCGTCGGCTGTGGCCACGGTCACGACATATGTGCCGGGAGCGAGAGTCTCGACGTCGATTGTGGCTGTGGTGCCGTCGATGGCGGCTTTGGCGGCGGTCAGTGAGCCGATGAGCGAGTATACCTGTACAGCTGTGATTTCCGTGCCTGCCTCAATTGTTGCTGTGCTCAAGGCTGGGTTGGGACGGATGGCCACATTTGCCGTGGTGCTTCCGGCGGCTGTGGGTGCGTCGATGCCCGATGTGCCCCGGTCGAGCGGGAAGCGGGCTATCGCACGTGTCTGGTCGAAAATGTAGTGTCGGGGATAGGACATCGGGTAGCCACCTTCAAATGCCAGCTGCATGGCAAAATCCTCGGCATATTGTGTCGACGACCAGTAGCGCAGGGTGCCCGACCCGTTGAGTGGCGTTGCGCCTATGTTGGTGAATTTCTTGTTGAAAGCCTCACGGCTGGCGGGGTAGGGGTTGGTCTTGTCAGAGGTGTTGTCGGCAGGGTCGGCGGGACGCATGGTGATATTCATTTCCGTCCAGTCGTTGATCTGGTTTGTGCCCTCGGCTGCTCCCGAGGCAACCCATGTCAGTCCGCATGAGGCGGCGAACAGCTGACGCAACTCGCCTATGGCAGGGAGGTACCATTGCAGACCGCCGTCGGTCTTCGACGCGCACCATGCTTCGGCGGCAAATGTATTTTCCCATCCGTTCACACTGCGTATGGCGTCGAGATTGACCAGGCCGTCGGTTTCCGACACTGCTCCCGGCTGACCGGCCGATGCGAGCGACCACTGTAGCTGATCGGCTTCGTCGAGCGACACAATCTTGCCTGTCATGCCGTTTTCGTCCGACGGGTCGACATAGAATACCACACCGATACATGTCTTTCCGGCAACGATACCGCTTGATTCCCAGCTGCCGTTGGAAAAATAATAGTCGCCTACTTTAGCCGCTTTCTGGGCCACGGTGAGGGTATAGTCGGCTTTCACACCACCTACTTCGGCTGTGATAATGGTAGTGCCTGCGCCTAATCCCCGTATCTTTCCTTCGACAGATGCGTCAAATACGGCATAGTCGGGGTTGGAGACACTCCATGTCACGGGCAGGCTCGCGGCTTCGGCGGGCTCAACGATTGCGGCATATGTACGTGTGCCGCCTACGGCGAGTTTTCCTTCGGTCACAGGATTGCCTATGGTGCCGCTGTTGCTCTTGATGCCGATTTTTACCGATGTCACAGTCTGTGCCATCGCGCACTGTGCGCATGCGGCTGTCATGGCCGCGGCAATTAATGAGTAGAATACTTTCATACGATAATGATAAATGTGTTAAACTGTGTTGCTTTTGAAGAAAAATGGTATTGTAATGCCACAAAGATATGTAAAAATATATAAAAATCAATCCGGAATGCCTGTAAAATGGCATCCCGGATTGATTTTTATGGGATATGTCGTGATTTCCGGTTACTCGGCTATAAGAAGGAAATACTGCTTTTTGCCTTTCTGCACGAGGATGTACTTGCCGGCGAGGAGCATGTCGGCAGTGGCGGGGAGGTTGATGTCGGTTACTTTCTCCTTGTTGATTGACAGACCGTTGCCCTGGGCAAGTTTGCGCATCTCTCCCTTGCTGGGGAACACGGCGGCTTTCTCGGTAAGGAGGTCGATGAGTTTTGTCTCACCGCTCTCGATGTCGCTCTTTGCAATCTTGAATGTGTCGACGCCTTCGAACACATCGAGCAGAGTGGCCTCGTCGATGCGGTGGAGCTTTTCGGCGGCATCCTTGCTGAAGAGTATCGATGATGCCTCCACGGCGGCCTCATAGGCTTCGGCGCTATGTACCATAGTTGTGATTTCTTTGGCAAGGCGCTTCTGGATGGGGCGCAGTCCGGGGTCGGCAGCCTGCTCCTTGACGAGTTGCTCTACCTCTTCGCGGGTGAGTTCGGTGAATATCTTTATGTAGCGCTCGGCGTCGGCGTCGCTTACATTGAGCCAGAACTGGTAGAACTTGTAGGGTGATGTGTAGCGCGGGTCGAGCCATACGTTGCCGCTCTCGGTCTTGCCGAATTTGCCTCCGTCGGCCTTGGTGATGAGCGGGCATGTCAGGGCGTAGGCCTCTCCGCCGTTGGTGCGGCGTATCAACTCGGTGCCGGTGGTGATGTTGCCCCACTGGTCGGAACCGCCCATCTGCAGCTTGCAGTTCTTGTTCTGGTTAAGGTAGAGGAAGTCGTAGCCTTGGAGCAGCTGGTAGGTGAATTCGGTAAACGACAGGCCGTCGCGGGCCTCGCCGTTGAGACGCTTCTTCACAGAGTCCTTGGCCATCATGTAGTTGACGGTGATGTGCTTGCCGATTTCGCGGGCGAAGTCGAGGAATGTCCAGCTTTTCATCCAGTCGTAGTTGTTGACAAGCTCGGCTGCGTTGGGAGCATCGCTGTCAAAGTCGAGAAATTTCGACAGTTGTGCCTTCATTCCTTCGATATTGTGGTTGAGGGTATCTTCGGTAAGGAGGTTGCGCTCGGCCGATTTGCCAGAGGGGTCACCAATCATGCCGGTGGCGCCACCGATAAGGGCCATAGGCTTGTGGCCGCAGCGCTGAAAGTGGCGGAGTATCATCACACTGCACAGGTGGCCGATATGCAGCGAGTCGGCAGTAGGGTCAAAGCCGATGTAGGCTGTGACCTGTTCTTTATTTAGCAGTTCTTCGGTGCCCGGCATCATGTCGTGGAGCATGCCGCGCCATCTCAGTTCTTCTACGAAATTCATCGATTTAAATTTGTTTTGTTGTGATTTTGAGTTACAAAATTACTCATTATCCATGTAATTACCCACTTATTCGGCGAAAACTTTCGTGTGCTTCATTTTTGCAATTGCCGATAAAACAGCGTGTACATCCCCACTGACGCGATTCGCGTCAGTGGGGATGTACACGTATAATATATATACTATATAGAGTCGTTACCAGCGGCCGAAGTGTATGTTGTCGGCTTTGTACTTGTCTTTGGGTTCCCCCTCGTGGGCCGGATAACCTACAGGCACCACTGCCAGAGGGATGATGTTGGCCGGCATGCCGAGACGCTCCTGCACAGCCTTTGTGCGCTCGGTCGACGGATATACGCCTGTCCATACGGCTCCCAGTCCGAGAGCATGGGCGGCCAGGAGCAGATTTTCAGTCGCGGCCGACACGTCCTGTATCCAGAATTCGCGGGCTTCCCCTTCGAGAGCCTTGCCCAGGTCGCCGCAGGTGACTATGGCAAGCGGAGCATGCCGCAACATCCTTGCGTAGGGGAGCACTTCGGCCAAAGAGTCGAGCGACTCGCGGCTGTCGATTACCACGAATGCCCAGGGCTGTTTGTTGACTGCGGTCGGAGCCGACATGGCCGCGTGCAAAAGCAGGTCGACTGTGTCGCGGCTGATGCTGCGGTCGGGCTGATACTGGCGGATGCTTGTCCGTGTCATTATGTTTTCGACTGCCGGATTGACGGCTTCGTCTGTTGCCGACGGAGCCGGGCCGCTATTTGCTGTAGGATTGCCACATGCGCTCATACTTGTAATCAGCAACGCCAAAACTGTTGCATAAGTAAAACCGTTAAATCTCATCTCTTGTTTAAATTTTTCTATTTTTCTGCAAATATAGCAAATCATGCGGCACTGACAAGCCGATAATAGCCATGCCGTCCCCCTTTGAATAATTTTAACCGCCATGCCTACGCTCGGGAGATGGAAATTTATTAACTTTGCGAAACCCTGACTGCATGTCGGGACGGCGATTCTAACCCAACGAACTATCAAGCAATGAAATTCATAAAGGAGAACTCCCGCAGGATTATTACGGCTATGTGGATTCTGTTCGGCCTGTGTCTGGCCGGAGTCACTATTTTCCTGTATCTTGTATATAACGGAGTAATCGGATATATGCCTCCGGTCGAGGAGTTGAAAAACCCAAAGGACCGTTTCGCCTCTATTGTATATTCGGCCGACGGTGAAGAGCTGGGACGCTACTTCAACGGCACCGGCAACCGCGTCTACGTTGACTTCGACGATATTTCACAGAATGTAATCGATGCACTTATCGCTACCGAGGATTCGAGATTTGAGGACCATTCGGGCATCGACCTGCGTGCTCTCGGACGTGTGGCCGTCAAGACCGTGATTATGGGGCAGAAAAATGCCGGCGGCGGCTCCACCATCACCCAGCAGCTTGCCAAACTGCTCTATTCCCCGTCGAGCGACGGGCTGATGCAGCGCGCTCTTCAGAAGCCTATCGAATGGATGATTGCCGTAAAACTCGAGCGCTTCTATTCGAAGGACGAGATTATAAAGATGTATCTCAATCAGTTCGACTTTCTTTACAACGCCGTGGGCATCAAGTCGGCTGCATACGTGTATTTCGGCAAAGACCCCAAGGACCTAAATATCCAGGAGGCTGCCACTCTGGTCGGAATGGTCAAAAATCCCTCCTACTACAATCCGGTGCGTAAGCCTGAGCGCACACGCGACCGCCGCAACGTGGTGCTTGAGCAGATGTATAAGGAGGATATGATTTCCAAGGCCGAGCTTGACTCTCTGCGCGCTCTCCCGCTTGAACTGAACTTCCACCGAGTCGATCACAAGGAAGGTCCTGCGCCATATTTCCGCGAGGAACTGCGCCGCATGTTGCGCGCCAAGCATCCTGTACGCTCCGACTACAGAGGCTGGGAGAAGCAGAAGTTTATCGACGACTCAATTGCCTGGGAGACCAACCCCCTCTACGGATGGATTGAGAAAAATCCAAAACCCGACGGAACAAGATACGACATCTACACCGACGGCCTCAAGATTTACACCACAATCGACTCGCGCATGCAGCGCTATGCCGAAGAGGCTGTCACCGAGCATCTCGGACAGACACTCCAGCCAAGTTTCTTCCGCGAGAAAAAAGGAGTGAAGGGTGCCCCCTATACCACCAACCGCGAGGAACTGTCGTCGGCTCAGCTCGCAGCCCTTATCGACAAGGCCGTGAAGCAGACCGACCGCTACTACCAGATGAAGAAGGCCGGGGCATCGGAGGCCGAGATTAAGGAGGCGTTCGCCACCAAGCAGGATATGAAGGTGTTCAGCTACAACGGCATGATCGACACGCTCATGTCGCCCATCGACTCGCTGTTCTATACAAAACACTTCCTCCGCGCCGGATTCATGTCGATGGAGCCTGTGACCGGACATGTCAAGGCCTACGTCGGCGGCCCCAACTTCTCTGCATTCCAGTATGATATGGTGTCGACCGGACGTCGCCAGATCGGCTCTACAATCAAGCCGTTCCTATACACATACGCCATGGAGGAGGGTTTCACACCCTGCGACCAGCTGCTCAACGAGCAGCCTACCATCTACGACGAGCTCGGACGCCCGTGGACGCCGCGCAATGCCGGCAGTGCGCGTGTAGGCGAGATGGTCGATCTCCGCTGGGCTCTTACCAACTCCAACAACTGGATTTCGGCACGTCTGATGTCACAGCTGTCGCCGGCCACGCTCGCGCGCAACATGCACAACTTCGGCATCACCAACAAGCTCGACCCGGTTATCGCCCTCTGTCTCGGCCCGTGCGACGTGTCGGTCAAGGAGATGGTCACCGCCTACTCGGCGTTCGCCAACAAGGGCATGCGTGTCGACCCTGTGTTTGTCACATCCATCGCCGACAACAACGGCAATATCATAAGCGAGTTCACACCGCGCCATACCGAGGTGATATCGACCGACGCATACTACAAAATACTCTCCATACTGCTCAACGTAGTTGACGGCGGTACCGGTAACCGTCTGCGCCGTCCCCCCTACAATCTTACGGCTCAGATGGGCGGCAAGACCGGAACCACCAATTCCAACAGCGACGGCTGGTTCATGGGATTCACTCCCCAGCTCGTATCGGGCACATGGGTAGGAGGCGAAGAGCGCTACATCCACTTCAACGGCATGGCCATGGGGCAGGGCGCATCGATGGCACTCCCCATCTACGGTAAATTCATGCAGAAAGTATACGCCGACCCGACTCTCCCCTACAAGCAGGACGCCAAGTTTACATCCCCCGCCAATGTCAACCTATGCGAGAAAGAGTATTATGGGGAGTTTGCCGACGAGCAGGAGGAGACCGGCGAATCAATCGAGGGCGTGTTTGATTGATTTACTGAGGCATGAGCAAAATAAAAGAGATAATAAAGAATCTGTTGGGACGCTACTACTCCCTGCGCTACAATATTATTAACAGCGGAGGGCTGTATGTGGGCATGGGTACAAAGATTGTCAACCGCGGCCATCTGTCATGCGGCCGGGGAGTGAAGATACGTCCGTCGGTCTACCTGTGCTGCGACCATAATGCCCGGCTCGTCTTTGGCGACAATTGCGAGATTGGCAACCATTCCACCATATTTTCCTATGGCGAGATTGTGTTCGGTGATGGTGTTCTTACAGCCCCGAATGTGCATATAGTCGATCACAACCATGAATACGAAGATCCCTTCACACATATCTATAAGCAGGGCGTGCGCTACAATCCCGGCGATCGCGTGGTGATAGGCGACGGTTCCTGGCTCGGCAAGAACGTGGTTGTGATAGGCAATGTGTCTATCGGCAAGAATTGTGTCATTGCCGCCAATTCGGTAGTAACCAAGGATGTGCCCGACTACTCTATTGCCGCAGGTATCCCCGCCCGTGTGATAAAGCGCTACGACTTCGACCGCAAAGAATGGGTAAAACCCCAATGAATTGCTGTGAAAAATCAGGAGTCCATAAATCGCCGGCAGTCGATTATACATTGTCGAGCGGGAGGTCGCGCAGCAGTATCTTGTCGCACATGTCGATGGTGCGTAGCGTATTGTCGGTGATTACTTTTATTATATCGGCGAATTCCTTCTGAAATCCCGGTATGAATCCGTTGGCGCCCTGCGAGTTGAGCTTGCCGAGCACATATCCTAAAGTCACCTTTCCAGGGTCGGTGGCAGGCTGGTAGGCATATATGTCCTCGCCCACGGCCACAGGCGACAGCAGCCGCGCCATCACCATCTCGTCGATAAGCTGGGTGATAAGCCTCGACGGCATATGGTAGTTTGCGGCAAAGTCGGTGACGGTGAGCGGAGGCCGCCCGTCGTCAAAGCGCTTGACGGTTATGGCCATTATCACCACCGCAATCTGGCGCTTGTAGTCAAGCGATATGGTCGATATGTCGTTGGAGAAGTTAAACTGGAATATGTTTTGCGACGAGTAGCACAGCACAGCCCCCGCCAGCGTGATTGTCCATACCAGCTGGAGCCATATCAACAGCAACGGCAGGAATGCGAACGAGCCGTAGATGGCATTGTACTTCGACACATATATCTGTCCCGAAAGAAACAGATACTGGAGTATCTGGAACGCCGTGCCCGCGAATATCCCGCTTAGAAAAGCGTTCTTAAACCTCACCTTGGTGTTGGGAAACGCAAGATACATCCCCGTGAACGACATCCATGTAAGCACAAACGGAGCCACGTCGAGCGCTACCTTCAGCGCCGGAGTGATGAAGTGGAGCCGCGGATTGTCGACAAGGGCGTAGCTCGCCATCACCGATATTCCGCTTGAGCATATCATGAGTATCGGCAGCAGAAACATTATTGCGGTATAGTCGATTACCTTGCGGCCGAACGAGCGCGCGTGGGTCACTCCCCACACCGTGTTGAACGTATCTTCGATGTTGCTCATCAGGGATATCATGGTCCACAGCAACACCACGATGCCTACACCGACAAACAGCCCTTGTGAGGCCTGCTGCATATAGCCGCTCACAAATTCGATACCCGCCTCAAGCGCATGCTTTTGCGACGGCAGAGCCTGGAAGAGCTGGGTCTGGAGCAGATTCTCGAATCCGAATCCGCGCCCGATTGCAAACAGAAGTGCCAGCGCCGGCACTATGGCCAGCAGGGTATTGTAGGTGAGGGCCGACGCGCGGTTCTGGAGGTCGGTGTTGAGAAACGACCGCACCGTCAGATTGATTGTCTTTATGGTGTTGATGCGCCAGCTGCGGCGCGTGTCGCTCCACACCCCGGTGGTGCAGTAGGCAATAAATGCCTTTGTGCGTATCAAGGCAAGCCGCATGAAAGCGCTTCCGCGGCTTATCATATTTGGTATTTTGCTCTTCTTCTTCATTCCTGGAGGTCGATGTAAAGCAAGTTGTGAGAGTTCTATTACGTACTTATACAAAAGTAAACAAAATATATAGTGATATTTATTGAGGTGTCGAAAAAAATATGTAGCTTTGATGTCGGCGGGATGTGGCGGCACTCCCGCCGACATCAGTCCGAATACCTTAAACATCATCATAACTGACCAAAACATGACACCCCAGGACAAAACTACACTCGAGGAGAAAGGAATCGCTCCCGAGCTCCTCGAAAGCCAGCTGAAACGCTTTGAGACCGGTTTCCCTTATCTACGTATCGTCGACTCGGCCCGCGTGGGCAACGGCATACTCGCTCTTGACGACGCCGCCCGGCAGCAGGCCGTCGACCGTTGGCAGCAGTATCTCGCCGATGGCGGACAGGTCTATAAATTCGTGCCGGCTTCCGGAGCCGCATCGCGTATGTTCAAGTCGCTCTTCGCCTATCTCGACGGCGAGGCCGACACTCCCAAGCCGGGCAGCGACGTAGAGCAGCTCATCGACCGCATCGCCGATTTCGCTTTCTTCCCCGAACTCGACGAGACATGCACACGCCTCTATGGCAAGGACATCGCCGCTCTCAAGGCTGAAGGCCGCACCAAGGAGATTGTCGCCGCCCTGCTCAACAAGGAGGGCCTCAGCTACGGACAGCTCCCCAAGGGTCTGCTCAAATTCCACTCCTATGCCGAGGGTGCGCGCACACCTCTGGAGGAACACCTCGTGGAAGGCGCCCAGACTGCCACCGACAAGGATGGAAACGTCAACCTCCACTTTACCGTGTCGCCCGAACACCGCGCTCTCTTCGAACAGAAGATTGCCGCCGCCGTGCCCGGATTTGAAAAAGCCCTCGGCGTGCACTACCACATATCGCTCTCCGAGCAGAAAAAATCGACCGACACCGTTGCCGCCAATCCCGACAACACCCCCTTCCGCGAGGACGGCAAGCTCCTCTTCCGTCCCGGCGGTCACGGCGCTCTCATCCAGAATCTCAACGATATCGATTCGGCTGTAGTGTTCATCAAGAATATCGACAACGTGGTGCCCGACTCGCAGCGCGAAGCCACTCTCCAGTATAAGAAGGTGATAGCCGGATGTCTTATCGAGACTCACGACCGCATCGCGCGCTATATCGACATGATTGACCGCGGCGCCTATACCATCGACGACGTGCGCGAGATGATAGCCTTCATGCACGACACCCTCAACATACGCGACGAAAATCTCAAGCAGCTTGAAGATGCCGACCTCGTGCTCTATATCCGCGCCAAGCTCGACCGTCCACTGCGCGTGTGCGGCATGGTGCGCAATGAGGGTGAGCCCGGCGGAGGCCCCTACATCACCTACAACCCCGACGGCTCGACATCGCCCCAGATTCTCGAAAGCACACAGATCGACCCCGCGTGCGCCGAGTATAAGGAGATGGTGGCAAAGGCCACACACTTCAATCCCGTCGACCTCGTATGCTACATAAAGGATGTCAAGGGAGCCAAGTACAATCTTCCCGATTACGTCGACCCCGACACCGGCTTCATATCCTCCAAGTCGCGCAACGGACGCGAGCTCCGCGCCCTTGAGCTACCCGGTCTCTGGAACGGCGCTATGAGCGACTGGAACACAATATTCGTCGAAGTGCCTGTAGCTACGTTCAACCCCGTAAAGACTGTCAACGATCTTCTCCGTCCCGTACACCAGGCCTGATGCCTGACGGTTTGACAGGA
>Ga0137298_11382_pt1 | contig 13190 bp, 10 predicted proteins | sample RamsorincwithD2O_2_FD_97182 | JGI IMG/M metagenome (GOLD analysis project Ga0137298, IMG submission 97182) | Mouse cecal microbial communities from Vienna, Austria - Glucosamine amended with D2O | ecosystem: Host-associated > Mammals > Digestive system > Large intestine > Cecum | place: Austria...
TGGATGAGAAGAGATTTGAGCAGGACTACCGAGACTGGAAGCGTCAGACGGCACCAGATCTGTGGGACAGAATTGAAGGAAGGCTGAACGACTGCCCAAAGAGGGAATCCCAACTGCCAACCGTCAAACTGCCGACGCATAAAAGGTGGCGGTATCGATGGGCTGCAGGGATAGCAGCAGTACTTTGTATTGCCGCATTAGCGCCGGGTTTATACCAAAAGCGGGCTATCTTAAACGGCAGCGAATCAGGGCTTCAGGAGACAACGTATGCAGCCATGGTAGAGGAGACCACATTGGCATCAGAGTTTCATGAGGAAGCCGAAGGCGTGATGCGGACAAATTGTCGTCTGATACTGCCCCAGGATGCCCTTACAGTGCCGGCAGACAGTGCATATTTTTCCCAGGAAATTCTTTTCGATGCTGAGCTTGTATGCACAGCTACCGTGGAAGATGCTTCTCTGGAATATGACACCCAGGGCAGGGCAAATCGGGTGGTTTATCAGTTAGTCCTCGACCAGATACATGATGCGCAGGACTATATTGCAAAGGCCAGCCAGATTACTGTAAAAAGTCCTATTGTCAGGGCAGAAGGCGATGAGGCCTGGGTTTTATACCAGATGCAGGCAGGAAAAACCTATTTGCTTCCTCTGAAAAAACAGAAAGAAAGCTGGGAATTACTTTATCCTTTTGCGCCGCAGATTCAGCTGACGGATACGCAGGGGTATCTTTTCCATTCGGGTTACACTAGTTTAATAAATGAAACGACACAAGTAGTTGCACGTGAGCCGGAGGGAAAAAATGATTATTTTTATGATCGCATGCTTGTGCGGGAGGATGAATATTTTCTTTCTGATTTTCTAAAGCTGATACAGTGATGGTTTGGTTTCGAGGGAGGAAAAAAATGGAAAAACAGGGAAGCCGAATGAAAAAAAGAAGAAATGGTGAGGAGTGTTTTGCGGGAAACAGGTATGCCCGTGCGATATGGACGGCGGCTGTGTTTGGTCTTACGGCATTAACTGCCCTAAGCGGCTGCGGGGCAGGGGGAAGCAAGGAATCAGCGACGGAAGGTGCACCATCGGGAATGCCCCAGGCATACGAAACCGAGGCAGCAATGGATATCACGGCTTCAGTGATTACGGCCGGAGAGGCAGCTGCAAACGACGGCGGCTCTGCGCTTATTTATGAAAGTAAACAAAACACGGCTGCTTCTGGCCTGGCGAATCAGTACGAGGCGCTTTATGGACAGGAGGGATATTCAGCGGAGGAATATAGCTATATTCAAGAAAATGGGTATAAAAAGGTGGCAGATGAGCCATTGTCTACATTTTCCGTGGATGTGGATACCGCTTCTTATGGAAATATCCGGCGGATGCTGCGCACAGGGGCAGTTATTCCGGCAGATGCCGTGCGCATTGAGGAATTGATTAATTACTTTAACTATGATTATCCTGAGCCAGACGGCGATGCGCCGTTTTCGGTAACAACAGAGTATGCCCCCTGTCCATGGAATGTAAACAGCCGGCTTTTGCTTATCGGCCTTCAGGCAAAGGAGATCGATTTTGCGGATCGGCCTGCTTCCAACCTGGTATTTTTGCTGGATGTGTCCGGTTCCATGTATTCGGCGGATAAGCTTCCTCTGGTTCAGAAGGCATTTACCATGCTGACGGAAAACCTGGATGAGCGGGATCGGGTATCGATAGTTACCTATGCGGGCTATGAATCGGTGGTTTTAGATGGTGTATCAGGTACGCAAAAGGCTAAAATTGCCGCGGCGCTTGATGACTTGGAGGCTGGAGGTTCTACCGCAGGAGCTGCAGGAATCGAACGTGCTTATGAAATTGCACAGAAGAATTTTATCCCCAGCAGGCATAACGCCCAATAAACTAAAAGCAGCAGCAATCAAAAACGACCCTGCTCCCAACCCTTTTTTTCTCATACAATTCCTCAACCTCAGCGCAGCATGGGAAGCATAGGTGCCACCATTGCTGCAATCAGCAAAACTACAATTATCGTCGATACAATTTTTCTTGTCTTATTATCACGCATGTTCATCATCCTAATCACCTCGGTTTCTGTACTCCATCCATTTGGCCTGTTCCGGTGCTTAACCTTCCATAAGCAGATATCACTTGATCCGTCAGCCGGGATGCTTCATTTCTGGTTAAATAGTCAATTTGCACAGGTGCTTCTATTCTATGATATTTTAGTAATTCCTGCAAGCGTTCTTTTTGTCTTTTTGATGCCGGCTGCTCCCGTTTTACCGGATAACTCAGCCGTTTAGCCAAAAAACGCTCAGGATGTTCTGTCCCGTGGCCTGTCATAAGCTTTTGGTAAAGTTCATGCGTCCGCCAGGCGTCGGCTAATGCCCGGTGCCATCCCCCACCCTCCACTTTATAATAGGCACAGGCAGCAAGCAGGCTCTTTTTCTTCTCTGGCGGCATCAGAGCACGGCACAATTCCAGCGTATCCACGCCTTCCCGCTCCCACTTTAGCCCTTGGTTAACGGCAGCCCGCTTTAAAAAGCTGTAGTCAAATAAAATCCTGTGTCCCACTAAAGGAATCTCCTGGCTAAATGTCAAAAAACGCCCAATCACCTCCTCAATATCCGGGGCCAATGCCACCATCTCGTCCGTAATTCCCGTTAATTCAATGGTTTCTGACCGCAATTTGCGCCGGGGATTAATCAGGGTATGAAAAGTTTCCTGCACCTGCCCATCCAAAACCCGCAGCGCTCCTATCTCGATAATTTTTTCTCTTTTCGGATCAAGCCCTGTCGTTTCAAGATCAACGGCAAGATAGGAATTAACCATTGCACTCATCCTTTTCCTTCCCTTTCTTCCCGCCCTAATCATAGTCCTCTTCACGGATTTCAACAAGCCGGGCATTATACGTCAGCGGATCGCGGGCCTGGTAATCAAAAAGGAACATCCTCCCATCTCCAAGCACTTCCAGATGGGTCATCCGCGCTAACTGCCGGGAATCAAACCCGCGGTAGGCCGGCAGATATCGTCTCTCTTTTTCCTCCTGCTGATAAAACTGCCATATCCTCTCCCGATAAAGAGCAAGCTCCCTTGCAAACTCCGGCCTTGTCTTTGCCTTCTCGCGCAAATAGACATCCATGGTAAGGGCATCCCTGAACACTTCCACCTTATCGGAAAAGCACTGCTGAATCATAGAAAAGATAATGGCATAACGGGCCTGGCGGCTGTGCTTTACCGCTTCAAGCCCGGCCTTCTTATACCAGTCTGCCAACGCCGCAAATATCTCTATGGGGCGCAGAAACAAAGTCTCCAGGCAGGAAATCGTCCAGGAAAACTGTCCGCTGTTATAGTAAACCTCCACCATCTCTTCAATCTTTTTAAGATACAAAATATCCTGATAGCGCAGCCACTTTGTTTCCAAAACCTCATAGGGCGGACGCGAAGTAAATTTCAGCCCATAGAACGCTTTATTTTCCTCCATCCATGAACCCTTAAGCACCTTTAGAAATCCAAGCTGCAGCTGATTCGGTTTCATGCGGTACGCCCGGTCAAAGGAAGATGAAAAACTTTCCAGATCTTCAAAAGGAAGCCCTGCAATCAAATCCAGGTGCTGGTGAATATTACGGCCTGCCCGCACGCAAGCCACCGCTTCCTCCAGCTGCCCAAGATCCATGGTTCGGTGAATTTCTTTTAAGGTGGCGGGATTTGCAGTCTGCACGCCAATTTCCAGCTGGATTAAACCAGGGCGCATCCTTTTCAGTATATCCAAATCTTCCTGGGTTAAAAGGTCCGCTCCTATTTCAAAATGAAAATTCGTCACCCCATTATCATGCTCCAGAAGATACCTCCAAATCGCAGTCGAATGGCTGCTTTTACAGTTAAAGGTTCTATCCACAAACTTCACCTGCTCAACCTGCCGATCCAGGAAGAACTGCAGCTCACTGAACACCAGCCGTAAATCCCTGAACCTCACCTGCTTATCCACAGATGAAAGACAATAACTGCACGAAAACGGACATCCCCGGCTGCTCTCATAGTATATTATCCGATTCCGGATATTAATCGGCTTCATCCAGGACTGTGTATAGGGAAAAGGAAGGGCGGATAAATCCATCGGCTTCCCCATCGGGTTCACACAAATCCCGCCTTCCTGGTTCCGGTAAACTAGTCCGGGAATACTCTCTATTCCCGCACGCTGTCCATAATACTGAACCAACCCGGCAAAAGCTTCTTCGCCCTCGCCCCGCATCACCCCTTCCAGCCGGGGAAATTCCTTCATTAATTCCCCTGCACAATAGGAAGCCTCCGGTCCGCCCAGCCAAAGTTTCACCGTCCCAAGAACTTCAGGCAAATCCTCAAGCAGCTGCCTTACATATTCCATATTCCAAATATAGCAGGAAAATCCCACAATATCCGGCTTTTTTTCAAAAATATCTCCCAAAATATCCTGGCAGGAATGATTAATCGTGTACTCCGCCAATTCAACCGAAACAGGAAAACCTTCCTGTATCTCAACTGCTTTTTGTGCATAGGCCTTCAAACTGTAAACCGCCAGATTAGAATGAATGTATTTGGCATTTATTGCCACTAAAAGAAATTTCATTGTTTGTTTACCTTAAACCTGAATCCTTATCACCCGTCCGCTGGGTTCATAATGATAATACCGCACACCCGCTGCATTTAACATACGCTTTGACGCCCTGACTGCCGGGGTATTGGCATACTTGTCGCAGGCATAAATCAGCGTCTTAATCCCCGCCTGGATAATAGCCTTTGCACATTCATTACAGGGAAACAGGGTAACATAAAGCTTACTCCCCTCCAGGCTTCCCCCCCGATAATTTAAAATAGCATTTAATTCACTGTGCGTTGAATAAAAATACTTTGCGTTATAGGGATCACTTGTCTCGCACTCCTTTCCCCAGGGAAATTCATCATCTGAACATCCCATGGGAAAACCATTATAGCCCATAGATAAAATCTTATTATCTTCACTGACGATGCAGGCCCCAACCTGCGTGCTTGGGTCCTTGGAACGCTTTGCTGAAAGCTCTGCAACTCCCATAAAATACTCATCCCATGTAATATAATCTTCCCGTTTCTGTGACATGATTTCCTCCATTCAGTGTGATTCCTGCAAGGTTACTGTAAAAGCTCAGCGCCCCGTCGCTGAGCTGTGCGAAAACGGGGTCGCGAAGCGACATCTTCCATACCCGTTTTCTGCACATCCCCCGGAGGGTTCATAGGAACCCCTTTCATTCATGATGATGCCCTAAGCAGGGCATGGGGGTTACTATCTATGTATCTGCCAATACCTGTATTATCCCGCAGGCCTTATAATTGGTCATCCTGTATTCTTCCACAGGCACCCCCTTATCCCTTGCCAGCCGCAGGATATGCGCAATCGAAGAATCCATGATATAACGCGGATCTACCAGCACCTTCCACGGAATCCGCCGCAAAAGCACCCTGGTAGTCTCCCCAATTCCCGGCTTAATGAAATTAATATTATTTACCCCAAACGCCTGGGCAATTCGGTTCGTCTCAAAACGCCCGGAGCCTTCCTTTTCTTTCTCTTCTTTCTGCCATCCACTTACCCTGTCCGATTTTTGATTTCTACTCCCCCGTCCCGTCCCGCCTTTTGTAAATTCTGCTTCAATTGCCTGCAAAAACGCATAGGATAAGTCCTGACCTTTTAATTCCTCATAATATACTGCCCCGTGAAAGTCCTGTTCCCCGATAATATCCTCACGCAAAAAGGTTCTGCTGATTAAACCGGAAACCGTACAATTCAGACATGAACTCGGAATTAATATATCCTCATGCGTTCCGCACAGCCAAGTGGCATAAGCCGGATCGGCAACCACACCAAGTTCCGGTGAAACTCCGGGCCAGGCGGATAAGGCTGACCTGAGCTCGCTTAAAATTGCCCCTTTCCCTATCCAGCCATCGACAAACTGCAGCTGTTCTGGCCGATAGCGTGCCAAAAGATAGCGCATGGCGTTTTGGTCTATTCCCTTTCCGCGGATAATGGATACCGAATAATGGCTGATCTTCATTCCATATTTTTTCTGCAGATAATGCTTGAGTAAAATTCCAATAGGTGTCCCTGCCCGCGCCAGCGACACCAAAACCACGTCAATTCCTTTCCATGCCAGAATTTTCTCTCCCAACACCTCTACCGCCCGCGCCACCGCCCCGGAATAGCTTTCCAGGGCATTTTTATAAGCTTCCATATAAGCTTTTCCCGGAACATACTCCACGGGAAGCATTTCGCAGTAGTGTGCGCCGTTTTGAATCAGGATTTCCCTTTCTTTGGCAGGAAGAGGGGCGACCAGACCGGTGACATCCTTAAGCAGCAGGCAGACATCCTCCTTGGCATATGAGCTTTTCATCATTAACTAACACCACCTTACCAGCTGAATTTTCCTGCTTCCGCAGCGCTTTAATGCCCAGAACAGGGAGTTTAGCCCTTCCCGGCAGGGCGAGGGCGCATCGGTTATGACAATCGCCTGGTCACAGGCTTCCAGATTATAGACAAAGGTTCTTCTTTCCCGTTCGTACAGACTAACTAAAGAAAATCTGCGATGCAGCAAGTCCTCTGGGGCTCGGCTGACCAGAATGGGGCTTCGGGTTGTGCCGTGGCAAAGCACCTGATTTTCCTCTTCCAGGCGGCTGCCCAGGTAAAGAGCTGGGTACATTAGTTCTTCCGTTCCCAAAACCAGAAGCCGTTTGCCGCAAATTCTTCCATTGGCTTCCAAAAACTGTTTCCATAAGTCCTCACAGGAGTGCCCATAATCTTCTCCGTTAACCAGCCTCCGCGCATTCTGACCGCCCAGAGCCTCCCAGCAGCAGATACCTTCGCTACTTTCCCCTGTGTGGGCTGGAAAGTACTCTCCATCTACCCTGGCCTGCTCTGCCTTTTTGGGAAAATCGCTGTAGTCCACAGCTTCCAGGAAGCAAAGATCGATGCCTTCCTTGACAAAATTTTCCTTCGCCTCCTCTGACATCCCATTCACCAGCGATGCCGCAGCAAAGTTTACCCTCTTTAAAAAGGTTTTGCGGATAAGGGAAACAATATGACTTACCGTGTTTCCCGTCGTCAATTCATCCTCCACAAATACAATCCGGTCAATCTTATCCAACGCCCTTTCCAAATCTGCCCTTACCAGCCGCTGTTCTGTCGCATGGCTGTGTGCTTCCGTAAAGTAAAGGAACTCTGCGCCCTCTACTTCCTCCCTGGTTGTCTGCATATAGGCTGTTTTTAGCTTAATCGCCAGCGCTGATCCAATCCCGGTTGCCGTCTCGGCAAAGCCAATCAACAGCAGTTTTTCTCCGGCATAAGCCCTGCCCACTACGTCAGCCAAACACCCAAAGTACGCCAATGCCGTCCGGGGACTGCCCGGAACGTGCTTGGCCTGCAAGCGGTTTAACACCAGATAGTTTCTCTTTGGATTCTTTTCCCTTTTTGCTACAGCCACAATCTCCTGACTCATTCTGTCCTATCTCCACTCAGTTATTTTTCCATGCTCTGAATTAGCCGGATATTCTCTTTCTCATAATTATTTAAACAGGAATCATTAAATGCATCGGATGCAACCGTCCCTACATACCAGGACTTGCTGTTAAAATAATCCTGGATTTCTTTTGTCTTAAACTTTCTTCCATGGCGGGCATAGATCTCATTTCGGGCCAGGCGGAGCTGATTTTCATTCAGACCATAAAGATCGGATCGGGTAAGATAGGTCGTGTTGCTGTTAGGAAGAATATATTCCCCTGCATGGTAATCGGCATTTCCTCCGGCATAAGTTCCGCCCTGCTGCCCATAAGAAGGTACATTTCCCCCAGCATAAGCCTGCATACTCTGATTCATCTGCATCACCTTCTGGCTGTCCGGCCCGTAAATACTTCCAAGAATGCTGGCGTGTTCGACTAAATACTGCTGGTAGTCACTGCCAAAAAGATTCGTCATTTCTGCGCCCTGAGTATAGCATTCTCCATAGGCAAGCACTTCAAAGCCCGGCTCCCCGTATAAATCACATTCGCTCCACTGGGGATAGGCAAGCGTAAAGCCAAAGCCCTGAAGTTCCCTTCTCCAGCCCTCCATCCAGCTATTATCGGAACCACTGGTTGATACATTATAGATTTCCTTTATCTGGCTGCCTTCCATCTGAAACAGGCGGATTTCCGGGCTGACTCCATCTGCCCAGGTCCATACAAGACCGCTCCCCCCGGCATAAATCAGCTGCTTACTTCCAACATCCTTTAAGCCAAATAAATAGTTTTCACCATTATAGCCGGAAAAACAGTCGTCAAAGGCTATTTTCCCCAATTCAGTGATTCCATTGCCCAAATCCCCATAGACGCCAAGGCAAAAATGGTTCCTTCCATCACCGCTCTGCCTGCTGCCTTCCACATAAGCCACCAGCAATTCATCCCGTCCATCCTTGTTCAAATCCCGGCGATAGGTACTGACTATCCCATTTTCTAAGGTTCCCATCGTCGGACTGGCAAAACCTGAGTCGCTGCCTTCATAGCGAACTTGTTCAAACCCATAGGAAAACTGACTGTTTTTTGCCGTACCCAGCAGGGGTTCCAGCTTCTTTTGAATAAATTGGTCATAGCTGCCGGAAAAACTTCCCGAAGTGCCGTCCTGACTGTCCTTTCCCAAATCCTCTCCATCGCCAGGCACGCCGTCGGCAAATGTATCCGAATGCTCCTTTCCAGGTTCGAGCTCTTCCTTGTCGCTGTCTTTTGCGCCGCTGTCCTCACCCTTATCCGAATCATTTTTCCTGTCCTTATCTTCACCCATCTGGCTGATAATCTCTTTGCTGATTGAACGCGCTGCAGAGGCGCAGCCACTTAAACTAATTCCTGCAACCATCACACCGACTAACCATAATCCTGCTTTTCTCATTCTCTTCCCTCCGTTTCCACACCGTTTTGTGCACAAATATCTGACAAGCAGCACCGACTGCAAAATGGCTTTGTCCTTGCCGTGCAAATCTCCCTCCCGTGAAATACCAGGCGGTGACAAAAGTCGCTTCCCTCTTTTGGCGGAATAATCTTCCAGAGCGCCATCTCCACCTTTTTCGGCTCACGGATATCCTCCACCAGGCCGATACGATTGCTCAATCGTATACAATGCGTATCCGTGACAATCGCCGGTTTCCCGAAAACATCGCCCATAATCAGGTTGGCACTTTTGCGCCCCACCCCCGGCAATTCCAAAAGCTGATTAAACTGATCCGGAACCTTGCCCTTGTATTTATCCCTTATCACCTTCATACAGGCGCTGATATCCCTGGCTTTCGTTTTCCCCAGCCCGCAGGGCCGGACAATCGCCTCTATCGCTTCCACCTTTGCCTCTGCCAGAGCATTGACGTCGGGAAATTTTTTATACAGCTTTTTCACGATCACATTGACACGGGCATCCGTACACTGGGCCGCCAGGCGCACACTGACCAAAAGTTTCCAGGCCTCCTTATCATCCAGGGTACATCCGGCTTCGGGGTATTCAAGCTTCAGCCGCCGGATAACCTCCAGTGCCAATTCCTCCTTAGTCATTTCTTATCCTCCCAACTTTTCTTTATCTACCAGAACGACATTTTGCCTTCCGCACGCTTCAAGATAATTTACTTTCTTGTTTTCTGCCAATATTGATTCGCCACTTCCGCCGTCTCCCTGGCAATTTCCAATTCCTCATTCGTCTGGATCACCAGCACATTCACCCTTGAAGCTCCATCAGAAATTCGAAACGCTTCCTTTCGATCCCTGTTTTTCACCTCATCAATGGCAATTCCCAAAAACTCCAAATAACTGCAGATCTCTTCCCGGATATCCGAGTCATTTTCCCCTACGCCGGCGGTAAACACGATGTTATCCACACCGTTCATCGCCGCCGCATAGCTGCCCACATATTTTGCCACCTTATAGGCAAAAATCTCCCGCGCCAGTGCAGCCTTTTCATTATACTTAATCTCTGCATCCTTAAGCTCGCGAAAATCACTGGAAAAGTTTTTTGAAATCCCCAGCACCCCGGATTCCTGATTTAGAATCATCATAATCTGCGGAAAATCCAGATTTTCCTTCTTTGCCAGATATTCCAGCGCCCCTGGGTCCACATCCCCGCATCGGGTTCCCATCACCAGACCTTCTAACGGCGTAAATCCCATGGAATTATCAATAACCCTCCCGAACTTTACTGCACTGATACTCGCCCCATTTCCCAGATGACATACTATCGTTTTCACCCGCCGGGGGTCCTGGCCCATAAACTCTGCAGCGCGATAAGATACATACTTGTGACTGATGCCGTGAAAACCATAGCGGCGGATTTTATATTTTTCATAATACTGATAAGGCAGGCCGTATAAAAAAGCCTTCGGCTCCATCGTCTGGTTAAATGCCGTGTCAAATACTCCCGCCATCAGAGTATCCGGCATCAGCTCCCGACAGGCTGCCACACCAACTAAGTTTGCAGGGTTATGAAGAGGGGCAAGATCATTACATTCTGTCATAGCCTGGATAACCTCGTCTGTTACTACCACCGAACCGGTAAACTTCTCCCCGCCGTGCACCAGGCGGTGCCCGATAACGTCAATTTCTGTATAATCTGCAATAACCCCTTTTTCCTTATCCACCAGTGTTTTCAAAAGTTCATTTACTGCCGCCTTATGATCCGGCATCGCGACGCTTTCCTTTAAGGAAACTCCCGTTTCTGTCTTATAATTAAAAATTCCGTCAATTCCAATCCGTTCACAGACACCTCTTGCCAGCACTTCCTCAGTAGAGGAATCAATTACCTGAAACTTTAGCGAAGAACTGCCGCTGTTAATTACCAAAATTTTCATCTGTCTTACTCTCCTTTATCCGCTTTCAGCCCATTGGGAACAGCCTTAAACATTCCTCTGGATAACAGAAACAGGGATATTGCTGCCCTACCTGTCTTTTGTCCTGCTGCCCTGTCTGCCCGGTGCAGCCTTACCTGCATCCGCAAATTAACTACAGCATAACACAAAAAGGTATTTTTTTGCAATATCCCTGAATATTCTTTCCTGTAAGTTCTTTACTGCCATCCTTCCTAAACACTGTGCGGCGCACTCCCCCCGCTGGTTTTCGTGCTTTTTCCAGTAAATACTGCCACCGTTCGGGGGCGCAGGATAAATTCCCCGTCGATCCGCACCTCCTGTCCTTCGGGATACGTATACCGACCCTCCCCATCACCGTACGTATTAACACTAAGGTACCAGGCAACCTGATTCGGAAGCCGGGGAAGAGTAATTGTCACATCCTCCCAATGGGAATTTACAGAAACATACACTAAATCATCCTCTCCCCGCTCCTTATCATATCCGGCAAAACTGACCGAGAACGTCCGCGCTTCCCTGGAAATCTCCATCTTCTCAGCCTGAATATCATGGGTTCGGATAGGGTCCATCCCACAAACCGAATCTGGAAGCTTTTTGCGGATTACCGGATGGCGGAAGCGATAAGCAACCATAAACTTAAAAAACAGAAACAATTCCTTATTCTTTTCCAGGTAATCCCAATTCAGCCAGGAAATTTCATTATCCTGACAATAACTGTTATTATTTCCCAACTGAGTATTGCCAAATTCATCCCCGGCAAAAAACATAGGCGTTCCCCGGCTGCACATCAATACAGCACAGGCATTCCTAATCATACGCCAGCGCAGATTTAAAATCTCCGGGTCATCCGTCTCTCCCTCCACGCCGCAGTTCCAGCTCCGGTTGTCATCTGCCCCATCCGTATTTCCCCAGCCATTATTCCAGTTATGCTTTTCATTATAGGCATATAAATCATACAGGGTAAATCCGTCATGACAGGTTAAAAAGTTCACGCAGGAATTATACCCTGCATAGCTTCCATCATAATCGGAGTAATACCCCCCGTATAAATCACCTGAACCAGAAATACTCCAGGCCGCATTCCAGGACTCCCAGCAATCTCCCTTTAAAAAGGAACGGAGGGCATCGCGATAGCGGCCATTCCACTCCGCCCAGCGCCGGTTAGCCGGAAAACTTCCTACCTGATACATCCCGCCTGCATCCCACGCCTCGGCAATAAGTTTAACATTGCTGAGCACAGGATCATAGGCCAAACTCTCTAACAGCGGCGGGTTATTCATAGGTGAACCATCCTCGTTCCTCCCTAAAATGCTGGCAAGATCAAAACGGAAGCCATCTACCCGGTAGCTGACTGTCCAGTACCGCAGGCACTCTAAAATCATCTGCCGGACAATAGGATGATTACAATTTAATGTGTTCCCACAGCCGCTGAAATTATAATAATTCCCCTCAGGTGTCAGCATATAATAGACCTTATTATCAAAGCCTTTAAAACAAAAGGTAGGGCCATGCTCATTTCCCTCTGCCGTATGGTTAAAGACCACATCGAGAATCACTTCAATCCCATGATCATGAAGGGCCTTAATTAGCATTTTCAACTCCGTTCCCTCATGATTATATTCCTCTGACGCCGCATAACTGCCATTCGGGGCAAAAAAGCTCACTGAATTATAGCCCCAATAATCCAGCAAAACCTTCCCGTCCACCTCACGGGCATTCACAGTCTCATCAAATTCAAAAATCGGCATCAATTCCACAGCATTAATTCCCAGTTCCTTTAAGTAAGGAATTTTTTCCATCAGCCCGGCAAAGGTTCCCCGGTTTTTTACGCCGGACGAAGGATGGTACGTAAAGCCCTTAACATGAAGCTCATAAATAACTAAATCGCTTAACTCGCGGGAGGACTGCGGCATCTCCCCCCAGTTAAACTTATCCCGCACTACTCTGCCATGGTAGGATCCCACCTTCTTTTCTCCCCAGTTCCGATAACCGGCAACCGCCCGCGCATAAGGATCAAGAAGAATAGATTTTTTATTATACAGCATACCATTTTTCGGACTGTGGGGGCCGTCGATACGGTAGGCGTATTCAAACTCCTCAATATTCAGACCAAAAACTATCATCGAATAGACATCACCGATCTTATAGGCCTTGGGAAAGGGCAGCACAGCATAGGGTTCTTCTTCTCCCTTATGAAATAGTAAAAGCTCACAGCTTGTTCCAAAATGGGTGTGTACCGTAAAGTTCACTCCGCACTGCAGGGCCATCGCACCATTAACGTCAAACATCCCCGGACCTACGGGGTGCCCTGCAATCTCCCCCATAGGACTAACCGATA
>Ga0137298_11394_pt1 | contig 13060 bp, 8 predicted proteins | sample RamsorincwithD2O_2_FD_97182 | JGI IMG/M metagenome (GOLD analysis project Ga0137298, IMG submission 97182) | Mouse cecal microbial communities from Vienna, Austria - Glucosamine amended with D2O | ecosystem: Host-associated > Mammals > Digestive system > Large intestine > Cecum | place: Austria...
TGGAATTCTGGCCAGGACATCGTTGACGAGGTCTGCTTTGGGATCAAGAACCAGGACACTCCGGCCCGCCTTGATATCCGCAAGAATCAGGTGCTGCATTACGGTACTTTTGCCGCCGCCGGTTGGGCCGATGATGTGGGTATGTTCCAGTGAGTCTTTGGGCGAGATACTGAGTTTTTTTGGAGCTAAATCCATACTGAGGGCGAAGGTGCGGTCGGTTTGGGGATTGGTGGGGCTGCGATACCACACAGGTGGCAAAGTGAGCCGGGGATGGAGTCCCGGCGTTCCGGGCAGTTCTTCCTCACCAGCGGGGAGCAGCAGGAAGTTGGTGAGCTCCTTTACCGATAACCGGAGCGGGAAGTGCCACGGCACATGGGCGCTGTTGATTTTCTCCGGTTTCTCTGACTCATCGCGGATACGCACCCCGGCGGTTTCCAAAACTTTAAGGGCAGAAATCAAGGATCGGAGACGCGAGACGGCTCTCTCATCTGACACGCCAATACGGATTGTAGCTTGGAAGCTATGCTGCTCCGCTTTCTCACGAACCGTGCGGCGAGCTTCGGCGGTGGCTTTACTCACCGAGCCAAGGATGACCTCCAGCCAGGTAGCATATGGGTCGGACAGGTCGGCAGGAACCGGAGAGGGGGCGAAGCCCCTCCCCAGCACCACTTGAAGGACCGTCTCGGTTTCTCGCTTGTCCTCTGTCATTGCCGCCAGCCCGGCACGAATCATTGAAGCCGCAATGTCTATGTTAAGAGACAAAGATGGGTGGGAAATCTTGAGGACTCTGGCCATGGTCACCGACTGACGGGTATTGCCGGAAACCTCCCGGAACTGGATATCGCCATGGGCATGGAAAACGCTTTGAATCTTGCCGGTGTACATCTGGCTGGTACCGAGCAGATAGGTAACTTGTCCGCTTTTACCCCGCGCCTCCCAAACCACAGCTCCCCGCGGCACGGTGGATGCAAGGTGTGAGAGCACTTCCCACACAGTTTCCAGCTTATATGGGCGCTGCCATCTGACCTCCCGCCAAACGATGTCCGATAGTTGCTGTTTTCTCATTGCCCACTCCTTCCTGTTTCTACCATTTTCCCATATCGCGCATATGCCTCCACACGCGGTAGGCAATAGTACCAGCAAGAACAATGATGAATAAAACGAGCAGATAGGGGGCGGCTTCTATTACCCAGCGGGTAGCCAGCCGGAGCAGGAACGCGCTCAGTGCCAGCATGACACAGAACTCGAAGATGCGCTCGATGAATCTTCTCGGTGGTTCCAAACATTACACCTCCTTTGGAGTGTCTGTGTCGGTTACATTGCTGCTGTAGGTGGGGACTGGATAGCCAGGAATTGCAATATCACTGTCAATCTCATTCCCCCAGCAATCCCATCTGGGTTGACGGCGGCGGGCGAAGAGCTCCAGATAGGGGCCGTCTGACAGTCGTTCGATAATGGCAAACTGCTCGGCAGGTTTTTCTGAGTGGCGGGGTTGTTGAGGCGCGAATAGCCAGTTCGGCTGGGCGTGGAACTTTACCGGAGCCTTGCCGCGAGTAGCAAAGAGACAGGTCTCGCTGGCGTTGCGAATGTAGACCCCCAGCCCCAACCGTGGCTTTATCCAGTAGATAGGGCTTCGGAATGTGAACCCCCATGCCTTGATGACCTCCAGTGCCTGGGGGAGCAAGCCATTGGGGCACCAGAGGTACAGGTGTGCGTTGTCCTCGCAGAGCTCCGCCACAGGCATCGCCTTGATGCGCTCCAGCGACATTAAATCATAGTGCTTGATTGCGCCGTAGTTCCCACGCTGGTTGATATCCCAGGGCGGGTCGGCGAGGATGGTCTTATATTTCTTGCTGTTCGTATCCATAAATCTCCTGTTCGTTGCTTTTGACGGTAATTTACCGCAAAAATCTTTCAAATGATAATGCTAGTGGCATTTGCTTTGAGAGCGGTTCGACATCTCTGCTAGCCTGAAAACGCAGGAATAACAGGGGTTTGAACGAATAAGCGCAAGAATTAAGGTAGACGTATCCCGTTGTAGTAAAATACGCCTGAAAGGCTTGCTTTTAGCCTATTTTCTACTCTGAGCCTCCCGTTGTACCTGCGCATACGCAGCCGCAAGTTCACAGGCGATTTTAGAATAGGTCTGTGCGCCAAGCTCATCCAGAGAGCACACTTTGTCCAGAAGATCGCGCAGCTGCCGGTTCTCCTTTTGCAGGCGTTCTGTCTCAGCATACATGCTGCAGCGTCCCAGCTGAAACATGCTGAAAAGTACAAATCCAATGAACAGCAGAAGAGAGATGTTCATGGTCACTTACCTCCCCGTGATGGTCTTGATGGATTTCATCGTATAGGCGTCCGCGAGTGCGCCAACCCGCGCTGCTCCCTGCGGGGAGATAGCCGCCGCCTGGGCCTCCAGTACAGAGAACGCCGTCGCATTCAGGATGGTGTTGTGGGTCAGGGCGGCACGGCACTTGTCGAGCATCGCGGTCTGACGAGCCTCATCCAACAGCGTGCCATCCGGAGCGCCCAGAAGCATCTGCCAGAAGGTACGCTCGCGGGGCACGGTAATGACCTCCACATCGCTGGGTTTCGGGGTGAGAATGGGGTTGCTCTGATAATTCATGATTAGGACTCCTTTCTGTGTTTAGTGGTTGTTCTACGTTGCTTTTTCTTTACTGTTGGTGTATACTCTTACACAAGAAAAACCTCCCCTCATGCGGCCATGAGAGGAGGATAGCATAGTTTGCCTTTGTTGTAATTGACAGCGAGCTGACAACGGCTTGACAAGTACTTTGGCGGGGTGTGAAGATGCGTAAATTGTCCTATGGTTCCTTTGAGGAAGTTCTCCGCGCACATATCACGCCCAAAATAACAAAACTGAGGTTAGCGGAAATCCTGCTGACCTCCCCTGTGGTCGATGCCAGAAAAAAGGATAGGACAATCCAACGGAAGAGCTGCAATATAGACAGTTCAATCGTAACAAGGGTTTGTTCTGGCGAGCGGGGTCTGCCGCCATCTCTGCGTGAGTATCATGCGAAGCCCGATGCGCTGGACTATATCAAGCTTTGCTTCTCTGTTGATATTGTTCCAAGAATCCAAGACAGCACAAAGGATGCCCTGTTAAAAGACATCCTGTACCTGATTGAGCAGGACGTTGCACTGTCCGCTGAAAGAAAAACGTATTTTTCCCGCTGTGCCGCCAAAGAAGAACTGGGCGATTTTTTGGCAGAGGTCTACCTGTGCGCGGTCAGCCAGAGAACAGCTGTGCGGCGGACAATCAATCTTCCCGGCCAGAACCGCTTTTTCTATGGACGCGAGGAGCTGATGGCGGATATAGCAGCACAGTTCCAGAGCGGCGTACATGTGCAGGGGTTATATGGAATGAGCGGCGTCGGCAAAACACAAATCGCGCTTCAATACGCATATGCCCATCTCTCAGAGTACGAAGGAATTTGGTGGATAAACGCAGAAAATCGGTTCACACTGCAAAACAGCGCGGCTGCTTTTCTTACCGCGCAAAAGTTACGGCCTAAAGATACGGATGCGGATAGTGTCCGGCAGGCATTTTTAGATTATTTTAATGATCATAGCGGGTGGCTGTTGATTTACGACAACGCCGAATATGGCACGAGCGATGAATACACCGCGCTAAAAGACTTCTTTCCGGCAAGTTCTGAAAATGGCCATATCCTACTCACAACACGGTGCCGGAATGCTTTTGAAAACGCGGTGCAGAATGAGATTCCGGTTTTTGATGCAAATGCAGCAGCGGTGTTTCTTCAGCGCCGCTCCGGGTGCGGCGACAGCCCCTGTGCGGTAAAGCTTGCGGAACAGCTGGGATTTCTGCCGCTGGCACTGGAATACGCTGCGGCTTATATCAGAGAAACTCCCGGTGTAGATTATGCCGCCTACAGTAAAAAATTGGAGCAGTATTCCGTAAAGGTTTTGGACAGGAAAGTCGGACACCTCACCTATAAAATGACGGTACGGGAAGCTTTTCATGTCACATTGGACAAATTGCTTGAAGATGCCTCTATAAATCCCAGTTCCAGAAGTGTGGCGCAGTTTCTCAATATCTGTGCCTATCTCGCGCCGGACAATATTGCGCTGGATGTATTTTCTGCTTATGGAAATCAGCTGCCCGAACCGGTACGAAGCGTCCTGAAAAACGAACTGGACCGGGATGCGCTCATTCGGGACCTGACAAGATATTCACTTGTTCAAGTCGAGTGGAACACGATGTCTATGCACCGGCTGTTACAGGAAGTTCTGCGGGATGAAACCAGTCCAGACAACGAGATACTTTGTATCAACTATGCTTACGGTGTGTTTTACAGTGTTTTCTACTCACTTCACACAGCCCCGCTTGATACGCTCCGGGAAGTCCTCACATCCTCTGTCCCGCATGTACAGACGATTCTGAGCCGGTATGTTCAGCGTTACAAGCAGGGCGGCCAGGTCATCCCGGACGGCGTCATGGCTGCTAAAGAATATTTCTCCTGGACTGCCCTGTTATTGGCGGACACGAAGCATTTGGAAGGTACGGAGCTGCGGGAGGCTTGCAGGCGGGAGATTCCGATCTTACAGTCCGCCGTCGATTTTTACAGTCTGATGGGCTGCGGCAAAACGATTTATCTGGCTTATACCTTGATGCTCCTCGCGCAGTCTAACGCGCAGCTGGGTAATACACTGACGGCTTCTGAACAATACGCCTGTGCCCTTACAGTATCCAGCGAGGTAGTGGAGGGCTTGCCGACAGGACAGTTGGACGGGCTCCAAAGCCTTTACCGTGCGGAGGTGTTTCAATTAGCATCTGACATCTGCGCCGCCATAGCAAGCAGCGACATCCCGCATTTTTATCCAGATTTGCTATGGCAAAATTACAGGAATCTGGTCGCTGTGGCGCAGAAGCAGATGGCTTGCTGCACCAGCAGAGACGATGCGAACAGCTATGTTGAAACGTGGCTGACACTGCGTGTGTTTTCCGGTCAGATAGCTAATTTTACGCGCCGGGCATTTGTGCTGCGGATGAACGCACCAGCCTGGTTGTTGGGAAATCTGGACAGTTGTCCGTCAGACAGCATCTTTGGGTTCTTTTTACCCACAGAAGCCGAGGCCGATGCTCCTGCTGAAATTGGCAGTGGTTTTGCTGTTCTGCTGAACACACCAGATAATATTGCCGCAGGGCTGAACGGTTCATGGAATACGCTGGCGTTCCCGGAAAATGTGCGAACAGGGGAAGATATGCTCAAGGAACTGCTGGCGATAGACGCCGACAGGTTGAACACGTTCGGGAAACGCTCTCTATATGGCTTGATTTGTGCGCTGGCAAAACATTTGAAACATGAGGAAATTGCTGCGCAGCATAACGACAGGATGCGGGAATTGCCGTGTTGATATTGAAAATGTGCTAGGACTAAATCTGCTACAGTTTCTTGAACACATAATTCTCCCCCGTTCCAGACGAATGGTAGCTAGCGTAGTCACCAATTCACTGCCCCCATATCTTTAATTTCATTTGTTTCAACATTGAAAGCATACACCCTGCTTCCAAGGCTTATCTCACCGCCATCATACATAGTACATGGATAATACGCTACAAAAATCAACTCTTTTTCAAAATCAATCATCATCGGGTTAGAGAAGCCAAAATATTCAACACTACACATTTCGCAGTTTTCTCTCCGCCGTTCAGAAATGTAGGATTCGACAAATGGAGTCATTGCTGTCGCTAAATCCACTTCCCGTATAAAATCTGATGAACCAACTGATGCCAAGTCCATTACATAGGTTTTTCGTTTAAGAAAATCTTCGCCCACTCCATATGTGGCATCATCGACTAAGAGATAGTATCTCTGTTTATGAAGTACCCCATCTGAGCCATCAAGTAAATATAATCTACCCTTAAAAATACTATGCATACTCCCTATTTCCGTATCGATATTAGAGGATTCATTATCCTCCGGTTTCGCATCTTTTTTGTCTTCCATACTGTCAGCTTTAACATCCCTATTCGATATTGGGTTCGATTTGGGCTCACCATTGTTATCGCACAGTGTAAACCACGCCGCCCAAGCAACCAACGCAAGCATCGAAACCACAGTTGAAATTATTAGCCCAACTTTTTTCGTGGTCTTCTTGGGCGGTCGTGACCCTATAGCAGGCATTTGGGACGTTGCTACAGACATTTCTGTTTTAGGCTGGGAAAACACTTTCTCTGTAGATGTTACATTACTGGGCTGTAACACCCCTTCATCTCTTGATCTCGATGCTTGTGCTTGTTTAAAATCACCCATTTTTTCTCCGTGTAGTTTGTTTCTATTGTTCCGGTTGCTCCAAACAAAAAGCGACACCGCAAGGTGTCTTATTTCCATTCATAACTGCACACACGAACATGCCGTGTTGTTGGTTACTTATGCGATGTCGCTTAAGTGAACAACAGGCCATTCGTAGTACGTAATGCAGCTATATAAAAATAAGACACTCTTATTATAACATAATAATTATAGAAACTGTCGTATTTTGCGATTTTTTAGAACAATTCCAGTCCTAAATATGCTCGGTCTAAATCATCCTGAGCCACGCCGAGGTAACGGCGTGTTACTTCATAACTACTGTGGTTGTATATATCCATAATCACCACCGGTGACACCGCCTTGCTAGTCCAAGCATGGTAACCCCAGGTTTTACGGAGACTGTGGCAAGCTATTTTACCCATGATGCCGACAGCCAGCACCGCCGCATGGACGATGCGCCACGCCTGCACCCGGCTGATTGCTTTACCGCTCTTCCGGTTGCTGACAAAAACAAACTCGCCGCGCCGATGTGGAAAGTAGAGACGCAGCGCGTTCAAGGCTTGTTTGTTTAGAGCAATAGTCTTGGTTTTCCCTGTTTTCTGCTCAATAACTGTAATATGAGCACGAAAGTCTCCCCGTTCCGTGTCATATACATCTGCCCACTTCAAGCGGAGCAGGTCGCTCACTCGGAGCGCGGTATATGCACCCAGCACCACCAGCGTGTAATTACGCAGTTGCCCCCGCTTCAAGAAATATTCACCAAGAGCTTTCAGTTGATTTTTGTCACGAATAGGTTCTGTTGCTGCCATAATAATAGCCTCCTCGTCTGTGATGCGTTACAGTATAGCGCATCTCTAGGCGAGGGGGCATTGTAACATTTTTATAGGTCGGTTACATTCTAACGGCTCCAAGCCCCCTCGTCCCGTCATATTAGGGTACCCGTTTCCAGATTTTTTAGTTGGAGACTGTGGAAAGGGCTTGAAAATCGACGTCCTGAGTGCTAAAATAGGTATCACTTCTATAATTCTGTTACATCTTAATTAGGGGGCGTGTTTTTATGTTGAAAAAGCGTGTTTTATCGGTGCTTTTGTGCCTGTGTATGGTGGTGGGGATGCTTCCGTGGATAACACCAGAGGCATCTGCGGCTACAAATGGGCACACGCGTGATGAGGCTGTGGCTGAGGCACGCAGAAGGGCACAAAATCCATACGATTATGATGGAGTGTATGGACCTCAATGCGTGGATCTTATTTGGTGGTACTATCAGTATCTGGGTTATAGGTCCCCAGGAGGTGATGCGACAGCTTATATGAACAATCAACTCCCAAATAATGAATGGAAGCGCTATACCCCGGACGAAACTATTCCGCAACCTGGAGATATTGTTGTCTTTAAGGCAGGACATAAATATTCATATAAGGATATATATGGAAATCCCTGCTATGCTGGTATAACTGGTCATATTGCCATAGTAGTTGAGTCTAATTCGTCATGGTATAAATTGGTTGAGTTTAATGGAACATCTTTTACTACAAATTACAATTACCCTCTATGGGATTTTTCCTGCGTTATCCGCCCAGACTGGCCTTCCTCCCAGCCTACCGCCCCCTCCGTGAATCTTGGCAATGATTTCTTTGCCTATATTCGTCACACGCATAGCGGCTACAACTTAGAGAACAACAGTTTCAATGTTCAGCTTGCCTCATCCAATTCAAAGGAACCCAGGCAAATCTGGCACTTCATGAGACAGGCGGATAATTCCTACAAAATCGTCAATATGTATGACGGCCTTTATCTTGAGGTTGCGAACGCCGGAACAGCATGGGGCACAAATGTCCAGGTTATGACTGGAGACAACAACCCCAACAATGCGCAAAAATGGCTCATATGCGGACCAAATGCGTACAGTAATATGTTCTATCTGGCTCCTGGCCTAAGCAAAGATCACACCCTCGTCTTGGATGTAGCTGGAGGAGACTCCGCTATCTTTCCAGGACAAAATATCTGCATCAATAAAAGCTGGTATGGCTTAGAGGGGAGCGGACATATCAACAACGGCCCGTTCCATCAGGCACAGACCTTCCAGATTCAAAAAATCAGCGGCAATATAGGAACCCAGCTCAGCTACAATATGGGGTCAGATTTTTATGCGCGTGTCGGTCACAACGGCCATTATATAGAGGCGTCAGGCGTTGTGACGGAAAGCGGCAGTAATATGGATGTTCAGTCCAGTGGCATATATCAAAACAATCCTAAACAAATTTGGCATTTTATCCGCCAAAGTAACGGCACATACAAAGCCGTGAATGAGTATAGCGGCTGGTGTCTGGATGTAAGCAGTTTTGCTGCAAACAATGTGAAGGTTCGTATGTGGTACATTGATAACGGCACACCAGCGCAGCAATGGTATCCAATCAAATCACGTGGTGAAAGCACTTATCGGTTAGCATCAGCACTCCTTTATCCATGGAATGGTGAACATACGCTCTTTTCCCTCACAATGCCGCTAAGTATATCTGGTTCAGTCTTGTCTGGAACAAAACCTGTCATTCGGCAGCAAAGCCATGAGGCAAACCAACATTTTAACATCACAACTGCATCCTACACCCGGCCTGGCGCGCCCTCCGCGCCTCAAAACATCCGAGTCAACGCGACCTCCAGCGGGACAACCATCACCTGGGACCCGGTCCCCGAGGTAAACGGATTTGACGAGCGTGAGTACTTTGTATACCTGATTGGCGATGGGCCGGTCAGCGATATCGCCTTTACCCAGACTGTCCCCACGGCCAGTTGTACTAGCAGCGTGGTACTGGAGCCCGGCCCTTATGTGGTGGGCGTTCGGGCCCGCAACGTAAAGTATCCCAAAACCAGCACGAACTATCAGTCCGCAGTGAGTACGCTTTTCACCGATATTCTGTCCACCTATACGGTGGATGTCAATGCTGCGGAGGGTGGAACAGTCCGGGGCGGCGGCACTTACCAGGACGGTGATTCAGTCACCGTTGTTGCGACGCCGCAAAATGGCTATCACTTTGTAAAGTGGACAGAAAATGGCAATGAGGTGAGCACCAGTGCCAGCTATCAGTTCTCTGTTAATGCTGATCGGGTGCTGACTGCCGTCTTTGAAAAGGACGCGCCTCCCGCTCCTACCATGTACACCGTCAGCGTCAGCGCCGGTGAGGGCGGCAGTGTCACCGGCGGCGGCAGCTATGAGGATGGCAGCTCCGCCACTGTGATTGCAACGCCAGGCAGCGGATATGAGTTCAGGGAGTGGACGGAGAACGGAAAACAGGTCAGCACCAGTGCCAGCTATACCTTTACAGTCAGCAGAGACCGCCAGCTCACCGCTGTCTTTGAGAAGAAAGAGGTTCCCCCAACGCCTCCGGCAAGCTATACCATCAGCGTCAATTCCAGCCCGGCTACTGGGGGCACAGTTACAGGCGGCGGAAGCTTCAGCTCCGGGGATCCTGTTACTGTCACGGCTGTACCAAGCAACGGCTATCAATTCAAGGAATGGCGGGAGAACGGCAGACAGGTCAGTACCAACGCCAGCTACACCTTTACCACCAGCGCGAACCGCGTTCTTACTGCCGTATTTGAGGAAGCGATAGTGCCCCCTGCCACTTACACCATCAAAGTCAGTGCGACCCCCGGCGGCTTCGCCAGCGGCGGTGGCGTTTACCGCGAGAGTGAACAAGTCACTGTTACAGCGGCTCCTAGCACCGGTTATCGGTTCAAGGCATGGACCGCAGGCGGTTTGACCGTCAGCACAGATGTCAGCTATACATTTACCGCATCTGAAGACCGTGAATTGACCGCTGTTTTTGAGAAGGTTGACGCTCCCGTTCCGAAGCCGGTCTACACCCTCGATGTCCATACAATACCCGTGGACGGCGGTGCCGTCACTGGCCATGAAGCTGGCACATACGAGGACGAATCCTCTGTCACCCTCATGGCATCTGCTAACGCCGGCTACCGGTTCGCGAGATGGGTAGAGGGCGGAAATACAGTCAGCACCGATGCTGCCTATACCTTTACCATTGATGGAAACCGGGCTCTTACCGCTGTCTTCGAGTTGGAAACCCCAACTCCGACCCCAAGCTATGTCATCAGCGTCGATGCCAGCCCGGCGGAATACGGCACGGTTATGGGCGGCGGAGAGTATCAGGAGGGCGACACCATCACCATTGCGGCAACGCCAAACAGCGGATACCGCTTTGTGGAGTGGCGGCTGGACGGCAGCCCAATCAGTACCACTGCCAGCTACACCTTTACCGCCAGCGCCAATCAGTCGTATATGGCTGTCTTTGAAAAGCAGGAGGATGCGCCGCCAACACCAAGCGCCTATACCATCAACGTCCATGCGAGCCCGGCGGCGGGCGGTACAGTCAGCGGTGGCGGTACCTACCAGAGCGGTAAAGCTGTCACCCTCACGGCAGCTGCGAACACTGGATACCGCTTCGTGGAATGGCAGTCCGGCGGAACCAGGGTCAGCACTTCCGCCAGATATACTTTCTCTGCCAGCGCGAACCAGACATATACCGCAATCTTCGAGGAACAGTCAGAAACACCCAGACCGGTTTATACCATCACGGTCAATGCCAATCCGGCAGCGGGCGGCAGTGTGTCTGGAGGGGGACGCTTCGAGAAGGGCACCTCCGTTACCGTTGTGGCAACCGCCAGCAGCAGTTACCGGTTTGCCGGCTGGTTTGAGAATGGGGCTCAGGTGAGCGCCGCTCTATCCTATACATTCACCGCCAGTGTCGACAGAGCTCTGACCGCAAGCTTTGTCTATACAGGCAGTGACGCCGGCAATACGCCAGGCGATGAGCCAAACGACAATACCCATGCCGGTAACTCCAGCAGTTCCAACACACCCACAGCCAAACCACCGCTTCCTGTCAGCACCAACAGCACCAGCGGTGCGGTAACGACCACCGCTTCCCCCGATGCCGCGATTACAGGCACTACTGCTGTCACGACCATCACCTCCGAGGTTGCCGCTGAAATCATCAAGCAGGCCGTGGCCAATGGTAGCGAACAGGTCGTCATTGCGTCTGCAACTGGGGCGGATGTGACAAAGGCTCAAGTAACACTTCCTGCCAATGTTTTGTATGAAATCGAACGTCAGACCAGCGCCGACCTGACAGTATCCACTCTAATTGCCGATGTCAGCTTTCACAATGACGGGCTGTCTAAGCTATCCGATAAAGAATCGGTAACTGTTACGGTAGAGCGGACGGGGACGATGTTTGGGCTCTCGATTACCTCAGGTGGTCAAACAGTGGAGCAAGTCCGGGGCGGCATCGTTCTGGACATTCCGATAGACCATGGCACCCCTGGCTCGGTGGCCGTACTGGTTCATGAAGACGGTTCCCGCCAGGTCGTTCGCAAATCAGTTGTAAACAAAAACACCATCACGGTCCCGCTCAGCGGGCCCGCCGTACTGGAAATCGTCGATCGTTCTAAACGCTTTATCGATGTGGCCTCCGATAGCTGGGCGGCGGATGCAGTCGCTTTTGCCAGTGGGCACGAGTTGTTCAATGGAATCAGCCCTGATACATTCGGACCTGACCTGCCAATGACCAGGGGGATGCTGGCGATGGTGCTGCATAACCTGGAGGGCAATCCAGAGCAAGCCACTGCGGAAACATTTTCCGATGTAGACGCCAGTGCATGGTACGCTGAGGCTGTCGCGTGGTCGTCAGCACGGGGTATCGTCTCCGGTTACGGCAACGGCCTGTTTGGTCCTGGTGACAATATCACCCGCGAGCAGTTAGCGGTCATGCTCTGGCGCTATGCCGGAGAACCTGCCGCCACCAACAAAGAGCTCCACTTCAATGATGCCGATGAGGTCAGCGGCTACGCCCTGGACGCTCTAATCTGGACTATCGAGAACAATATCATCAACGGCAAGGGCAGTGGCATTCTTGACCCGCGAGGACAAACCACCCGCGCCCAGGTCGCGCAGATGCTTATGAACTACCTGAGAAAATAATTTCACCGCTTGAGCCAGCGACCAGCCGATGATAGGCTGGCCGCTGGCTTTTGTGTTATTTTTTCGCATAGTCCCATCTGCTACGGACTTTTACTCCATTGTCACGCAGACATTTAATAACAGCCTTGGGGCTGACTCCGAATTGCTTAGCAATTTCTGTTGTGGTGCGCATTTCCGCATACATACTGATAACTTTTTCGCTATCCAATTTCTTTTGGGCTTTACAGTTGCTAACTTCTATATCGTGCTCTTTGAGTATTCTGGATATAGTATCATGGTCACAATCATACTCTCTGGCAAGAGCATAAGTGCTTTTGCCAGAAAGATAACCGGCCACAATCGCGGTGTCATTTCGTTTTGCTCTGGAAGGGATATGCGGTCTAACTTCCACACCATTTCTTTTTAAGATTTTCCCCACGGTAATCCTATGACATCCATATTTTTTGCTGAGCTCAGTCGGTGTTTTACCGGCTTGGTATTCTACAATAAGCAATTTTACTTCTTCCGGTGTCAACCGCTTCTGGGATTGTCGTACGCATGTTGTAGCTGTTTCTCCAAATGAGTCAATTTCCCTATCGCAATCATAATCCGTCTCTGGCAAATGAAACTTATCCGGGTTTTCGGCAATTTCCTTTTTCAAGCGGAGAGCAGCTTGATATTTTTTGGAGTTATGCCCTGATATGAGCACCAAAAGGCCGTTACTCCAACCGCACCCAAAAAATTTTTGGATACGATTAGAGATAACGGACAGGAAATCCGTGAG
>Ga0137298_11396_pt1 | contig 13025 bp, 13 predicted proteins | sample RamsorincwithD2O_2_FD_97182 | JGI IMG/M metagenome (GOLD analysis project Ga0137298, IMG submission 97182) | Mouse cecal microbial communities from Vienna, Austria - Glucosamine amended with D2O | ecosystem: Host-associated > Mammals > Digestive system > Large intestine > Cecum | place: Austria...
CATCACATCTTCGAATTAATTTTTCCACACTTTTTAAAGTACTTCGATTCACTTGCAAATAAATCATCATACGTGGATTTCCATCATATTGATTTTTTAGTTCAATCACAGAAGCTTTATATCCCTTCGCATCTAATTCCTTCAAAATCCGCTCATTATTCTCATCCACTATTGCTTGAACATTAACCACACCTCGAATGAATTTAGAAGAAAGAAAGCCGCCCATCAAAGTTCCAGTAGCAAATCCAAGAGAATAAGAAATCGGAATTAAAATATTTGAAACATCAATCGTCAAAGCTTCCCGCGCTACCACAAACCAAATAAAAGTCTCAATAAAAGCTAAAATCGAAGAGATATAATTTTTCTCATGAAACATCATATTGGTTCGGATTGTTCCAATCGTCACATCTAAAATTCTTGCAAAAAAAATTTTAATACAAATAAAAAACAAGTTCATATTCTCACCTGTTTTTTAATTTACCCACTTTTTAAAATAATATAAATACTGCAATAAGAAACAAAATAACAAGGACAAGCAAAATACCTAAAATAATAAACAAAGAATGATTCGTTTGATTTTTTTGTTTCTCATAGTGAAGTGCCATTCCATAACGTTCACTAACCAGTTTAGGTCTTAAATCTTTCTCTCGTTCTTTTTTTTCTTTGACAAACGCTTCCAATTGATTTTGATCCATCAAAGCCCCACAAAAAGGACAAGTTGCTTTTTCATTTCCTAAAGATTTTCCACAATTTTTACAAACCATGTCACTCACCCAAAAAAGTATATCACGAATAAATCAAGAATTCTATTCCATACTAACGATAGTGATCATTATGTTTTTTATAAATACTTTTTTCTTTTTCTCAATATTAGGTTATATCTACGAAATGATTCTTCATTTTCTAGAACACAATATCAGAAATCAAATTTTAATAGGACCTTGGATGCCAATCTACGGAATTGGAATTATAATTACAGAATTATTAAATCGTTTTCTTTCCAGAAGACAAAAAGGTTTTAAAAAAATAATATACTGTTTTTTCTTTAGTATTATCATACTAACAATATTAGAAGAACTAGGTGGTCTCTTAATTGAAAAAATGTTTTGTACAAAATTTTGGAATTATGAAAGCATTCCCTTATCCATTGGACCATACATTAATATCTTAATTTCCATTCTCTGGGGATTTTTTGCAATGATATTAGAATATGTTGTACTACCAATCACTTCTCCATTCCTAAAAAAAATACCCAAATGGGTATCGATTCTATGTATCATTCTTTTACTAATTGATAACATCATAAACATTTATAATAAATCATGCCTCTTCGATAAACGTCTTACTCTTATGCGGTTCATCGAAAAGTAAATCCAAATAATCTTGTTGACGCAATGCTTCATAAACCATAATCGCAACCGTATTGGATAAATTTAAAGCTCTTACCTTATCCGTCATCGGCATACGCATACAATGACTCAAATATGGTTTTAAAATTTCTCTTGGAATTCCTGTACTTTCTTTTCCAAAAATAAAATAAATATTTTCTTCTGGATTACTATAATCAAAACTTGTATGTGGCTGATGACCATATCGTGTTAAAAAATAATAAGTTCCTGAATTCTTTTCAAAAAAATCATCAATATTTTTATAAATCGTATAATCACAATGTTCAATATAATTAACACCACTTCGTTTAATTGCTTTTTCATCCATAGAAAATCCAAGGGGTTCAATCAAATGAAGTCGTGTATGAGTTGCAACACAAGTTCTCATAATATTTCCAGTATTTCCAGGAATTTCAGGTTCAAAAAGAACAACATTTAACATAAACTACTCCTTATTTTTTAAATTCATACATATCTAAAACTTTAACGAAATCCGCTGCTTCCAATATCTTTTTATCTTCTCTTTGTGCAATCGTTACTAAATTTCCATTATTATAATAAAAAACTGCTGGAGTATGTAACAAAGAATGAATTCCCAAAACTTGATTGATTTCGTCCGCCATATCTTTCTCTTCCTTTTGCATGTCCGTCAAATCAATATAATAGAAATTATTTTGAAGGTGGTAGTCATTCATAATTTGATGCATTTCCTTTTCTAATTCATAAGTTTCTTCGATTCCACGATAATTAAAGAAAAGAAATAATGGAGAAGAAGAATTCGCAATTACTTGATTTAATTCATTCAAAGTTGTCTTTTTTACATCAATTTTTTTATGAATAAAATATCCTTCATCATACAATTTTTCTTGATAATTCTGAGTCATTTTATAGCCAATATACATAAAAATTAAAATCCAAACAATAATAATTCCAACAATAATATAATGAGACACAGGGATTTTTCTTAATTCATTATCTGTTTTCAACTCATCCTTTTTTTCCACAACAACTTCACGATCTAACGATAAAGACACAGGTTCTGGATCTACATTTTTTTCAATATAAAGTACACTACGTTTCTCTTTTACTGGTTTCTTTCCTTCTTTATTTGAAACTTTCTTTGTAGTAGAATTCGTTGTTACTCTGCTTTTTTTTGTTGCTGGAGTTTTTTTAGAATTTACTGTTCCAGTTTTTTTCTTATTCGTTCCACCACTGGTCTTTTTCTTATTGCTAACACTAGACTTATTTTTTTTTACTTCTTCCGCCATTACAAATCACCCTTTCCCATATTTTAACACAGATTTATTTTTTTTGGAGAATAATCATGCTTCTTCCATAATTTTTCGGATACGTGCTTTAATTAAAAAAATAAATTCCAATGATACATCTAATTTAGGAAGAATCAATAAAGCATCTTGCAATTTTGTTTTCAAAGAAGTATGATTAAAAACCTCTTCACTTTGCTCTCGATAAGAAAAAGAGGGATTCGGATGTTCTTCTACAAATCGCTCAATATACTTTTCTAAATCAAATAAAACATACTCTTTTAAATTATATTCATCCATTTCCATGACCCCATAATAAGCTCCAATCAAACAAGAAAAATGATCTTTTGTATTCATAAAATCACCATTTAAAGTGTATCACAACAAACAAAAAGAGAATAGATAAAAATCATCCTCTTACATTTGCCTCTTTACTTCTTTTTTGGATAACACCCAGTCATAATGTTCACTTATAATTGGAGAATCACAATAGGAACACACATTCGATTGTTGATTATCCAATGGTGCATTACAATTTGGACACTTATTCTCCTTTTTCTCTAAACTTTTCGTAAATGTCATTTCATAATCATACACTACTTTTCTACTACTTGTTCCTCGTACCACCTTATCTTTCTGATCTACGACATAATCATTGCATTCTACTAACATATGAACTTTCAAAGAAATATGGATCTCATCATGTTCCATATCCAAAACTGCAAAATTCTGTAAATCAAAATTCTTCATCACATTTTTTTGTTTCTTTGCTTTTAAAATAGTCAATTGTGCTTGATAAGAATGATATAACTCATCTGTCGTATACTTCCGAAGTGTTTTAAAATCAAAATCCATCCATGCAATTTGAATTTTTTTATAAATTTCGTAAGATTGATTTTGAAATTCATTGACATCAAAATCTGGCAAAATTTCTTTAATTCGTTCAATATCATAAGATTTTTTAGGAACAACCTTCTTTGATAACTGACCACTATACTTATTATAAAGTTCAACCACAATAAAAATAATAACAAAAAGAATAATAATTTCTGTCACACTCAAATCGCTAGAAGAACCAGAATCAAACGAAGAAGAGCTACTAGAACTAAAATCAGAAGAAGAACCACTATCATAGCTTCCTCCCCAACCAGAATCAGCAGATACTACTTTTGCACAAACAAATACAAAAAGAAAAAGAAGGAGAAAAAAACGTTGAAAAATTTTTTTCATACTAGAAAACCTCCCAAGAAGTTAAAAGCCAACCTGTGTGAGTCAAATCATAAACAGAACCACAATAATCACACATTCCATTTCCATTAACATCGATTGCTTTTCCACATCCAGGACAACGATGCACAATACTTTCTTCCTTTGTATCCTTTCTCTTACAAAAAATACAATTATTTTCTTTCTGAATTCTTGATTCTCGATTTCCAGAAACATAATCTCCAGATTCATTCAAATAATAATCCAAATACAACGAAGTAATATGTACTTTGATTTTATACGCTTCATCATTTTCTTCAAAAGATAATAAAGTAGTTTGTTTTACCGTAAGTTCATCAAACATATGAATTAATTTTCTATCATTTAACTCTTGTAATTGACATTCCAATTGTTGATAAATTGAATCTGTCACAAAATGTTTTATTCGTTTAATCTCTTTCATTGTAATAGCTAAACAAATCTGAATATATACATTATCCACAAAGGTAATAAACTTACTTTCAATAATAGGAGCATTTTCTCCTAAAACACGATGTTCCATAATTATTTTATAGGTTCCCCACATTCACTACAGAATTTACCACTTGCTTTGGCCCCACAAGCACTACAAAATTTACTTTTTCCTTCACTGATTGAAGTTTCTTCCTTTTGAAAAAGTGTTCCAGGCTCTGGCATATTTTCTTCTGCCACAGTTTCCTTGGAATCTACAGAATTAACAGAATTTAAAACATTCGCACCAACATTACTTGCCATATTCATAGAAGCAAAACCCATCATCGCTCCACTATCATTTTTCGATGCATTTACCATTGCTTCACTAACCGAAGAAGCCATCAAACCAGATTGTAAACTTTGATTACTAAAAATTCTCGCATCATCGATTTTATTGACACGTTTCATCGATTCATCCGTCAAATTAATATCTGCAATTGCCACATCCGTAACAACAAGCCCATATTGACGTTTCCAAGATTCATCAAGTACTTGGTTTAATTCATCCGAAATATCACTTCCATACATTCCAATATCTCCAAAAGAAACTTTATGCTTTCTCATTACCACAGAAATTGCTTTTGTAATTTGTTCAATAAATTTTGATTTTAATTGACTCCCTATTACATCCTCATAAGTAATACAATCATGAGGATTTGAACCAATCACATTTGTCACTAACAAAGCAGGATCAATCACTTGAAATGCATATTCTCCAAAAAAAGTTACTTCCAGCATTCCATATTTTTCATCAGTAATCTTTTTCGGTTGTGGACTACCAAATTTATTTCCAGTAATCACTTTGGTATTAACATAATATACTCGTTGATCATGTGCTGTTTGTCCACCATAAGTAATACGTTTTCCAATTGTTTTAATCGTATTCTTAATTCCTTTAAAAACACCACCTTCAAAAATAGTTGGTTCACTACTAGAATCATATTGATAAGTTCCACTTTCTGAAGTAAACTCTACGATCTCACCATTATCAATTAACATCATACAAGTTCCTTCTGGAATTACAATGGCAGAACCATTTGTAATAATTCCTTCACTTGGATTTTTGTTTCCTTCTCCATGACGTACAACACCTCTTTGAATTAACACATTTTGATCCATCTCAGGACAAACAACAAACTCCTTAAATTGATCTCCTAACGAAGAAGAAACAGAACTAGTCATAGCTTTTATTAAGCCCATAAATAAACACTCTCCTTATACTAATAGTAACATAATCCCAATTTTTTGGAAAAGAAATTCAAAAAAGATAGACACAAATCTACCTTTAATAACCCAATTTTTTATAATGATTATATAATTCTTGAAAACGATTAAAATGAACTACTTCTCTTTGACGCAACCATAAAAGTGGAGCAAGTAAATCTTCATCGTCCGTCAAATCAATTAAATTTTCATAAATAGCTCTAGCTTTTTGTTCTGCCGCCATATCTTCAGAAATATCTGCCAAAACATCTCCTGTAACTGCAAAATAACTTACCGTAAAAGGTACTCCATTCGAATCACTTGGATACACTCCCTTACCATGTTCTGTAAACATAGACCCAAGTCCACAAGCCTCCAATTCATCAATTGTAGCATCTTTTGTTAATTGATGAACCATTGTTGCAATCATTTCACAATGACCAAGTTCTTCTGTAGCAATATCATTTAATAAAGCTTTTCCTTTTTCATCTGGCATATTAAATTTTTGTGAAAAATAACGCATTGCAGCAGCAAGTTCACCATTCGATCCTCCAAATTGAGTAATCAAATATTTTGCCATCTTAACATCTTTCTTTTTTATATTAATTGGATAATTCGTGTGTTTTACATATTTAAACATACATATTACCTCCCATACTATCCCATGGCCAAGGATTTTTTAACCATTCATAATTCGATGTATCGGCATTCGTAATAACAAGTGGTCCATAAGCATTAATATATTCTTGCTCTGCTTTTCTCCCCTCATCAATATAACTTTTATATAAACGATAAGCTTCCATATCTTCTGGATGCATATCTAAATATAAATTCAAATCAACAATTGCAAAAGCATATTCCATCACTTTTAACATCTTTTGTTCTCGGTCATTACTTGCTTGGAGCATAACTGAATTATAGTTTTTATATGATTTATATTCATCTCTTTGCATATTTCCACGTTGAAATCCTTCACTCGGACTTACAAATTTATTTCGATTCATTTCTAATTTAAAATCACTCCCAGGAATTTCAAAAAAAGAAAAATCAAAATCATTATTGTTAAATAACATAATATTCCCCTTTCATTTATAATGTATGGTTATAGACAAAAGTGGAAAAGGCAAAAACCCAAAAAAACTGTTTTCTTTTGAAAACAGAAATCACTCAAAATTCACAGGGTCCTGTAACAACTGTGCTTCATTTATAATTAACATATTAGTCATAGATTACTCAAAATTCACAGGGTCCTGTAACTGTTTGAAGATTTGCTAAATCAAATTATTAGTCATAGATTACTCAAAATTCACAGGGTCCTGTAACGAAGAAGAAGTTCTGCTTTATCAAGGAAAAGTCATAGATTACTCAAAATTCACAGGGTCCTGTAACATATAATCTATAAAAAGTTGATATTCTTTTGTCATAGATTACTCAAAATTCACAGGATCCTGTAACAGGTTGTTCTATCTTATCTATATCTTGAACGTCATAGATTACTCAAAATTCACAGGGTCCTGTAACTTGGCAATTCTCTACAATCTTTTAATGAAGGTCATAGATTACTCAAAATTCACAGGGTCCTGTAACTTCTGATTACCTATTATAAATCAAGAAAGAGTCATAGATTACTCAAAATTCACAGGGTCCTGTAACCTCAAATTCATTATATCAAAATACTTCCATAAATCAAAATAATTATACAATGCTAGCATCTAACTTATGAAATAAAAAACGACTCAAACGATTCAACTTATCAAAAACATACATAGAACAAATATAAAGTACAAGAAAAATTAACACTGTTTCATTTGTAATCTCAGAAATACTAAAAAATTCATATTGAAAAATAGAACAATAAATGAATCCACCTAATAAAAACAAATACAAAGCTGTTCTTAAAAAATTAAAAGGTTTACAAATACGATACAAGAAAATAAATCCTGTTGTCGCTGTTAAAAAAACAGATAACGTACTCGATAATGAATAAGATAATCCAAACGTTTCTTTAAAAGCCGTAATCAAAATTACATTAAAAACTACAGTCAAAGAAACAGGCAAACTTTTACTCACAATTTTTAACAAAAAATTTCCAGTTACCAAATCACGATTCGGCTCCAAAGCTAAAATGAATGATGGAATACCAATCGTAAATCCAGTAATTAAAGTAAGTTGAATTGGAACAAAAAAATATTTTGTTGTCATAATAATACTAAACAAAATGAGCAAAACCGTATAAATTGTTTTAACCAATAACAAAGATGAAGATCGTTCAATATTATTTATCGTTCTCCTACCCTCCGCAACTACTTTAGGTAACGAATCAAAATTAGAATCTAATAAAACCAATTGACTAACATTTCTTGCAGACTCACTCCCACTTGCCAAAGCAATTCCACAATCACTTGTTTTTAAAGCTAAAACATCATTAACTCCATCACCTGTCATAGCTACTGTATGTCCCATACCTTGTAAATAAGAAACAATCAACTGCTTTTGTCTTGGAGTAACTCTCCCATACACATCATAATCACACAAACAATCATACAATTCATCATCACTCATTTGAGAAACATCAATACCGCTAACATGATTCATTCCGACACGTTTCGCAATATTCAAAACCGTTTCCACATTATCTCCAGAAATAATTTTAACTGTAACTCCTTGATTTTGAAAATAGGTAATTGTATCTTTTGCCTCCATACGAATGACATCCTCAATCAACAAATATCCAAGAAGTTTTAAATTTTCAGGTTTTTTAGACAAAGAATCATTCGATTTTGCTAGAACCAATACTCGATAATTTTCTTGATACTTCTTTACCGTGTTTAATATAGTTTTTTTACCCGCAAACAAAATTTCTGGAGCTCCCAAATAAAATGCACCTTCCAAAGAAAAAGACATAGCAGAAAACTTGCGAGAACTAGAAAACGGAATATCTTTTTCTTTCTCTAAGTCTGAATCTACTAAATAACACTCTTGAATTGCTTTCATTGTAGAATTTTCATCCACGGAAAACTTAGCAAAACCAGCCAATATTTTTTCAATATACGAAACTTCTACTTTAGAATTCGGTATAATTTCCTTTAAAGCCATTTTACCTTCTGTAAGAGTACCTGTTTTATCCAAACAAATTACATCGACACGTGCAAGAGTCTCCATTGAATGCAACTGTTGTACTAAGACTTTATAACGACTAAGTCGAATCACACTCACTGCCATAACAGAACTCGTAAGAAGCACAAGGCCCTCTGGAATCATTCCAATCAAAGCAGCAACAGTCGCAAAAATAGATTCTGTAACATTCATATTTGTTGCATTCATTTGACTAAAATACATCACGATTCCAATCGGAATAATAAAGAGAGAAATAATTCGAAGAAGACGTTCAAAAGAATCCATAATTACTGAATTAGCCTTTTTGACATACTTAGCACCTGCACTAATCGTAGAAACATAATTCTCTTTTCCTACATGTTTCACTTGAGCACGAGAAGTACCACTCACCACAAAGCTTCCACTCAAAATAGAATCTCCTCGACCTTTCAAAATTGGATCAGACTCTCCTGTAATAAAAGCTTCATTCACTTCCATCTCACCATCCAAAATCATAGCATCACACACAATTTGATTTCCTGCTTTTAAAACCATGATATCATCAAGTACTACTTCATCTAATAAAACTTCACAACTCTCTCCATTCCGGATTACACAAACTTTAGATTCAGATAATAAAGATAAACGATCAATAATCTTTTTAGAAATAACTTCTTCAATAATACTAATAATCGAATTAATTATAATAACTCCCATAAACAAACAATTTTTAATTCCTTGAAACATTTGTCCACTAAAAATACCAGCACTAAAAACAGCTGCTCCCAAACAAATATTTAAAAAATTAAAATAAGTAAAAAAATTGGAAGTAATAATTTGTTTTATCGTTTTCGTTTTCGGTTGATCATCATAATTATTAAGACCTTTTTGCATTCGTTCATGAACTTCTTCTGTTGATAAACCAGATTGAAAATCAGTTATTTTTTCTTGATTCATCTCTTCACCTACTCAAAAACCATTATAACACCGATACAATACCTTGGAAATTACAAATTTGTAAGATAAATGACCAATCTTTATGATTAAAATTTATATTTTTTTCAAAATATGATATCCTAATACTAGGAAGTGTTACATATGAAAAATAAAATTGTTGGAGTTGGAGTTGGAATTTTTGTTTTTCTATTTATCTTTATTGTTGTAAGTTCACAACGAGATCCAAATCATTTTAAAGATGTGACGGAAATGCATATCACAATATCTGATCAAACTTATGGAAACAAAACAACCTCAAAATCTTTAGTAATTAACAATCAAGAAGTAATCAAAGAATTAATCAAACCATTAAAAAAATTTGAATTCACCCCAAAACAAAACAACATAAATACAAATTACATTGTATCTTACGAAGTAAAAATGAATAACGGATATTCTCTAACATTTGGAAATAATTTGAACAGTTTTGACCAAACATGTCAAGCAAAAATAAACAATCAAGACTTAGAACAATGTGCCCCAAAAGATTTTTATTTACAAATAATTAATATTATCCAAGCCAATACTTAAAAATACATATTACATTGTATTTCTTCTTTCAGAAAGGTAATTTATGAAACGAAAAACTATCCTCCAACTTTTTATCGTGATCGTAGTTCTTTGTGGAAGCATTTACAACTTTTTTCAACTTGACAAATATCACTTCAATCAAGTCTCTACCATTCAAATCGAAGCATATATAATGGAAAATGAAATTGACTTTAAAAAATATTACATAAACATTACCGATAAAGATATAATTAAAAATTTAGTCAAACCGCTAAAAAATTGGAATTTTGAGCGAAAAAAAGAACAAGACAATGACTTACATGAAGCCAATTACTACATTCAAATGAACAATGGATTTACCGTAAGTTTCGATTCAAATTTTTCCACATCGAGTTGTCTTGCAACCATTCAAAATGAAATCATCGAAGAATGTGTCCCTGATGAATTTATTAAAAATATCAAAGAAATCATTCAAAAAGAATATTCTAAACACCAATAGAATATCCTTTTTTCTTTAAATAACATTTTCGTAAAAAGTCAACTGGCATGACAGTAAACGATAAAAGAAGTACCAATCCAAACTCAGAAGCAGTTAATCCATAAGTTCGAAACAAATCTCCTCCATGATAAATTAAATAACACTGTACTGTACAAATAAACACAATAACGATTAAAAACACAACATTTTCTTTCAAATGAGCAAATAAATTTAAACGATGCGTTCTAGCATTAAATGCATTACAAACACCAATAAAGATAAACATAGCAAAATATGCAGTCATAAAATATTTACTCTCCTCACCAACTCGAACCAATTGTTTAAAAATAGGGAGTTTTAAAAACAAAATACACAAGAAAGCAGAATACAGACCAGTAAAAACAATCTGACTATACATATAACCATTCATAATTGGTTCATTTTTTTTCTTTGGTGGTTCTTGCATACTCTCTTTCAGCGCCGGTTCAAACGAAAAAGCAAGTCCTGCAAACGTATCCATAATCATATTAATCCAAAGCATTTGAATAATTGTAATTGGAGTATTTACTCCAATAAAAGGACCGATAATAGATAAAGTTAAAGCACACATATTACAAGTAAGTTGATAAATAATAAATTTACGAATACTCTTAAAAATAGTTCTTCCATACAAAATCGCAGTACTAATTGACTTAATATTATCATCTAAAATAACAATATCCGAAGCTTCTTTACTCACTTCTGTTCCACTACCCATAGCAAATCCTACATTTGCTTTCTTTAAAGCTGGAGCATCATTAACACCATCTCCCGTCATTCCTACTATTTGATCCATATTTTGTAAAATGCGAACCAATCTACTTTTATCTTGTGGATAAGCTCTTGCAACAACGCGAAGTCTAGGAATAAAAGCTTCAATTTGTTCATCTGTATAGCCTTGAAGTTCATTACTTGTTAATACCAAATCAGATTTAGAAGTAATCAAACCACATTCTGTAGCAATAGCTTTGGCAGTATCTGGATGATCACCTGTAATCATAATCATTTGAATACCCGCATGTTGAATACTTTGAATTCCTTCATAAGCTTCTTCTCTTAGTTCATCTCGAATACAAACAATTCCAAGAAATACCAAATCTTTAAAATTTGTCCCATCAAAAACATCATTCGAATATGCTAACACCAAAAGACGATTTCCTAACTTAGTAAGTTTTTGAATTTCTTCCAATATTCCTTCTTGATGAAAAAAAGCTCGCTCTACCCCAGATTCATTCAAATACCTTGTACAATATGGTAATAACTTTTCACTAGCACCTTTAAAATAAGTAACAGATTTATGACTTTCCGAAACCGTAATAGCAGAGTATTTATTCTTACTATCAAAAGAAATTCGATTCAATACCTCCACATGAATTTCCTCTGGATGAATAAAACGCATCAAACAACGATCTGTAGAATTTCCACCAATTACTTCACCCAGCTCATCATAAAAAGAAGAATTATTCCATAAAATCGAATGATATAACTTATCATAAAATTTTGAATTTATCTGAATTTCCTCTTCTGTTTTATATAATCTTAAATTGGCATCAATAATTCCAGTAACTTCTAACTTTCCTTTTGTTAACGTTCCGGTTTTATCTGTAAGTAAATAATTTAAACTTCCTGTCGTTTCAATTCCAGTCATTTTGCGAACCAAAACATGTTCCTTTAACATTCTTCTCATATTACTAGAAAGCACCAAAGTAATCATCATTGGTAATCCTTCAGGAACTGCTACAACAATAATCGTAACGCTTAGTGTTAATGCATAAATAATAGAATCCATCATCAAAGGAAAATTGGAAAGTGTTGCGAGTATCTTAGCACCATCAAATTGATTTTGTAGCACAATAACAGAAAATAAATAAGAAATCATAACAAAAAAAGCTCCAATATAGCCAATTTTACTAATCACTTTAGCAAGACCACGAAGACGAATTTTTAATGGACTTTCTGGTTCTTTTTCCTGAACTTCTTTAGCAAGTCCTCCATAAAAGGTTTGATCCCCTACACTCGTTACCAACATTCGAGCCATACCAGAATAGACAACTGAACCACGATATACTTTATTCTTTTCTTCAATTTCATGAATGACAGCATACTTAGAAGCTTCCTTACTTTCCCCATTTAAAGAAGATTCATCCACACTCAAGTTCCCTTCAATTAAATGACCATCTGCTGGAACCTTATCTCCACTTGATAGTATTACAATATCTGATACTACAACCTCAGCAATTGGAATTTCTTTGATCACACCATCTCGAAAAACTTTTACAACAATCTGACTAGACTCTTCTTGCAATCTTCGAAATGCTGCTTCACTTCCAT
>Ga0137298_11399_pt1 | contig 12951 bp, 9 predicted proteins | sample RamsorincwithD2O_2_FD_97182 | JGI IMG/M metagenome (GOLD analysis project Ga0137298, IMG submission 97182) | Mouse cecal microbial communities from Vienna, Austria - Glucosamine amended with D2O | ecosystem: Host-associated > Mammals > Digestive system > Large intestine > Cecum | place: Austria...
TGGTAAAAATCCCGCCAATAAACTCGAAGATAGAGAAGCCGAGGTTAAGTAGGAAGGCAATGAGAATTTTGTGAGCGGGCGCAGTAGTGGATGAAGCTTCAGTAAGAGGAGGGCGAGACTGGCGCGGGGGCGTTTTGCGGTGCATTTTGGTTTGGTTTGTTGTGGTTTTATGGTTCATGAGAACTCCTAAGCAGGCCTTTGTAGGCCGCGAATAATTAAGTATCAAACTCTCAAAGGAGAGGTGAGGAGTAAAACTCAATGGACGCGAGCGGGGGTAGGGCAATAAAGGGGAGCGGAAGGCTCGGCTGGATAAATGCTATGCTAGCGGCGTAGTGCGGGTAGACCAGATAACTCTGAGGGTTCCAGCAGGTGCTGCTATGGTCCCCGGAACAGGACTTGAACCTGCACTCGATTGCTCAAACTAGCACCTGAAGCTAGCGCGTCTGCCAATTCCGCCATCCGGGGATGTGGTTTTATTATAGCATACCTCTGTTGATGGCGCTACTATTGACTTTTTGAGTGAAGTATGCTATAATGATAGCATACCCCCTGCGAAGGGTGCGATCTGTAGTGAGAATACTGCAAAGAGAAATCTTAATATTGCCGATACTTTATAATCATGCCGCGATGGTGATATATTAGGCGTGAAGCTTTGCAGAAACAGGGAGTTTGGCGTCTTTGAGGATGGGCTCTAGGTCTTTTTCTTCGAGGGTTTCATGCTGGAGGAGAGCGGCGGCAAGGCGGTCAAGGACGGGCTTATTGGCGCGGAGCACATCTTCGGCACGCTTGGCGGCTTCGTCGGAGAGAAGTTGAACTTCTTGATCGATGAGCTCGGCGGTCTTCTCGGAATAAGGCTTGCTAGTGGTAATAGTATAATAGCCAGTGCTTTGATCTGGGAAGACGAGGTGGCGAGTCTTGCTGCCCATGCCTTCCTCAACGATCATTTCCTTGCTAAGCTCGGCAACGTTCTTGAGGTCGGAGGATGCACCCGTAGTGATGGCGTCTTCACCGAAGATTAACTTCTCGGCCATACGGCCGCCCATAGCACGAGCAAGAATATCTTTGAGCTCGTAGACGCTCTTGTAGCTGCGGTCTTCGGGCGGAAGGAACCAGGTCACACCGCCAGTACGTCCGCGCGGGATAATGGTGACCTTGTGGACGGGGTCGGAATCAGGCAAGACGTGCCCGACAATAGCATGGCCAGCTTCGTGATAGGCAGTAACTTGGCGCTCGTGCTCGTTCATGACTTTGCTCTTGCGCTCAGGGCCGATAGCTACGCGCTCAAAAGCTTCGGTGAGGTCAGCGTTAGTGATTTCTTTGTGTCCTTCGCGGGCAGCGGTGATGGCAGCTTCGTTGGCGATATTAGCAAGATCAGCACCGGAGCTACCAGCGGTCTTGGCGGCAAGAGAGTCGAGGTCGACGGTCTTTTGCATAGGCTTGTTTTTGAAATGGACTTTGAGAATGTCAAGACGATCTTTGCGCTCTGGCAAGGTGACATTGACATGGCGATCAAAACGACCCGGACGGAGTAAGGCTTTGTCAAGCATATCGACGCGATTAGTAGCAGCAATTACAATGACACCGGAATCATTATCGAAGCCGTCCATCTCAACAAGAATTTGATTGAGAGTCTGCTCGTCTTCGCGACCAGCGCCGCCACGAGCATCACGCTTGTGGGCAACTGCGTCAATCTCGTCGATAAAGATGATACTGGGGGCGTTTTTCTTGGCTTTGGCAAAGAGGTCGCGGACACGAGAGGCGCCGACACCGACGAACATCTCAGCGAACTCGGAGCCAGAGATACTAAAGAAAGGTACTGCTGCTTCGCCAGCGACAGCGCGTGCCATGAGAGTTTTACCAGTACCAGGATCACCAGCGAGTAGGACGCCACGTGGAATCTTAGCGCCAAGCTTTTCGTATTTCTTAGGCTCTTTAAGAAAGTCAACAATCTCAGCGAGATCTTGCTTGGCCGCATCATTGCCGGCTACGTCTGAAAAGAGGACTTTTTTCTTGTCGGGGCCGTAGAGCTTAGCTTTGGCCTTACCGAAGCCCATGGATTGATTGTTCATGGACTGAGCCTGACGCATCATGGAGTTGAAAAAGAGAATAACTATTAAAATCGGTGCACCAATAATTAGAATATCAAGAGCATAACTCCAAAAACCTGAGGTTTCTTTGTATTCTATCTCAGGATATTTGGCCTGGCACTGGGTGAGTTCTTCGCCATTTAGGCTAGCGCACTGGTCAATGAGCCCTTGTTCATAAAGAGTACCAGAAGGGTCTTTGCGGGAGATCTGCGTGTAGTTGTCTTCGCCCTTAAGAGTGATCTTCAAATCGCTGCCCTCGACGGTGATCTTCTTGATGTTGCCGTTTTCGTCATTAGCACGAGCGATGACGTCAGAGAGGGGGACTTCTTCAATAGTACCTTGTGGTACCATGACAGACGCGAGGATACCTATGAAAGCCAGCATGATCAGCACAAAACCGAACCAACGGAACATATTGCTATTCTTTGAAGTCTTCTTTTTTACAGCTTGTGCCACAGCACCTCCTTATTTGGACTAATTATACCCTAAAACAAAATTATGTTCAATACTTGCGTCGCCTTATATCAAGTTAGCGACTTAATCTGGTCTGGGTGATCGGATTTGAACCGACGACCTCGCAGTCCCGAACCGCGCGCGCTACCAGCTGCGCCACACCCAGATGTATAGGGATATTTTATCATACTTTTGATAGAATATCCTCAAAAACTTGAGCTATTACAAGCTCCACTGGTTACAGTGTAGCATACTTCTTTGAAAATGTCAATGCTTATTTCTTGGGAGCAGAGATGTTTGCGGGGCGGCCGTACTCTGGGATGATGATTTGATGTTTAATGCCATTGTGGTCATAAAGAGGTATGTGGAGTTGGTCGGCTAGTGTATTGACGATGGCGGCGCCAATGCGAAGGCCAGTGAAAGATCCTGGACCAGAGAAGAATTCAATCTCGGTGATATCTGACCAGTCGGCGTGATTCTCTAGGAGCTTGTCGTGAATGAAGGTAAAAATTTTCTCAGCCATTTCATGCCCGGCATCCCAAGTGTATTCCCGGGAGTCGAGTTTGAGCTGGCAGATATTGGTGGAGGTGTTGAGGTAGAGTTTCATTTGGTTTGCTCCCAAGCATGTTTTGCGTGTTCGTTCATGATGATATTGCGGCTACCGTCTGCTTGGAGTTCTAGATGCAGGCTATATTTGGTGGAAGGTAATAGATCTGCGACATCGCCACCCCATTCAACCACTACAACAGAGTGGGGATTAGATAGAGTTTCTTCTAGCTCATCACGCATAAGACCGGGATCATCGAGGCGGTAGAAGTCGTAGTGGACAAGTTCGCCAGAGAGGGAGGAGCTAGGGGTAGGCTGAGATACAGTGCTAGCGGGTTGGCTAATGGCGGGGGTAGGCAGTGGGAAGGCATAGCGCTTAGAGATGGTGAAGCTGGGGCTAGTGACCGGTTCAACAATACCTAATCCTGCGGCGAGACCACGCGTAAAAGTAGTCTTACCAGTGCCAACATCACCAATTAACTCAAAAACAGCTGGGAGCTTAATCTTACTGGCAAATTGACGACCAAAGTCAATCATGGCGGATTCAGAGGTGATATTCATGTATATATTATATCATAATCTAGGTTACAGATTATTCTTCTGGATGTTTGCTAAGGTGTGGAGCTGATTTTTGCTGGTTATTGGTATGAGCCTTGCGTTGACGCTGGCTCAAAACAATTAGCGCGAAAATTGGTAGATAGAGCAGGAAGATTCGGGGATCGCCTGATGGGAGTTCGATGATGAACATAGTTTTTTCGGCTAAAAATTCAACAAGCCAAATATGTAAGTCTAGTAGCAATATGGTGCATTTTGCAGTGGCTGATGCTATGACAGGTGCAAAACTAGTAACACCAGTGAGTAATATCCCCAACATAACATAAGGCAAGGTAGGCAAAATAATCAAATTAGCAATAAAAGACAGAAACGAAATTGAACCAAAATTGTAGACAAGAATAGGCGCACAAACGAGGCAGGTAGCGAGGCTGGTTATTAACATAGTAGCAAGCCAAGGTGGCTTTTTCTGACCATAAAATATTGTGGTAAGGATGGGAGCTAAAATTAAAATACCGAAAAATGAGGCGAAGGAAAGTTGCCAACCAAGATTGAGCAAGTTGGTTGGATTAATGAGCAAAGTTAGGCTAGCAACCAACCCGATGAGTCGAATTGGTGCAAATTTTCTTCCGATATAACCAAAGAGTAGCGATAGACTAGCCACGAGCGCTGCGCGAACCATTGAAGGAGTGAAACCGACAATTAAGACAAACCCTCCAACCATAAGGAGTGAGAAAAGCATCCCGGCAAATTTAGAAATTCTGCCGAAAAGTTTCTTGGCGGCGCCGGTGAGAATCGCGAGGTGTGCACCAGATGCCACAACTACATGTGTCATACCAACAGCACGCAAGGCTTCAGAAAAGTCTGTAGAAAGACCGGATTTCATCCCCATGAGGTAACTTAAACCAAGATCTACTTCTGGCGATGGGATAAATTGTTTGACTAAATTTGCAAACCAACGCTTAAAACGTGCGAAAACATCACCAGATTCAGTACGCTCAAGATGGAGAAGTTTGGGGCGAGACATCTTGCCGGCAAAAGTACCAAATCCTTCACTAAATTTACCTTCAAGCCAGACAACATCGGAACGCTCTAGGGGAGTTTTGCTAGAAATAGTGACATAGAGAGTGCCGGGAAGAGAGGTAAACTCGTTTTGGCGCTCCGTGGTATTGCTAGGGTTCTGAACAATTTCTGAAGCGATGGGCTGAAGCGTGTTTTCGGTTGTGTCAAGTATATTCTTATGTATATTTAAGTCTTGGAGGCGGAGAACGGTGGTAGACTGACTGTCATCTGGGTCTTCACTAATTTTACCAGAAATAATAACGGTTTGGTCGTAAAAGGATTGCAGTAGTGTTTGATCGGCGAGGCTGCGGCTGGCACAAAAGTTGCCGAGGATAACTGCGGCAAGAAAAACTATAGCGGTGGTGAATTTTGAGGTAAATTTGAAACAACAAATGATAATCACAACTGAGATAACACACCACACAGACTGAGTAGCAAAGCCAGGTTCGCTGAATACCGCTAGGGCGATGCCGGCGATAGTTCCCCAGATGGCAGCATAGAAGCCATGCGAGGCATGAATGGGGCAAAATAGTTTCTGAAACATGCTCCCGAGTGTAGCATATTTAGAGCCAGAGATACAAGCACTAGCGAGTTATTTTGTGGGGTTTAGTTGTTTTGTGGGGCGTGAAGAGTATCACGATAAGCGTTAATACCAGCACGTAAACCGGCGCCAAGGCTTCTGGCAAGCTTGCGGAAGGGGCGGGTAAGGGTCTGTTGAAGAATACTGGCGCGAGACTGCATGGCGCGGAGCATTTTTTCGCGAGTGGTAGGGTCGGTAATAAATGGTGTCGTTTCGTCAATCATTGTGACACCAAGCGACCAAATTGTGGATGGCGTCATTTCGTCAATCATGGCTGAGGGGGCGAGCTCACCAAGTGTGGGGGCAGGCGCAGTAAGCTCAGCTTGAAGACTGGTTCGAGCTACGTGAGCTTGGCGCAACGGAACAAGCTGAGACATTTCGACATTAAGCTTGGTAGCGAGTTCGTCAATGACATCTTGTGAAGAGTGTGGATCGTTCAATACATCTTGAGCTTGTGCCAGAGTGTTGAGTAGGATCTCTTGGCTAGCCAAGGTGTATTTATTGAGGTCTAGCTCGGAGATAGTAGTTAAAACTTCGCTAAGACGGTTAAAGTTGGAGGCATAGTTGGGGTTGGGGGCTTGAGATTCGGTTTTGACAGGATTTGAGACTGGCTGTGGTGGAGTATACTGATAATGCTCGACAGCGGCGATAAGGTTTGGGGCTCCTGTAAAAATAGATGCGGTGGACTCAGGAATAAACTTTGGGGCTTTTTTATGTGAAAAGAGTGATTTTTTCTTATGAGGTTTTTTAACGGCGCTAGAATGCCTAGATTCACGAAGCATTTCTTGTAAAACAGCGCCATGATAGAAAAGTTCATCAAGCTCATCGTCACTGAGGGTAGATTCGTCATGCTCTTCTAGACCGTCAAAAGCCGTCAAGAGACCGCTTGCTGCATCACAAATCTCAGACAATGGTGCTAGCGGGTTGGAGAGGATTTTTTCGGCTTGGCGAATAGCTTTTTCAAGCTCAGTAAAACCGGTATCGTAGTCGTCAGCACTGAGCTTACGAATATCCATGATAGCATCGCTTAGAGCGCGGCGAGCGGCATCTTGCTCATTAGTAAAAGGCAAGACAGGCTGTGGAGCGGGCTGAAACACAGTAGGTCGAGGTGGAGCTGGGGCAATGCTAGGAGTTGTAGCAGCGGGAGTAACAGGATCAGTCTTAGGAGGTTGAAAAAGCCGGTCTTGAGGAGTTACTTGAGTGGTTTGGATGTCTTGGTTTGTCTGGCTTTCTGGTATTTCTTGGTCTTCTTGAGAAACAGCAAGTTCGGAGAGGATTTCGGCTTCGTCGGTGGCGTCATCAGTGAGTTCGATAGGTTCTGGAAGCTTGGTGTGCTTCTTAGGATGTTTGACAGGCTTTGATACTGAGGCAAGAGTTTGCTCGGCAAGAGAATCTTCAGGTAAGAGGATCGAAGGCGAATCGAATGTGGCGGGTACAGCAATTGATATTGAGCCAAGCTCATCCTCATCTGGCATAGGGGTAGGCTCGGGAGCGGACTGAGCTGCTAGGAAACTGGCTTGGAGAGCCGATAGGTCATTGCTTTTGGTGAGTTTTTTTCGCTTAATAATCTTGCTTAATTCCGGCATGATGGGCTCCACGGGGCTATAGAATTTGCAACCTTTGATGGAGAATTTTTTGATGGTGCCAGATACACCAGCTATAACTGCGCTGCGTTCTGAACCATAATCACCACCATCAATGTTTACTTCAAGCATGGCATCAGGGCTTTCCATAATACGAAAAGTTTCACTTCGAGCAGCAAGGATCTGAGCATGATTAATATCAATGATCCCCTTGCTGAGCGCTGCACCGATAGCACCGCGGATATATGCTACACCAATAGACCAAGCGCCATAGCCAGCAGCTTCTAGAGCAATACCAGCTTCTTCGTCAGCGGTGATGCGGGCGCCGTCTTGAATATTGATAATAGGAGCGCTTGGATCATAAGCACGGACACCACTAGATAAGCAAATGCCATCACGGGCAAAAATTTGTCCAGCAAAATCAATGGTAAGACCATAAGCCACGCCAAGATTAGGCGAGATAAGGATACCGTAGCTATCAGGAGCAAAAAGACTAATTCCGTCACCAACTGTAACCGATGTATAATTAGGAACACCATTGCTAATGGCACCAAAAGCACGAATGGCAACACTATTTTTGCCCATGGCGAAGACTTTGCCTTGACCAATGAGGGTTACTTCCCCACTGCGAATGTCAAGAACGCGTACGTCAGGGTGGGTATCTTCAGAAATAATACTATACCCATTAAAATCAATGGTAACATTGTAGTTAATAAGGATATTGCCTTCAATGATAATATTGTTGTCGAGGGCTATTTGGGGTTCGCGCACCTGCAACGCTGATAGAAGTTCGTGGTAGGTTGAAACATAACTCGCATCAAGGTCGAATGATGAGGTAATTTGGCGGCTTTGTTCATCATCCAGTAAGGGGTTGGCGAGATCTTTGGGTAGAGCCGTTTTTTTACCAATGCCAAACGACCGAACAGATTTTTTGGTTTTGTTCGGGGTGGTCTTGGTAGATTTTTTAGCAGATCTGGCGGAGGTACTTGACGCCTTTGCCGCTGCTCGAGCTCGTGGCATATCTGATCTTTCTTCCCTGTTTTAGGCAACACAATTCTCCCACCGTATGTTACCATGATAGCACAGATTGGGTGAAATGTCAATAACAGGTTATCTGCACTGGGCTGAGATCTATGACTCTATCCATTCATTTTGATTTTTGTTCATTTGTGAATCATATTCTATCTTTTTTGTATGAATAGTATTGCATTCTCATTTTGTCTTTGTTATACTTAAGTTATTAATAATTTAATAAATTCCGAAAGGAGGTATTTATGTCGGAATCAACTATTATAGGTAACGGCAAGGCTAGTGGGCTAATTGCATATCTGGATATGCTTGCAGAAAAGGGTCGTGTCCCTTTACCAACGATCTCAAACTTAAAAACAGCCTTCAAAGCTGTAATGATAAAAGTGGATGGTGACGAATGGCATGACACTGACATTAGAGAGATGGATGTGGCTGATTATCTATCCCGCTTCCAGACTTTGACTATGGGAACTTATAATCAAGCGAGCTACAATACATACAGATCTAGAATTGATCGAGCCGTTGAATGGTACTTAACCTTTTTGAATACTCCTGGGTGGTTTCCTACCATCAAACAGCCTCGTACGAAGAAAACACCTAAGGCAAAACCCGTTAAAAACCGCATCGAAGAGAAGAGTCTAGCAGACATTTCGGAAGGCGAGGTGGTGGACTCTGAAGCCAGTAGCGCTATCTCTGAGACGTTGAACCAACCCGTCGCTTCTAAGCTTATGGGGTTCCCGTTCCCATTGGAAGACGGAACTATAGCTACTCTATATTTGCCACCGTCTATTAGCGAAGACGACTTTCGGCGATTAAAAACCTTCATTGAGGCCTTAATTATCCGAAAGGAGCCATAAGATGCGTCGCCGCAAGATAAATGGAGGTAGGATCACTCCTCATGGAATTGCTCTCGAAAGGCATGAGATGGAGACTATCTTAGTATTCACTGAATTAGGATACGATATTGAATTGATTCGCCCGTCATCTACGCCTAACGCGAAGCGTGCTGATTTCTTGATGAGCGGTCTTGAATGGGAAGCAAAATGCCCACAAGGGAGTAGCCGAAGCACCCTTGAGCATGTTTTTAAGAAAGCAATTCGGCAATCCGAAAATATTATTATTGACTTAAGACGCACTAAACTTTGCGACAAAAACGCTTTAGCCCAACTTGAGAAGCTTTGGTCTAGCTCAAAAAAGGCTAGGCGCCTGAAGGTAATAACGAAATGCAAAAAGATTATTGACTTTAAGAGATGAGTGTAGTAGAATTGAGTTAGCGAGGGCGACTCGGTGCCGAAGTACACCGGGCCAAGCCCTCTTTTTTGATTGCGATGTAACTAGGGCGGGATAATATAGACATAAAAAAAGAAAGCCTCCGGGGTGAACCGGAGGTTTTCTAGTTAATAATTAGATCTTGAGAACTAATTATTTGTTTGCACGGCGTGCATTGCGATAAGCAACTACACCTGCACCTGCTGCAGTAAGAGCAGTAGCGATACCAGCAACCATAGCTAGAGTGGTAGAAGCAGAAGCTTCAGTGTTGGATAGGATACCAGTGTCTGGAGCAGATGGGTCTTTTTCGTCATCTGGTTTGTTGGTGCCGTCACCGGTGCCGTCAGGAGTAGCGAGCTCAGCCAAGCTTACTTCGGTACCAGTAGCAGCCTTGGTGGCAGCCTTCAAATTAGTGTCCAAAGTTTCAATTGTTGTTTTGTTGGCTGCGCTTGCATCGGAAGTAGCATTCTTCTTAGCATTTTCAACAGAAGTGATCAAAGTGGCATACTCTGCATAGCCTGGGAAGGTTGTTGCCAAAGTCTTGAGAGCCGCGATGTCAGCTGCAGCATTGATTTCGCCAGCGCTCTTACCAACATTAGCCAATGCGGTGCGCAAGTCAGCTTCAGCAGTCAAAGCTTCGCTAGCGGTGTTAACTGCAGTTACCAATGGGTTGTAAAGATCATACTGTGTTTTGATCGTAGTAACATCATTGGTGATGTCAGTCTTTACGCTATCAAAAGTAGCGTCAGCACCCGCATTGTAGGTCGGGAAGACAGCTTTGACAGCAGCGATGAGGGTATCACGCTTAGTGTCTTCTGCTACACTGGTACTGTCATTGTCCATAGCGTCAATAATGGTAGCCCATTTGCCGTAGTTTTCTAGAGCTTTGGCTGCATCGATGGCGCCCTGAACGGTGATACCGGTAGCTGGGGTGTAATTTGCGTCGATGTCAGTAATTTTATCAGTAATAGTAGTCGTGGCTGGCAAAGTTGCGGTAGTTTGTGCAGCTTCGTTGAGAGCCAAGAATTTTTTGTAAGCAGCGTAGCCTTCAATTTTAGCTACAGCAGTATCAACATCGGCTTTAGTAGCAGTCTCTTCTGCGACTTCGCCGGCACGAGTGACAGGAGCTGCGTTAACGCCAGCAACTGGTGCGACGACACCCAGAGCGAATGCTAAAGCAATGGCGCTCAAAATTTGAGCTTTCTTCATTTGATATTCTCCTTAATTTAATTTATATCTAGTTCCTATTTTAACGGCTTTTGTATAGAAGTCAAGCGTTTTTATAGGAAATTGTGGGCAGATTTTGCGAAAAGTGGTACAATCTTATAGATATAAGCGTTAGAAGTATATCAGATGTTGTAAAAATTACAACATTTTCTAGACGAAAGTGAAATTTTGGCCCAGTAAATTGGTGATTCTCAGAACCTTAGACGACGCGTCGTAGAGCGAAAGTAGAAATAAATTAAATTAAGGTCAAATATAATCAAAGTCAATTATAGCTCGAACTAATTTGTGCCCTGCGGCTATCATCTAAGGTTCTGGGGAGATGTTTGTGTTGCATATCTTGCTGGTCAATAACTAGATGATGTGCTGGTTATTTTTTATGCCCGTGAGCAGAATGCGCGAAACATCTCATCTTAACAGGAGAGCCCAGTTTGCCAGGTTGTTCCTCTGGGGCTTCCAGTGTGGAGCGCTTTGTTTTAACAGGAAAGCCCCGAGAAGGGGCTGTTCCTGTGTGGATTACTTATTATTGTAATCTTTGGCTGGTTAGCTTATTTACGGCTAGATCGGCATGCATTGCGATAAGCAACTACACCTGCACCTGCTGCAGTAAGAGCAGTAGCGATACCAGCAACCATAGCTAGAGTGGTAGAAGCAGAAGCTTCAGTGTTGGATAGGATACCAGTGTCTGGAGCAGATGGGTCTTTTTCGTCATCTGGTTTGTTGGTGCCGTCACCGGTGCCGTCAGGATTGACTGGAGCTTTGCCGTCATGATAGTTCTTGATAGCAGCGTTGAAAGCGGCTACATACTCGACAGCTTTGTCGTAATCAACAGCTTCACCGCCATTAAAGTTGATTTTGTCGAAGTTTTTCTTTGCTTCAACAAGTGGTTTGATGACGTTGAATTTTGGAGTTTTCTTGGCGACAGTCAAGAACATGTTGAATTGTTCTTCAGGAGTACCCTTCTTCCAAGCATCACTCTTCTGCATGTCTTCAGAAGCTTTTTTGTCGATGGTCTTGAGGCGAGCATCGGCGTAGTTGGCTGGAGTGAAGCCACCAATAGTTGCGTAGGTACTGCTGTATTTGCCTAGCCACATCTCGGTGAAGTTGATAACAGACTGAAGCTCATTAGTAGCGCTTTGTACGGTTGCGTTGCTACCTGCAGCGATGTAGTTACCGGTGAGGGTTGCTTTATTGTTGTTGGCGGCATCATATAATGCTTTGACATTGTTGTAAGCAGTTTTGACATCAGTAACTTCTGCCAACTCAGGAAGCTGGTTGAGGGTTGCCTGAGCGAGTGTACGTCCGCTCTTGAGGTAGTCATAAACTTTTTTGCTATCAGTGTCTAGGTGATAGCGATAGAGTGCTATGTAATCATTAGCTTTGGAAGTTTCATACAAACGATCGTTGAATTTTTCAGAATCGCCGTTGACGTATTCACGACCGTTAACGTCATTCCACTTACCAGTATTGTAGAGATCGAGCATGGTTTTGCCAGCATTCTCAAGACCTTTGGTGATTGACTCGACGTCAGTGTAAAGGCCCTCGTAAGCAGTAACATTCTCGAGCTGGTTATAGGCTTTGTTAGACGCCTTGACTTCTTTGTCGAGGTTCTTTTGCAATTCAGTGACATCTTGGTCAGCTGGATAATTAACTACAGTAGCATAGGTGCTTGCGACTGGAGCAATAACACCCAAACCCAATGCAAATGCTAATGCGAGAGCAGCCAAAACTTGACTTTTCTTCATTATATTCTCCTTAATGAATTAATTGTTAACTACTTCTCATTTTACGCAATAAAAAAAAAAAATGTCAAGCGTTTTTGTGGACTTTTTGGAGATTTTGGCTCTTTTTTGTACGAAAATGGGTGGATTTTTGACAAAGTTCCCTGTTTCTGGAAGAACTTTAAGGTTATTTTAAGGTTGTGGACAGGCGTGAGAAATGAAGGATTGGGGACTAATCGATTTTGAAGACTATTTTGTGGTAGAGGTTTTGGATGGGGGTCATATTGCCAGCGAAAGCTTCCCTGTCGGCGCGGAGAATTTCGTTGCGAGAGGCTTGAGCATAATCTAGGAGGTAGCCAGCATTTCGCGCTAACAGTACTAGAAATAGCCGGGTAGTACGACCATTCCCTTCACGAAACGGGTGCAACGCGTTGAGTTCTGCCGCATAATAGGCAAGCTTGGCTGAAAAATCTTCTATGGGTAGCTTCCGAAGATATTGGTCTTTAGCGAGCTCGCTGAAAATGCGGTTTGCCTCAGGCAGAATGAAGTCGGCATAACAAAAAGGTACGGAGCTATCCGGCTTGGAAATGTTGACGGTGCGAATTTTGCCGGCAAATGGATAAATAGTATCAAATAATTGCCTATGTATATCTAGTAGACAAGCGATATTGAACTCTAATGGGTGATAATTTGCTAAAACTTGACCGATTTTCTCGTCGGTGATGCGATATTCGGTGCTCACTAGCTCCTCTGCATCGGTAATACCAAGTTTATTAGTGAGAATACCGTCGGTTTCTACGAAATATCCGGATTCCATGTTTATTTTTTGCGCGAAAGGGCGGATT
>Ga0137298_11403_pt1 | contig 12923 bp, 22 predicted proteins | sample RamsorincwithD2O_2_FD_97182 | JGI IMG/M metagenome (GOLD analysis project Ga0137298, IMG submission 97182) | Mouse cecal microbial communities from Vienna, Austria - Glucosamine amended with D2O | ecosystem: Host-associated > Mammals > Digestive system > Large intestine > Cecum | place: Austria...
TTTAAGACACTGACTGAGAGGGAGGGCAAAAAGGCGTAGGGAGCTGCGGAAGGGGGTGTCCGGGGATGGAACCAGAAAAAAAGGAGCTTGCTCTGGATGACCTCCAGCAGCAGCACCGGGAATATGCGGAAATCATCGGGATTGACAACCTGCTGAAACTGGCGGAAGCATTCGGCGGGACAAGCATTTATATCCCGAAGAAAAAGGAGCTTGTAAAAAACCAGATTTATGCCGCAATCTATAAGGAGTTTGACGGAAGCAACCTGCCGGAGCTGACCCAGAAGTACGGGGTGTCGAAATCCACGGTCTATAAGATTGTGCAGGACAAAATAGGGCATTGCAGCTGGAATATACCGGGCCAGAGGTCTCTGGCAGACTGGATGAATGAACTGTCAAGTGAAGAATAGCTTTTCCAAAAATTTTTCCGCGGCGGAAAGTACTTTGGAAAAGAGGCGTGGTAAGATTACTGTAACAGGGAAACCTGCTGCAGTAATTTTTTTTCTTAAGGAGGCATGGCATGGCGTGGCATATTATAGACAAAATCCTGACAGCGGCTGCGATAGCGGCATCCGTCTGGCTCCTTTTAAAGGTGCTGGCAGTTTTTATTGTATGGATATTCTGTATGCGCCATGCAGATGACAAATGGTGGTAGGGGGAAGCACTATGGATATGACAGTGATGGATTTTATTGATAAGGCGGGGAATACAGGGGTGATGCTGCTGCTTCTTGCGCTGTTTGCTTTTTACATCCTGCAGAAAGCAAGGACGGACGACAAGCGGGTGGCGGATGCGCAGGAGGCAAGCCGTCAGGCGATTGCCGACACCTACGCGGACGCACAGGAGAAAATCGAGCAGGCGAACAGGGCGGTCAGGGAGCGGGAGGATATCCTCATTGAGAACAGCATGAAGCGGGAGGAAATCTTAAGGGAGGAATCCCGCAAGCGTGAGGATATGCTCCGGAAAGAGGCGGAGAAGCGGGAAAGCATCCTGATGCTCAACCAGGACAGGATGATGGAAAACATGCAGGGGATTACCGACGCTTTAAATGACATTAAAAAAAGCTTTTCCGGCATTGACAGCCGCCTTGAAAAGATAGAGAGGAAAGTGGGGATTGCGGATGAATGAGATGGAAATATCGGAGCGGAAGGTGCTCCGGGGAAATGTGATAGAAAAGCTGTATAAGAATTACGGGGTGGATATCAGGATTGCAGTCCTTAGGAATTTTTTGCGTACAGGCGGCTTTGTAACGGAGGAGGAGCTGCGCCGGGCCATTTTTTACCTCGGCGGCGAGGAGAAGCGGTACATCCACGTGAAAGTGAATGAAGACAGCTGGCTGGACGGCATGATTTGGCTGACGCCCAAAGGGGTGAACCTGGCGGAGGGCGATATTGAGGATGTGGGGGTGGTTATTGATGGGTAACATTATAAATACGGCAGAATGTGAAGAAATCAGGAAGGAAATCCTTGAGCTGTGCAGGCAGGCGGCTCCCTGCGGGGCGGGCATCCCGGTGCTGAAAGCAGCGCTCCGGAAATGCGGTTACGATTTGACGGAGCGGGAGCTGGCGGTTCAGGCAGGCTACCTTGAGGGGAAAGGGCTTGTCAGGCAGGATATCGTGGAGAACCGGAGCCTTGCCATTAAGCGCTGCATCGTGTCCCTGACGCCGGAGGGGATGGACTACCTTGAGGGGAACGGCCCGGAGATTGCGGGGGTCGGCTGATATGGAGCAGAAGAACAGGAGCCACGGGAAAATTGACAGCCTGCCGCCAGAGCTTCGCAGGGAAGTGGAAAACCGCCTCCTTAACGGCGACACCTATGAGGAGGTCTCCGGATGGCTGAAAAGCCGGGGGGAGGAGGTACACTTATCCAGCGTAGGGCGTTACGGGAAAAAGTTTTTAAATAAGTTTGAGTCGGTACGGATAGCGAAGGAGTTTGCAAAGCTCCTTGCGGAAGACAACATAGACCGCCCGGCCACGGAGCTCCACGAGGCGAACAACCTCCTTGCAAGCCAGATAATCATGGAGGCGCTGGTAGACGATACCATGGACGCAAAGGCAAGGGCGGAGGCGGCGAAAAGCATTGCCACCCTGCAGCGGGCGCAGGTCAGCAACGAAAAGCTGAAAATTGAGGCCCGCAGGGAGCAGGGCGCAGTCCATGCCGCGATGGATATCTTAAAGCAGAAGGTATTTGCGGAAATCGGGGAGAATTACCCGGAGATTGCCGCCACACTTTTAGAGCTGGCGGAGAACACGGAAAGGGAGCTTTCGAGGATGGCATGAAAGGGAAGCGCTTAAATGCCCTTAAATTGGATTTTACGCCCCCCGGCGGAGGTTTATGGGGCGGAAATGTTTTCCCCGCCGGTTTAAGCCGGTTAAAGCGGTTTTTAAGCATATCCGTAAGGGGGGAGGACAGGGGAAGGGAGCAGTACCCTTACCATGCCCGGAAGCAGGTGGACAGAAATGGAAAGCAGTTGGAAGGAAAAGGCCGGGAAATATTACAGGGACGGCCTGAAAATATCGGATATCGCAGTCCTGCTGGAGGTGAGCAGGCAGAGCGTCTCCGCATATTTGAAAACCATGCCGGATTATGGGGAGATAAAGGATTCCCGCAGGCGGGCGGCGGCAGCTTCCCGCCGGAAGTACAAAACAGGGAAGCAGCGCGTTTACCGCCAGACGCAGGAGGGCATGATGGCGGTGACGGCGGAAAGCCTGCGCCGGGAGCATGAGCTGGCGGTGATGGAGCTTAGCAGGGAGAAATACCATTGATTAAAAAGGGATTTAAAGCCCTTTTTTCGTGGTTAAAAAACTTTAAAAGGGTGAAAGCATGAGCAGTATCGCGGAACAGTTCCGGGAACAGGTAAATAAAAAGAATACGTTAAGGGAGAGGAACCTTGCCATGGGGCGGAAGAACCTCCGCACATTCTGCAACCTTCGCAAGCCTGATTTTTATAAGCCAGAGCGGGAATATCAGGATACCCTGTGCAATACATTGCAGGCGGCGTATGAAAAGAAACTTGTAAGTGAAAAGACGGGGAAGCCCATTAAGTACCTGATAATCAACCTGCCGCCCGGATTTGGGAAATCATATACGCTGGCGAATTTTGCCAACTGGTGTTACGGCCAGAACGTAAAAAACAAGATTATTACAGTATCCTATAATGGATATATTGCGCCGGAATTTGCCAGGACTACAAGGGACATGATTGATGAGGAGCCGGAACCGGGGGAGGAGGACACCTACACCACGAGGGACTTTTTCCCGGAAGTGAAACTGAAATATGGCGATTCCTCTGTAATGAAGTGGAGCCTTGAAGGGAGCTATGCAAGCTATCTGGCAACCTCCTTCGACGGGACGGTCACCGGCATGAGGGGGAACATCATTATCATTGACGACCCTATTAAAAATGCGAAGGAAGCAGTCAATGAGGCGGTAAAGGAAGGGCATTTCAATTACCTGAAAAATACGCTTTCCTCCCGGGCCCTCCCCGGGGCGCTGTGGATTATCGTGCTGACAAGGTGGGCTACGGACGACCTTGCAGGGCGTCTCCTTGAAAAATACCCGGATAAGTGCCATGTGCTGTCCCTGACAGCCCTTACCGTGGACAGCCCGGAAGGGGTAAGCACCTGTGAGGACTTGTTCCCAACGGAGGACTTGCTGGACAAAAGGGAAACGCTGGACAGGCATATCTGGGGAGCCAACTACATGCAGCGCCCGGTGGATTTGGAGGGCGGCCTGTATGGGAAGTTTCATACTTATTCTGCAGTTGATACAGATAAATTTGAAAAAGTATTAAATTATACGGATACGGCTGATGAGGGGAATGATTTCCTGTGCGGCATCAGCGGCGGCCAGATTGGCAGGTATGGATACGTTACGGATGTTTATTACACGGATGAGCCAATGGACGTGACGGAGCCGGAGCTGGCAAGGCGGCTGCAGCTTAATGGAATCAGGGAGGCCATAATCGAGTCTAACAACGGCGGACGCGGCTTTGCCCGTAACGTGATACGGCACCTGAAAGAGCTGAAATGCTTTAAGTGCAGCGTGACATGGTTCCACCAGTCGAAAAACAAAAGGACAAGGATTATCACCAATGCCTCCAACGTGATGGAGCAGGTCATCATGCCGGATGACTGGGAGCAGCGGTGGCCGGAATTTGCGGAGCATATAAAAAAGTACCAGAAGAAAGGCAAAAACGACCATGATGACGCGGAGGACGCGCTGACCGGATTTGTGGAAGTGATAAACGGCGACGTGAGAGGGAAGAAAAAGGCGAGAATCGGTAAAAAGAGCCGCCTTGGGATTTAGGAGGCATGTATGTATAAGTTTCGGAAGGAGCAGGTGCTGGAACCGGCGTTTTTGACAAAACTCATAAAAAGGTTTAAGCAGGAATACCTCCCGCGGTTTGAGAAAGACCAGAAATATTATAAGGTGGAAACGGAAATCCGGAACAGGACGATGGAGGACGGGAAACCCAACAACAAACTTGCCCACGGTTTCTGCCGGTACATATCCAACATGGCCACCAGCTACTTTATGGGGAAGCCCATCCGGTACATCGTGAAGGATGACGGTTACAAGGAGGCTTTGGCGGAAGTATTTAAAAATAACTATATCAACGCCCTGAACTTTAAGGTGTCAAAGGAGGCAAGCAAGAAAGGCATAGGATTTTACCTGATTTTTATTAATGAAAAATCACAGCTCCGGATGAAAAAGATGGATGCGGAAAGCCTTATCCCGGTGTATTCCCCGCTGCTGGATGAGTTTTTGGAGGCGGCGGTGCGTATCTGGACGGAGTATGACATTGACGGTGCGCTGGAGGCGGAATATGCCGATGTGTATGACGACTCCAATATTTACCACTATTGCTGCAAAAAAGGGGAAATGGAATACAGCCTGACAGGAGGGCCGGAAGCCCATATGTTAAGTGACATCCCTGTGATTGTGGTCTGGAACAACGAGGACAGGCTGGGGGATTTTGAGCCCCATATCTCATTAAATGATGCTTACGACAACGCGCAGTCAGATACCGGCAACGACATGGATTATTTTACGGATGCCTATCTGGCTATCAGCGGGGCCAGCGAAATCATGCTGGAGAGTTTAAGCGGGGACGAGGGCGACGAGGAGAAGGAAAACAGGGCGGCAAAGAGCCTGAGGAAGAACCGTATCTTATTTCTTGACGAAAAAGGGCAGGCGCAGTGGCTGGTAAAACAGATAAATGACGCCGCCAGCGAGAATTACAAGAACCGGCTTTATAAGGATATTTTTTTCCTGTCACAGGTTCCGGCCTTATCGGATGAGAGCTTTGCGGGGAACCTTTCAGGCGTGGCGATTAAGTATAAGTTAATCGGTCTGGAGGAACTGGCAATTATGAAAGAGAACCAGTTCCGCTCCGCCCAGACCAAAATGATTTCCATAATCACGGAGTCCGTGGTAGTCGCGTTGCCTGCCTTTGCCGCTTTCGCCGCAATTTCCAGCTGTTTTACTGACTCAGAGGATTCCCCAAAAGCGGAAACTACCTGATAAAGTCCGTCTGTCAAATCCGACGTAACTACCCCGGTATCCAGAGAAACCTGTTTCAGTTCTTTGGCCATCCCCTGCAGCTTGCCTTTGACGTCGCCGTCTAAAAGCGTCCCTACATTTTGCATCTGGGACTCAAAGGCTACGGCCTGACTGACCGCCGTACCGCCTGCCGCTGCTGCCAGGGTAAAGGCTGCCGCTGTCCCGACCAGCGCGCCCTTACCCAATGCCTTGGCTGCCTTTTCTGCGCCGTGAACCGTAACCTGTACAACCTTGCTGCTTTTAATCTTATCTAAACCGCTTTTGAATTTTTTTATCTTTTCGGAAGCCAGTTCCGTCTTTGCTTTCAGTTCTATCGCCTTTTTGGCAACAGGCTCCAGCTTCTTTTTGACATCCTCAATCGCTTTATAGGCGGCAGTATTTTTTATCTTAAGCTCTTTTTCCTTAACCTTCTGCCTGTCCAGCTTCTGCAGGTCTTTTTTAGCCTTATCCACTTCCCCGCGGAAAGCGGAGGTGGATTCTTTTGCCTGTTTCATCACGGCGCTTACATTATTTTTAATGGATAGTGTTGCGCCGAACACCTCAGACATAAAAATCCACCTCACTTTTTAAATATACTTTTGGCAATAACCTCCGCTGCTTCCAGAACCGCTTCCTTTATATCCTGTCTGCGCTGCTCCCTGTTCAGTTCCGCAACTGCCTGATACACAGCCAGCTCATCAGGTGTCAGGGACAGGATATCTCCCGGCTGAAAACCGTGTTCCATCCAGTACCCCGCCACCCACATGAGGCGTGACTGCTTTAAGAGTTTTTTATTTCTTCGACTTCCTTAACAACCTCAATCCCGGCATCCCCCGAAGCTCCCGACAGTTCCAGAATGCGTTTTACAATAAAATTCCGCTCAACTGAATTAAATGTTTCGGCTATTTTATATTCCTGCCCCTGTTTTAAGGTTCCGTTTGAAATAAGTATTTTTGCCGCTTCCTGCAGCGTCTGCGAAGCATAGTATATGGTGTACCTGTCAACCTCAAGGGGCTCCTCCGAGAACTCAAAACACTCGTTCAGCTCCTTATCGGAGAGGCCGCGGATTTCTATCTCCGTATCCCCCATGCTTTTGATTTTAAGCCGCTCTTTCCGGTGCTTCTTTTTTTCCTCCATCCTTCTGGCTGCCTGCTGCGCAAAATTTTCAAATACGGCTGTTTTTTCATTCTTAGTCATACCTTTTTCCTCCTACTGCTCCTCAATCTTATCCAGATTAATCATGTCTGACGGTGTGAAAGAAAAGGGATATTCCTGCTTGACTACGCTTCCCTTCTCCCATTCAAACCCAAACTCCGATAACGCCACGTTCCCTATCTGGTAGCGCTCTGTCTGTGCGCCTGTGGCATCCGGGTCTTTTAACGCTGCTATTATCGTCCCGCGGGGGTCTCTGCCCCTTTTAATTTCTTCCCTTACATCCTCAAACCTTGTAAAAGCCTTTGCAAGGGTCATTGTCCCCTCGCCTTTCATCCCGGTAATTTTTGTATCCACATCAATTCCGGTCTGCACATCCTCGCGGTTTACAGTGGTTTTCGTCGCTATCTTGGTCATTTCCCCGATTAAAAAACCGTTATACCACACCTGCCCCCATGTACCGGAAAGATGCCGGTTACCCCTGATTTGTCCCATATTCCCTGCCTCCTACATATACATGCGGAGCTTCAAGTCCTCAGCGGCATCCAGAAATTTGCATGTCCCTTCAAGTAACATCCATGCCCCGGTATTTGCTTCCTTCAGCTCCTGCTCCGTCATATCCGTTGTGTCTACGCCGTGCTCCTCCAGATATTCCCTGTTCAGCTCCGCGCTGATTTCTACGTAATTCTCCCCGTTGCCGTCCAGCACCGACCCTTCCAGCTTCCGGAAATAATCGTTCACGGCTCCCACGAACATCTGCTTGTTGTCGTAGCTGTTCACAACTTTCCCCACATAATTTTCTTCATAGGTCGTATGGATGTCATGGAGGATGACGTCCATCCCCTCCACGATTTTGATTTTCTTTAAGTCCTCCGGCCTCTCCTCCGACACCTTGGTAAGGCTCGTGACGCCGCGCCCGACCTTATACTTTTCGCCGTCAAATATGATGATAAACTTCCCGGCGTCCACGTCGGCGTCAGGGTCTGCTGAAAGCTGCGCGTCCACTATCTCATCCAGCACAAAATAAGTGCTGCTCCGGGTAAGGGGGAGCCCTGCAAGGATTCCCGCAATCCGGCAGGTATACTGTGCCCCCGTGTAAGAGGCCACCTCCTCCCTGTCGTCCCATTTCGCGGTGACCCGCCGGGCGGCAAAATTGATGATATGCTCACAGTCTGCATCACAGTCAGGCAGAACCATCTTTACCTTTTTCCCCTTTTCCCGCGCCTCATTTAAAAAAGCCTTAATTTCCGTTATCTGACCGGAAGCAAAGCCTGGGAACGCCAGATAGTCAATATTGACCGGGAGGATTTCCTTTAATGTCCCTTCCAAATCCGCCGCCCCGTCTTTTTTCAGCATCCGAACCGCCAGCACTTTCTGGGGCTTTCCTTTAAACATGAGTTTAAGCAGCTCTAAATTGTCTTCCGACCAGCTGCCTTCCCCGATATCCTTTTCCCTCCTGTAGGGGGTAAGGAACTGTTCCTTTGTATTGTCATCCAGCAGGACAGCCGCCATGCCCCGGCTGCTCCCCCGGACGGCGGTGACGGCTTTCTGCTGGAAGCTGATTAATATTTCAGGTAATCCCATCCTGTCTCCTCCAATTCACTTTCAAATTTTCCATTAACGGATACTTTTCATCAAAGGGCACGCTGTCCGTAAATTCCAGCGTCATTTTGTAATGACCGATATCATCCGTGATGTCCATCTGCGCCGGTGGGGAAAAGGCCCTCCCACATATGAAAAAATAAGGTTTAAATATCCCGTCCAGCTTCTCCAGCATTTCATAGGTTGCCGCGTTGCTGGTCACCAGTTTTTCCATGTAGGCAATGTCCACCAGAACGGACTTGTCAATCCAGTGCCCTGCTGCCGCTGTCCGGAAAAATAGGGGAACCAGCTGCACATGCAAAAGGGCCTCGCCCTCCGTCCGGGAAACATCTTCCCCCGTGATATCCTCTACACCTGTATTCTCACGGAGAATCCTGATAATGCCGTTTTTAATATCCGTTAAAGTCATAGGTCATCATCCTTTCATGGCCCTGCCGATATCGTCCACCATGCCCTGTAAGTCATCATGCAGATAATTATCCGTATAGGACGCCACCCCTTTTTCCAGCATATGCCACCCTTCGGCATACCCGACTGTCTTTTCCCCTCTGACAATGCGGTGGCCGTCATTGACATATGGGGCATACTCTGCGTCATTTTCCAGGTGGATTTGGATATCATTGCCCCCCTGCTCTGCACGGCTGTCCCACCGCCGCCGTAAATTTCCTGTGTCAATGGGTGTCTCCCGTTTGATTTCCCTGACGCATTTCTGCCCCATTTTCCGGGCATCCTTCAAAGCAATATCGCTTTCCCACGCTTCAAGCCCCCTGTCAAAGGCTTTTTCCAAATCCTCAAGGCTTTTCATTTATGTGGCATCCTCCACGGCAAAAGGCGTCTCCCCGTGGGAGATATAGCCAAAGGTTTTCCCGGTAATTCCCCGGAAAGCCTGACCTGCCTCCGTAACCACTTCCGCCCTGTCATTATCAAGCAGTTCCATCCCCGGCGTGGTAAAGATAACAGCATTAAACTGCTTCTCGCTGTGGAACTCCTGCCGCTGCGGGCTGTTATTGCTCCCCTGGCTCAGGGCACAGGGGATGCCTTCATAAATACAGGCATCCTTTTCCAGCGTTTCAAGCGTCTCCGGGTCTTTTTCCTTTTTCTTCCGGTACACGGTCAGCCTGTCCCGGAACGTTTTTGCCAGAATTTCCGCTTCCCTGTTTCCTGCCGCTTTTCCCCGCGCTCCCGTCATTTTTACCCGCCCCCCTGTCCACGGTTTTATATTTTAAATCTTCAAATTTCATATTCCCCTCATTTCCCCTATGCCGTGCGGAACCGCCGGAACTTACAGCAGATATCCCGCTGCTCCTGGCTCATGGAGTCTTCCGTTATGGTCTCCGCATAGGTAATCTGTGTGTCGCCCCGTTTGATGGAGGCCACATGCTCCCCGTTCTCCTTATAAAAAGCGTTCACTACCATCTGCCTTGCGATATATTCCAGCTGGTAAGGGAACACCTGGCGGTTGCAGAAAAGGGTAATGCTCATCACCGCATCCTCCAGCATCTGGGAAAGGACGGGGTCATTCTCCCCGCCCCCTATCCCCAGACGTATTTTTACCTTTTCCAGCATAGGCCCTGTATCAGGCATTGCCATCACCGCTGACCGCCTTTCCCTTTCCGGGGCCGCCGCCTGTCTCCTTATCCTGCTTTTTTTCCTTCGAAGCTGCCACCGGCTTAAACCCCTTTTCAAGCAGTTTTTTCTTCTGTTCCTCCGACGTGGCGTATTTCACCACGTTCAGCCTTTTCATTTCTTCCCGCATTTCTTCCCTCATCCTTTCTTTGCCTACGCTTCCGCCTCTGCATTAGCCCAGCACTGCTTAATCCGCCCGGAAGGGAGCCAGACTTCATGGTACCTCCGGTACCCGATAAACCATGTGTCCCCGTGCTGGTAGACATCCGGCGAAAAAATCTTCATCTTGTCCTGTTTTGTAACAGCAATCGGCGCTTTCTGCGGCGTGATAATCCAGTTAATTCCTTTTGCGTTATCCGCTGGTGCAAAGCCGCCGTCCTTTTCCCCTTCTGTCTTCCCGTCTTTAAATACATAAGCGGTTTTCATGCGGGAGGAGGGAACCGGTTTTAAGAAGCAGTTGTTAAATTCTTTTACTTTTGTGTTGATAACACCTGCTTTAAACTCCGCCACATTCAAGACTTTTGTGAATTTTTCATCCAGTTCCAGCATGGTCTTTACAGGCTGCGCAATGCTGATTACCAGCGGGATATCTTCCCCAATCTCATCCCTGACCTTTGCAATGTCCGCCTGCAGCGCTTCCCACAACCCTTTCCCCTCTGTAGCTATATAAGGCGTGTTCCTGCCCGCTTCCTTTAACAGCGCATAAAGTTTGCTGTATCTATAGGCGTCAATCTCCGGCAGAACCTGCTCTTTCTGAAAGCTGTTACATACGCTTGTCGCGTTTGCAATAAAATTCGTCTCATTCACATCCATGGCATCCAGCTTAAAAGACGTGCCCCTGTCCATGGTCATTTCGTAATCCTTAAAAGTAAGCGTTACCGCCCCTTCCGGGTAGCCGTTGTCCCTCTCATAATCCTTTAATCCGGTAGTTGAGATTTCCGGCATCCGGACTTTGTTGCCGCCGTTATACTCTACCTGCGACGCGTTGGCGTCCATCCAGCCGCTGGTAAGCCCCAGCGTTGCGCTTGTATCCAGCGCTTTCTGCAGCTGGGTTGCATAAGCTAATGTGTTTAAAGCCATTTCCTTTCCCTCCTGTTAAACCATATATTTTGCAATTTCCGCCGCCATGGCGTCATCCTCGCTGGCTGCCGCCGTGCCGCTCCCGCCGGAAGGCGTCTTCCCGGCAAGCCTCTTTTCCACCTGGGCCTGTACGGCAGCATCAAACTGCTTTTTAAACGCGTCAACGTTCCCTTTTGTAGCCTCCAAATCCCTGCCCACCAGCATATCCAGAAATTCCACCGGGACATCCTTTTTGGCAAGCAGCTCCCTTGTGTCCGCTTTCAGTTCCCGGAGGGCAATGTCCGCCTCCCTCTCCGCCAGCTTCTTTTCCTCCTGCTGTTTTTCATAGGCTGCTTTGCTGTCCGCGTCCATTCCCGCCACCTTCAGGGCTTCGGCAACTGCCGCATCCATTGCCGCCTGCTGGTCTGCCAGCAGCTTATCAATATAAGACTGGTCATAGGTCTTGCCCTCTGCCGGGGCATCCGCCGCCGTGTCCGCCGCTGCTGCCGTATCAGGCGCTTTCACTGCCGCATCCCCTGACGGGGTTTTTGCCGCTGTATCTGCCGCTGCGCCCGCAGCGGGCTCTGTTACCGTGTTCGTATTGGTTTCCATTTTCATCCTCCTTAAAAATCTGCAATTAAAAAGAGACCGCGCATTAACGCAATCCCTTTAAGTTACCTTAAACTGTTTTAATTCCTGTTAAAACACTTTTAACCTTTCCTTCCCCAAAGCCTCCGCCGTCTTCCTTCCCGCTTTTTCTGCTTTTCTTCCTCCTCCAGCCGCTTTTCTTCTGAAGGGTCAATACGCGGCTTATAAAGCTCCGGGTTTAATTCCTCGGGAGGGTCATCAAAAAAAACAATATTTTTTTTCATTCAATACTCTCCTTTACCAGCTCATACATTTCCGGGAACCATTTCTTCATGGTTTTTGCATGGTCCATATAGTACTGATACGCTACGGAAATAAACTCTCCCATCTTGTCTGTATCAATATTTCCCTCTGCATCCAGACAGTCCTCCATGCTGTCAGCATATATTCTCCCCTGATAAATGTCAATAAAATCCGGGCTGTCAATCATATATATTTTTACTTTTCTGTCAGCATAAGTCACCGCTGCCTGTTTAATGTCTGCTGTCCCCAGCCCGGCTGTCAGCTGTTTTTTCAATTCCTTTACCTTTCCTGCATCAAACAGCTTATCTTCAATGGCATGGCCCACTTCATGCTCTATTATTTTTTTCGACGCATCGGATTCTAAATATATGGCGTCTTCTTCCGGGTCGTATCCATTCCCCCTTAAAGTACCGTATTTTATTTCAACCTTTTTTAAAGCGTCTTTTACCTTACCGCTCATTGGCCTGATGACCTTTGCAACAGTTACCGCTTTGCTGACTGACGCTGCAATATCCCTATTTCCTATAAACCGATATTCCTTAACCCCGGCCCGCTCCTTCCACTCCTTATAAGTCATGTCCGCCGGGACTTCATAATATTTCCCCCGGCATTTTTCGCTAGCCTTTTAGTCTTTGCTTTCTTTTCCTCCTCATCCGGGAACCAGCTGACCGTAGTGCTCCTGCAGTTCGGGTGCATGGGCGGGTAGTTCTTTCCGGGCACGGCATCCTTTACCCGGAAATGCTTCCCGTCAAGGGCCTGGCATTCCGGCGTCGTCCGCCCATCAAGCGTGGCAAGGTATTCATACCACTCTATCCCACACGCCTCATAAGCCTCCGCTGCCGCCTTTTCTATGACATAGGCCGCTTCCGTCCGAACCAGCCGCTTTGCCGCGCTGTATGACACGTCCATCCTCTTACTGATTCTGTCCGCCATTTTTTCAAGGTTCTCCCCACGGATTAACCCTACTGCAAGGTTATGCCTCAGGTCATCCGAAAAACTTCTGCAGTGAGCGTAAAGGCTTTTTGAATAGTTCCTTTTATCGAAGCGGCCT
>Ga0137298_11404_pt1 | contig 12909 bp, 9 predicted proteins | sample RamsorincwithD2O_2_FD_97182 | JGI IMG/M metagenome (GOLD analysis project Ga0137298, IMG submission 97182) | Mouse cecal microbial communities from Vienna, Austria - Glucosamine amended with D2O | ecosystem: Host-associated > Mammals > Digestive system > Large intestine > Cecum | place: Austria...
GCAGCTGCAGGGTGGAGGCGGGGTAGGATTCACGGATGTAGCTTATCAGTCGCAGCTCCTCGTCGAAGTCGATGCCGCCTATCTTCAGCTTCACGCATCGGAATCCCTGTGCCAGCTTCTCGTCGATGCGTCGCAGCATGTCATCGGCATTGCCCATCCACACAAGGCCGTTGATGGGAATTGCACTGTCGCCGTTGCTCCACGGCGACGGGAATATGACCCGTCGGCCTCCGTTGGCGAGGTCGGCGAGAGCGGTTTCCAGACCGAATACTATTGAGCTGTAGAGCGGGTCGACCGGGAGCGGCAGGCCGCGATGCCATGATGTTATGTCACGGCAGGCGGCGGCAAGCCGTTGCTCGTAGTCGGGCAGGTCGTCGGCACCGAGCCCTTTGAAGAGTGCGCACTCGCCAACTCCGTAAACTTCGGGATTGTCGTCGTCCCATATCTTTACGAAGTAGGTAGTCTTGTCGAGCATTACCGCGCGTGATGTTATGGCCGGCTGCTTGAAGTGCAGCAGGTAGCGGCAGTAGGCGGCTTGAAGCATCAGCCCGGGAATTTGGGGAACTGGCCGAAGTCGGGATCGCGTTTCTCAAGGAATGCATTCTTGCCTTCCTGAGCCTCGGCCATGAGGTAGTACATCAATGTAGCGTCGCCGGCAAACTCCATCATGCCGCGCTGTCCGTCGAGCTCGGCGTTCATGGCGCGCTTGATCATGCGTATGGCCATCGGGCTGCGTTTGAGTATCGTTTCGCACCACTCTACGGTTTCGTCCTCAAGGCGTTCGAGGGGCACTACTTTGTTCACCATGCCCATCTCCTCGGCCTCCTTGGCGGTGTATTGGCGGCACAGGAACCATATTTCGCGGGCTTTCTTCTGTCCCACGCATCGGGCAAGGTACGATGAGCCGAATCCGGCGTCGAAGCTTCCCACTTTGGGGCCGGTTTGGCCGAAACGTGCGTTCTCCGATGCGATTGTGAGGTCGCACACCACCTGAAGCACGTTGCCGCCGCCTATCGCGTAACCGTTGACCATGGCTATTACAGGCTTGGGAATTGAACGGATGGCTTTGTGGAGGTCGAGCACGTGGGGGCGGGGCACTCCGTTGTTGTCGATGTAACCGCCTATGCCCTTCACCTTCTGGTCGCCACCCGAGCAGAATGCCTTGTCGCCCGTGCCGGTGAGGACGACTACGCCTATGTCGCTGCGCTCGCGGCATATCGACATCGCGTCGAGCATCTCGAAATTGGTCTGCGGACGGAATGCGTTGTAAACTTGCGGACGGTTTATGGTTATCTTGGCAATGCCGTTGTAATACTGGAATAGAATGTCTTCATACTCCTTTATGGTGCTCCATTCTCTCATTGTGATTATCGTTTTTGTTTTGTGTAACGCAAATTTAGCCACAAATCTTCAATCTATGAAATAAAAAATCGGGCGACATCGATTGACGATGCGCCCGATTGGCCGTTATTCAGCTGTAAGTTTCACTTTGGCGCCTTTGAGCAGCGGCGAGGTGAAGTTGACCGTTATTTCGCCCGGCTCGCCTGTCGTCTGGATGTAGGCGAGCAGTCGGCCGCGATAGGCGCGGTGACGGTTGTCGGTGTAGTCGCTCATGTCGGAGTTGTTGCACCCTTCAAGTCCGAGCAGTCGGGCCGGGCCCTGGATTGTGCATGTTATTTCGTTGTCGCCGAGCGTCACTATGTTTCCGTCATCGTCGAGAATGTCGACAAACACGTGGGCCGTGGCCTTGTCACGCTTCAGTATCGGCTTGTCGGACGATGCCTTGAGTGCAAACGGTCTTCCCGAAGTTACGATGTCATATCCGGCCGTTACGTTGCCGTCATTGTCGCACGCCTCCACAGTGAGCTTGCCGGGAGCGTAGGGAATGTCCCAATGTATAATGCCGCTCTTGTGGTCGTAGGGCTTCATGGCTCCGACCTCCTTGCCGTTAAGCAGCAGGCGTGCCTGAGGCTGGTTGGTGTAGCACACAACCCTTATCGTTTCTCCGTCGTCGTAGTTCCAGGTGTCCCACGCGTCGACCGACAGATAGTCGCGGCGAGGCTTGGGGTAGGTGCCTATATAGGCTACGGGATTCTCACACCACAATGACGCACGGAAGTGTCCGCGAGGTTTCGGAAAGCTGCCGAAGTCAAGCAGGCCGGTGTAGAATCCGCGTGCGGGCCAGCTGCCCGATTCGCCGAGATAGTCGGTGCCTGTCCAGATGAATTGTCCGAATATGAAGTCCCTGTCGCGTGCGGCATACCATGCATCGATGTCCGACCTGTTTTCGCTGCCGTAGATTATGCGTGACGGATAGGTGGCGTGGTCGGTGTCGTAACGGTCCTCGGTGTAGTTGTAACCAACCACATCCACCGCTTCGGGATATTCGGTTTCGTTTGACATCACCACTCCGGCAAGTGCGCCGGTCACGGGGCGTGATGTGTCGACACTTCTTACACAGGCTGCAAGTCGCTTGGCAATCTTGCCTATGCGTTCGGCGTTGGGGGCTTCGGGATTGTAGCCGCCAAACATGGGCTGGCTTATGGTCGAGCCGTCGAGCACGGGGTGGGAGTAGGGGTCGTTGGGATAGTCGACCTCATTGCCGATGCTCCACATGAATATCGACGGATGGTTGCGGTCGCGGCATACCATGTCGGTGACATCGCGGTCGATCCACTCCTCAAAGAAGTCGTAGGAGCCGTCAAATCCGGGAGTGCCTTTGTTCCAACCCTCAATCCACTTGCGCTTGGGAAATTCCCACTCGTCCGAAGCTTCGTCCATAACGAGAAGTCCTATTCGGTCGCACACATCGTAGAGTGCCGGGGCCTGCGGATTGTGGGCGCAGCGTATGGCATTCACGCCTATTGACTTCAGATTGGCAAGGCGGCGCTCCCACACCTCTTCGGGCACGGTGGCGCCAAGCACTCCGGCATCGTGGTGCAGACACACTCCCTTGACCTTCATCCAACGGCCGTTGAGTGCGAATCCCTTGTCGGGGTTAAACTCGAGCGAGCGCAACCCTGCTGTGGTAGTGCTGCCGTCGATGCGCTTTCCGTTGGCCCACAGTTCGGTATTGAGCTTGTATAGATAGGGATTGTCTATGTCCCAGCGTTCGGGATTCTTTAAGCGCAGAGTCAGGGTTGACTTGCCGTTGTTGACTCCGGCAGCCGATTGCGACACGACTTTTCCGTCGGCATCGGTAAGCGTTGCCTTGACCTGTAGCTTCTTCTCCTTTTCGGGATTCTCGATGTCGACCGTCACCTTGATGTCGGCACGGTCGTCGGTAAGGCGAGTGGTTTCGTAGCCCACGCCCCATTGGGCTATGTGGGTTTCGGGTGCCTCGACAAGCCACACGTCACGGTATATTCCCGAGCCGGTGTACCAGCGTGAGTCGGCGTAACGGCTGTGGTCGACCCGCACTGCTATTACATTGTCGCCGGGAACGAGGTAGGGTGTCATGTCATACATGAACGACACGTAACCGTTGGGTCGCTTGCCGAGCAGGTGACCGTTGACATAGACCTCACTGCGGTTGTACACGCCTTCAAAGTATATGTATTGGCGGGCGGCATCGCCGGCAGGGGGGAAGTGCTTGCGATACCATGCAATGCCTCCAGGAAGGAATCCGGTGCAACTTGCAAGTGACGGCGACAGCTGTCTTTCAATCGACCAGTCGTGGGGCAAGTCGAGCTTGCGCCACTTTGAGTCGTCGTAGTCGGGATTTACAGCGGTTGAATCGTCGGCGAGCTTGAAAAGCCATCCGTCATTGAATTTCGACGGCTCGCCAAACGACACCTGCGCTTGTGCCGCAACGGCGCACAGCGCAGCAATGAGTGACAATAAAAGGGTTCTTATCATAGTTGTTTACGGGTATTGATTTGGTCGTGATCAGTTTTGTGGCAATGGCTGTCACCTTGCACGCAGTTCCCAAAACGCCACCGCTGCCGCCGCTGCCACATTCAGTGAGTCGACGCAGTGCGACATGGGTATCCTCACCACATAGTCGGCATCGGCTATTACATCGTGAGGAAGTCCGTCGCCTTCGGTGCCCATGATAATTGCAAGTCGGGGCTGCTCGGCAAGTACAGGATGGTCTATAGGCACGGAGTTGTCGGTCAATGCCATTGCCGCGGTCTTGAAGCCGAGCTCGCGCAGAGTGCCTGCCGGAACAGTGAGCCTTGTCCACGGCACGAGAAACACCGAGCCCATCGACACCCTCACGGCGCGGCGGTTGAGCGGATCGCATGACGAAGGAGTGAGCAGCACCGCGTCGATGCCAAGAGCGGCCGCCGAGCGGAATATCGCCCCTACATTGGTCGAGTCGACTACGTTGTCGACTATCACGACACGCCTTGCGTCGGCGCAGATGTCGGCGATGTCACGCAGTTGGGGCCGCCGCATGGCACACAGCACACCGCGTGTGAGCGTGTAGCCCGTGAGCGACGACAGCAGTTCGCGGCTTCCGGTGTAGACGGGGATGTCGCCGCAGCGTGCTATTATGTCGGCCGCGTCGCCGGTTATGTGGCGATGTTCACACAGCATCGCTACCGGAACGTAGCCTGCGTTGAGCGCGACATAGATCACCTTGGGGCTTTCGGCGATGAAAATCCCCTTGTCGGGTTCAAGTCGGTTGCGCAGCTGCGCCTCGGTGAGGCTGCCGAACATCTCCACTCCGGGGTGTGACAGTGAATCGATTTCGATTACAGGCATGGGCGATGGTTATTTACGGAACAATCGGCGCAGTGAGTTGGCAAGGCAGTAACGGGCGTGCATCCAGGTGTGGCTTCCGCCGCGCTCCTCGGCCTGATATTTTATCGCCTTGTCGTCGAAGTAACGCTTGTTGCGCACTACATCGTTATAGAGGAAGTCGCTTGTGCCTACACACATCCACAGCGAGTTGAGGCTGTTGGCGTCCTTGACGATGTTGGGGAAGTAGGCGTCGATTACTTCGGGGGTGAGATATGCACTGTAGGATTCGAGCCAGCCGAATGTGTCGGGGCATGAGAAGGCGGTGAACATCGATTGTCCGCCTCCGCGTGAGAATCCGGCGATGGCGCGTGAGTCGCGATTGTTGATTGTGCGGTAGTTTGACTCGACATAGGGCATGATCGACTGGGTAAGCTCCTTGACAAACACCTGATACATCTTGGCGGCTTCGGGCGACGACGGACGGGGTGTGCCGTTGTTCATGTAGCCGTAGGGCATCACTACGATCATCGGCTCGGCTTCGCCTGATGCTATGAGGTTGTCGAGCAGCGTGTTGGCGCGACCTACCTTGAACCAAACCTCTTCAGTGTCGGTGGTGCCGCTTACCAGATAGAACACAGGATAGCTCTTGTCGGGATTGGCTTCGTACTCGGCCGGAGTGTAGACGATGAGGTTGCGGTATTGTCCGAGTACATCTGACTTATAGGTGTTGTAGTGTATCTTTCCGTGGGGGACATCGCGAACGGTGTAGAGGGCGTTGTCGTCGGGAATCTCGAGCATGCTCGCCTTGAAGCTCTCGTTGGGGAATATGTTGATGTTGCCCGGGTCGGCCACGCTTATTCCGTCGATGATGAAGTTGTAGGGGTATATGTCGGGTGTAGGGGTGGGTACGGTCACGCTCCACACGCCCTTGTCGTTGCGTGACATGGCTACGGAACCCTGCATGAACTGTCCGGTGAGTGACACCGACGATGCGTTGGGTGCCGCTACGCGGAATACGATAGAGTCACCGAGAATGACGGGTGAGTTCATGACATCGAGAAATGCAAGAGGGTCGGCGGCGTTGGCTTGAAGCGACAACATGGCTGCGCCTAAAAGCAGAGAGCTTAGTTTCATAATTACGTGTAATTTCGGTGGGTTATTTGGTTATGTTAAATCCTAACTTGATGATGCACTTAAGGGTTTCCTGCGAAGTGGCGCGGTCATACTCCTTTTCGCTGTCGGGGAGTGAGTCGTAGTCCACAAGGCACGGATGGTGCTTGGCGGCATCGTCACGCACGGGGCCGTAGGTCCAGCCTTCGGCCATGCGGTTTTTGGCCCACACTTCATGTACGTTTCGGGCCATATCCTCGATGAGAGGCATGAGTTGAGAGGGCAGTTCAATGTCGGATGTGTCGACGGGCGACGGGATATATTGCTTCATTGCAGTAGAGTGTTATGTTGTTTGTAACTATTTTTTGTCATCTTCGCCGGAGTCGGTTCCCTTTTCACAGCTGTATTGCTTCAGGTCGAAATATCGGAGGGCTTTCAGCATCATGGGTATGTTGCGTGAAAATCCGTTATCCTTATCCCGGGTTTCTTCGGGCAGGCTGTCAAAGTCCTTGATGTCGTAGTGTATCATGTTGCGGCGAAGCTCTTCGGCGCTATTGAATCGGCTGTCGCTGCTCAGTTGCGGCCTGAAGCCCATCATGAGTTGCTCGACATTCCATCGCAGATGCTCCATGCGGGCAAGCTGGGCCAAGTGCTCCGTTGTAATTTCTGCACCCTCTTTAATGCCCAAGGAACCGATTTTGTAGTAGATGGCCGATGCGTGGTACATGTTGGACCATCTCATCGACATGAGCGGCTTGCCTTTGTTGCCCTTCATCTCAATCCAGCTCTTTTCCACATCCTTTAAACGTAACTCTCCCGATGAATATATCTTTGACAGATCTTCGTCGGGTCCAAGTCCGTAGGTGTAGTTTATGAGTTTGGCAAGCAGGTCACGCCTCTCGGTGTCGTAGTTGGAGCGGTCAATCATGCCAAACGGAACCAGCTTCATAAGCGGATGCCCGTTTATAGCGTCACTTCCTTTACGGATTGCCGACACAAGGGCATCGGTGGTCGATTGTTGCACGAGAATCTGATGACTGTCGAGTAATACCTTCTCGGGCAGATATATCGCGGCTGACACCGCTTCGGGAGTTACCGGCAGACATATAGCCAGATTGGTGACGGAATCAGGGTCGGATGCCGCATCGATGAGATAGGCCCGGATGTTGGGATTGGATATGTCGCCTTCAATGAATTCCCAGTCAATGTCGACAATGTTGTCGCCAAGATTCTCGTCCTTGAACCGTGATGTTGAGTCGACATCATTCATCGGGTCAAGCCATTTGTGGGCTTTGCTTACAGGCGATGAAGGATTGGCATCATAGAAATGCTCCACGGAGTAGCCTGATGACGGTAATTGATTGGCGTTTACATAGCGGTGGCGCGATATTTCAAAGAGATTGGAAAACCGTCCTTTGAAGAATGTCATTTCGCGGGCGGCATTGCGGTCGATAAAGGTGATGAGTGTTCTCACCCCACGGGACGAGAAGTTAGGGAAATGAGCCACTTGTGCAGCCTCAATGGCCATGGCTACGCCCATTTTCGACATTCCTGCGATGATGAGGTGCACACGCTTCTTCGATTTCGGGTCGATGGGCGTGTTGTAGAGCGGCTTGTAGATATTAGGCTTCTGCGACATCAAATCGGGCACCAGCACCTGCTGCGCCCAATTCTCGTAGTAGTTGAACGGAATGAAGTCGAGGAGGTGACAGTTGGCCTTGTCGATGTCGAAGTATTGGAATGCCGTGAATGTGGATTGATACTCAAACATCACATGGCATTTTATGGGCTTACGTTTTTTGTTGTTATCTGCCTTTTCGGCAATGAAGGCCGACAGGGTGTAGTAGGTTTCGAGGTTTACGGTGTCATGGTCAAATCCGTCCTCGGGAAAGTTCTCGCCTATGATGTAGATTTCACGCGCTTTTTCGGGATTGAGTGAGGTGATGTTGAGTTTCGACGAGCGGTCGCCTTTGTACACTACAATACGTTTGCGATGATTCTTGTCGATAAGCGATTCAAAAATCTCCTTTCTCACTTCGTCGGTGTCACGCGAGCCCAATATCACTATCCATCGCGGGATGTCGCCTTTGCTCAACAGCGTGTTGCACAGATTGGACACCATCTTGTGGGTGCCTATTATGGTCACAAAGTTTTTGGTGATGTGGTAGCGCGCTTCGCCGCTTTGCCAGCGCTCCTTGCGGCGGTCAACCCAGTTTATAAGCGTGGTAGTGAGCAGGCCGGTGAGCAGCAGCGAACCTATCATGGTAATTATGAAGCCTATTATTCGCTGGAGATGTGACGGCGTGCCTATTGTTTTGGCATTTTGGATTTCGGGATTTAGGCCGAAATCATATTGCGGATTGAAGATGTGGATGAATGTTTTGTAGGGATGGTCGGCGCCGGCCCACCATCCGAGCAGGCCGAGAATAATGAGAACAATCGATACGATAAAGAATATCCAGCAAAATTGCTTCATAAAGTTGCCCGAAAGACGGCGGTCGATTATGAAGAACAGCTTTCTGGGATGTCCGAATTTTTCCCACATGGCTGTCAGCCATGGCATAAGTTGATTTTGTTTCCCCGACTTATTCAAAATGTGATGCGAATGAATGGATTATTATTGAGGTTCAGCCGATAGACACGGTCAAGTATCTAAGGCGTTAGCCAAAGATACGTAAAATTGAAAGATTACGGCGTTAAATTGCCAAATAAAATGTGATAATGTAAAAATTTGAGCGGTAATGCGTAACTGTGTGCCTTGTCGGTGTCGGGGAAGGGAGGTGGAAAAAGAATCACCCCGTGACATCATGAACAGCGATTTTGTGCCACGGGGCGATCCATTACTTACCATAAGTATAATCTATGCCCGGTTTTTCCCTCACGTAGGAGGGCATACACATTCCGGTTACCGAACCTATATAGGTGGGATCGGATATGTAATAAGTTTTTCCGCCGTGATGATAGGCGTCGCCTTTGATGGGTTGTGACAGTTTCACCGATGCGCTTTCGTGACCCGGATAGTTGATGAGTTGGTTCTCTACGCCGAGCACATTCCACAGCAGATAGGTGTAGAATATGGCGCGGTCCTCGCAGTCGCACTTCGGGTAGTAAAGAATCTCCTCAAGGAAGTAGGGCTTTTCAAATCCATGCAGATCCTCATCGGTGGCGTATTCAAAAGCTCCCTGTACAAATTGCAACAGCGAGTTCACGGCTTCGAGCTCGTCCTTGTCTTGTAGCTGAGCCTTGAACTGCTTTACGATGTCCTCTCTCACATCGGCCAGCACGGTCGAGCGTGCGAAGTCGGCTGTAGGCATCTGGGGATAGCGGTATAGGATGGGGAATATGTTGGCGTTGATTTCGCCGCTTAGGGTGAGGTCCTTGAACCGGAGGTCGTATCGATGGGGTTTGTAAGGCAGGTTCAGACCGTTGATTTTTAGATCCATAGCCGAACCTGTGTTGGCGTTTTGCGGCAGCTCGCAAGTCGATATGCGCATGTTGATGATGCTTTGCGGGTTGACCGACTTGTCGGTGAAGATGTAGTATCTGTTGCCGTTTACCTTCATGTAGGTGCGGGCATATACGGTCTGCTGAAATGGAATCAGGAGTACGGCGGTGTTGCCCGACATGCCTACGCGCACATCGTAGCCCATGCCTACAAGCAGATAGTGCTTCAATGCCATGCGCGATGTGGAGTGAACCGAGCGGAAGCGGCTGTCGACATAGGCGCTCACGAGTTCATACTTCAGATAGTCGTTGAGCGACATCGATGCGGCGAGTTTCTCGATTGCGTCGATGAGGAGCTTGGTGTCGTCGTTTTTGTTGAGATTGCGCCACTGCGATGCGAAGTCACGGGGCGACGACAGGCGGTCGGTGATGTTTATGTCGATAGCGGGAATGGTCACCGGCAGGTCGTAGAACTTGAAATCGAAGTTGCCCTCGGGCATTCGCGTCGGTTTTGATGTCGGTTGAGGGGCGGGCTGTTGCGGTGTCACCTCGGGTTGGGGGACGGTGGCTACAGGTGCTGCCGGCGTGGCAGGTGTGGGGTCGGGCAGCAATACCGGTTCGGAGCTTGACTCTGGGAAGTCGCCCACACGCGGCACGCGGTCGGGCTTGGGTACAGTGCTGCTTTCCTCGCCCTTGAATTGCTGGAAGTCGCTCCACACTCCGTCAAGAAACTGATCGTAACGCTCCATCACCCCTTTACGGTAGGCATTGTAGTCCTCAAGCAGTCCTTTGCGAAATTCAGCGAAGGAGCCTCCCGGTGACTGTGCCACGGCTGAAGCGGTTCCGGCTACGGCGATTAGTATCGAGGTTATGACGCGATGTTTCATGACGAGATTGATTTGGGTGTTGTTGTGGTTGTGACAGGATTGGTTGTTGGTTGAGTTGAGAGGCGGTTGAATCGGGAGTGCGATGTGATGTCACACTCCCGACCGGTAGATATAGGTTCTTTTACTTTTGCCGTTTACTGCTGCTCAAAACCTTCACGGACAAATGAAGAGATCTTATCGGCGTTACGCTGAGCTGCTTCACTCTCCTTCAATGCGTTTTCGAGTGCGCGCAGGCGAGCCTTTGAAGCTGCGCTTTCGCTTACGATGTAGAATGTCTGGAGCTCGTAGGTGCCGTCGCCGTTGTCACGGATTACCGAGTAGCTCTCCTCCATCTCGCCCTTGATTTCCTTCTCGACAAGACGCTCGTAAGCTCCATAGAAGTGGTCGAATTCGCCTTCGGCTGATGTGCCGTCGCCGGCCATGTCACTCATCACGCGACCCTTGAGCGAGCTTCCTGCCTGCTGGGCGTAAGTAACGCATGCGTTGTTGGCAGCCATCTGCTTGCCTATGTTTTTTGACTTGAACTTGGAGGCCACGCCCACTACCTCACGGCCGTCGTCGCCGAGGGTGTTGAGCTTGTCATAGTGCTTCAGAAGGGCTACTTCGAGAGTGCGTGAGCTGGCAAAAAGTTTCCAATTTTCCTTCTTGTATTCCTTCATTTTCTCTTTTTTCTCCTTGTTCAACGCCTTTTGCAGCTGCTTGTTGGTATCGGCCATTGCCATGGGTGCCATGAGGCATGCGGCAACGAGGAGCATGATTAACTTTTTCATTTTTGATAAGAATTGATTGTTAGTAGTTATTTTTGGATTTCAATATTCATGATTTTTACAGCCATGCGGGGATCATATTTGCGGCATTTCACGAGCCACTTTGAAAATTCGTCGTGGCTGAGCATTCGCGGCATATTTTCTCCGGCATAGTTGTCGACTGCCTTGGCAAATGGCTGAGGCGAGAACACCACGTAGAGCATGTTGTGTTCCAACTCGTCGTCGGCTGTCATTACGAGCTGATCGACCTCGCCGTGGTCGGGGTCGGCCGACGCGGGGTCGAAAAACACATAATCCTTGTTGTGCTTCACCTTTATCTCGCCTTTGGTGTTGCCCTGGTAGGGGAGGAGCGAGTACACGTTGTTGTGTGCGTCGACAAGGAATGCGGCGACGTAACCGTCGACAGGACTCTTAAGGTAGAGATACATGTCGTCGCCCGAGCGGAAACGCGTGTCGGCGTTGACAGTGCGTGTGCCGTTGCGCAGCACGCTGGTGGCAAATTCCACCGAGCGGTTGTCGATTTCGCGGGCTTTGCCTGTAACCTTGCAGGTGACGATGTAGAGGCCGTCGGAGTCAAGCTCGTAGGTGTAGACCGGCTCCTTCTCGTCGGCTATCCATTCGCCTTTCAGGGCCGACTCGTTGAGCATCGAGAAGTAGGTCGACTCACCTTGCGCCGACACGACATCGCGCTGATAGGTGTCCTGAGTCACCACGGTGCCGAATTTCTCGGCAAGGGCCTTGGCTCGCGCTCCGTTGAGTGCGTTACGCTCGCAGTCGGCACGTGACTCGGTCTTGGAGCCGTAGTAGGTGAACTCGCCGTGCACCGTCACAATGTCGGCAGCCATCAGCGACAGCGACATCATCACGGTCGACATGAGCAGCATGATCAATCGCTTCATGGCAGGCATCAGTTACGAATTTTGCGTTTGGTCCACTCGACAGCCATGTTGCCCGAGGTCGACACCTGGGGAGTCTGCGGCTTCTTGTTGACAATTGTAGCCTGACGGCGCACATTGTCAATCACATAGTCGCTCAGCTCCTTTAAGGTAACGTTGCCTTTGCTCTCCTGAAGCTTTTTCAGCAGATAGTAGGTGAACAGGCCGTGATTCTTCTCCTTGTAGGGCATTGCGGTTTCCTGTCCCGATGCGGCCGAAAGGGTGAACATGTTGCCCTTGGGCGATGTCTGCTTGGGCTTTATCGCAACGCCACGGGCGGCTGTGAGCATACCTCCCGAGCGGTTGCCGCCGCTGAAGCAGGCGTCGAGGAACACCATTACCGAGTTGGCTCCCATGTCGCCGAGGTCGGAGTAGAGTTTTCCGAGCGATATGCAGCTTTCCGACACCATTGCGTCACCGTCGACAGGCAGCAGGAATGCATCCTTGGTGCTTTCATCGGGCATTCCGTGTCCGGCATAGTAGAATATGACATCGGCGTTGCCGTCGACCGACTTGACAACGTTGCGTATGTCGGCTATGGCACGCAGCATCTTTCCGAGGGTCGCATCCTTGTAGACGCGGATGTTCTCCTTGGGAATGCCGAGGGTGAGGTTACAGTATTTGCTGAATGTTTCTCCGTCGTTCAGGGCCGCTTCGACGCGCGGAACGTTGGCGTAGGATTCGTTGGCGATGATGACGGCGAATGTCGACTTGGAGGGCTTGTTGTTGTAGGGAATGTTCTCGTCCACATCCGAAGGCTTGAAGGCGGTAGGCGTCGAGGGTGCCACTGTGGGGCGTGAGCCGTCGGGTGTGTAGATGTTTATTCCGGCAATGTCGATGGGCGGCACGTAGTGGGTAACGCCTTCGGTCTTGCTGTAGGAGTACTCCTTTCCGTAGGGCGTCACGAATGTGATGCCTGAGATGAGCACTTCGTTGTCCTTGATATAGTAGGAGGGATTCTTGAAGTGCACGCCTTTCCAGTTGGCCTTGAATGTTTCGGCCTCGCTGTTCTCGCGCGGAATGTTCAGATAGATGGGGCCGTAGGACGACTTTATCATGTAGACTTCGTTTTCGGCA
>Ga0137298_11419_pt1 | contig 12759 bp, 10 predicted proteins | sample RamsorincwithD2O_2_FD_97182 | JGI IMG/M metagenome (GOLD analysis project Ga0137298, IMG submission 97182) | Mouse cecal microbial communities from Vienna, Austria - Glucosamine amended with D2O | ecosystem: Host-associated > Mammals > Digestive system > Large intestine > Cecum | place: Austria...
TGCATAAATATACAAGTATGAGTACAAAAAAAGAACGATTGGATGCCATCTGCCGCATTATACAGGCTGAGAAAATAGGTAATCAGGAAGAGCTGCTTAAACAATTGGAGAATAGCGGATTCCAGGTTACCCAAGCGACCCTGTCACGCGACATAAAGCAACTGAAAGTCGTCAAAGTACATGACGAAAACGGGAACTATGTATATCGTCTGCCCGATTATCCCGCACTTAAGCAACCTGTGAAAGAGCAGACGCAGCATCATCCCAACATCGAGTTTTCGGGTAACCTGGCCGTCGTTAAGACACGTCCGGGATATGCAATGGGAATCGCTTCGGATATCGATACGCATGCGCCCCATGAAATACTGGCCACGATCGCCGGAGACGACACCATCCTGATCATCCCGCGCGACGGGGTTAACAAAGACAGGATAATCAAAGCGTTGGAGCATTTCATTTAATAACGGAAGATAAAAGAACAAACATAAAATGGAACAAGAAAGAAAAATTGATGTGATGATTGCTGAAGCTTGCCACGAGGAATATGTGGATATTATCCTCGAGACGATCGAGGCCGCAGCCAAAGTGCGCGGAACCGGTATCGCCAAGCGTACGCATGAATACGTTGCCCAGAAGATGAAGGAAGGAAAAGCCGTCATTGCCCTGGAAGGCAACAAATTTGCAGGTTTCAGCTATATCGAGTCTTGGGGTAACAAACAGTATGTGACCACTTCCGGCCTGATCGTGCATCCGGACTTCCGCGGACTGGGCATAGCCAAGAAGATCAAGGAGATGACATTCCAGCTGGCCCGTATGCGATGGCCGCACGCCAAGATTTTCAGTCTTACTTCGGGTGCTGCCGTTATGAAAATGAATACGGAGCTGGGATATGTACCGGTCACTTTTGCCGACCTGACGGACGACGAATCGTTTTGGAGAGGCTGTGAAGGTTGTGTCAACCACGATGTTCTCGAACGTACCGGCCGCCGTTACTGCATTTGCACAGGAATGCTTTTCGATCCGGACGATCCTCATCGGGCCGAGAGGGAGGCAAGGGAAAAGAGATAATGTGCCAATGATAAAGAGGTCATATAATTATAGAATAACAATAAAATAGATATACGAAAATGAAGAAAAAAGTAGTAGTCGCATTCAGCGGAGGATTGGATACATCTTTTACGGTTATGTATCTGGCAAAGGAAAAAGGATATGAAGTGTATGCAGCTTGTGCCAACACAGGCGGTTTCAGTGAAGAACAGCTGAAACAGAACGAAGAAAACGCCTACAAACTGGGTGCAACTAAATATGTGACAATCGACGTTACAAAAGAATATTATGAAAAGAGTCTGAAATATATGGTCTTCGGCAATGTGCTCCGCAACGGGACTTACCCGATCTCCGTTAGCTCGGAACGTATTTTCCAGGCGCTGGCAATCGCCCGTTATGCAAACGAGATCGGAGCCGACGCGATCGCCCATGGTTCCACAGGAGCCGGAAACGACCAGATCCGTTTCGACATGACATTCTTAGTACTGGCTCCGAATGTCGAGATCATCACCCTGACACGCGATATGGCGTTGAGCCGCGACTACGAAATCAACTATCTGAAAGAACATGGTTTTGAAGCGGACTTCACGAAACTGAAATATTCTTATAATGTAGGTTTGTGGGGAACTTCCATCTGCGGTGGCGAAATCCTCGACTCCACACAAGGTCTGCCGGAAAGCGCTTACCTGAAACAGGTGAAGAAGACCGGCAGCGAAGAGCTCCGTCTCGAATTTAAGAATGGTGAAATCCATGCTGTGAACGGCGAAGTATTCGAAGATAAGATTGCCGCTATCCAGAAAGTGGAAGAAATCGGTGCTGCCTACGGCATCGGCCGGGATATGCACGTTGGAGATACGATCATCGGTATCAAGGGACGTGTAGGATTTGAAGCTGCCGCTCCGATGCTGATCATCGGTGCTCACCGCTTCCTTGAAAAATATACACTGAGCAAATGGCAGCAATACTGGAAAGACCAGGTTGCCAACTGGTACGGGATGTTCCTGCACGAAAGCCAGTACCTCGAACCGGTCATGCGCGACATCGAAGCAATGTTGCAGGAATCGCAACGTAATGTAAACGGAACGGTGATCCTGGAACTCCGCCCGCTGTCGTTCTCTACCGTCGGCGTCGACTCGAAAGACGACCTGGTGAAGACCAAGTTCGGCGAATACGGAGAAATGCAGAAGGGCTGGACAGCCGAGGATGCAAAAGGCTTCATCAAGGTTACTTCCACTCCGTTGCGTGTTTATTATAACAATCACAAGGAAGAAGAAATATGATCAAGATAGGAATTATAGGTGGTGCGGGATATACGGCAGGCGAATTGATCCGCTTGCTGCTGAACCATCCGGACGCCGAGATTGCATTTGTGAACAGTACGAGCAATGCCGGCAATAAGGTCACGGACGTACACAGCGGATTGTATGGCGAAACGGATTTAGTATTTACGGACGAGTTGCCCTTGGATCAGATCGACCTTCTCTTCTTCTGTACCGCTCATGGCGACACGAAGAAGTTTATGGAAAGCCATACCGTACCTGAAAACGTGAAGATCATCGACCTCAGCATGGACTACCGCATCGAAAGCCCTGAACACGATTTCGTTTACGGCCTGCCCGAACTGAACCGTCGCCGCATCTGCAACGCGCAGCATATTGCAAACCCCGGATGTTTTGCCACCTGTATCCAATTAGGCATTTTACCGTTGGCGAAGCATCTGATGTTGAACTCGGAATTGCATGTGAACGCGATCACGGGATCGACAGGAGCGGGCGTCAAACCGTCGCCTACCTCCCACTTCAGTTGGCGAAACGACAACATCTCGATCTATAAGCCGTTCACGCACCAGCATCTGGCAGAGATCGGACAGAGTTTGCGGCAGTTGCAGAACAGCTTCAACAGTGCGATCAACTTTATCCCGGTGAGGGGTAATTTCTCACGAGGCATCTTCGCCACGACTTATCTGGATTGCAGGGTCGAACTGGACGAGATCAAGCGTATTTACGAAGAGTATTACAATGATCATTCGTTCACCTTCGTCATAGACAAGAACCCGGATCTGAAGCAGGTGGTGAATACGAACAAATGCCTGATCTACCTCCAGAAACAGGAAGACAAGCTGCTTATCGTTTCGATGATAGACAACCTTTTGAAGGGAGCGAGCGGACAGGCGGTCCACAACATGAACCTGTTGTTCGGCCTGGAAGAGACGGTAGGATTGCATTTGAAGCCTTCGGCGTTCTAAATGATTTATGATTTATGATTTATGATTTATGATTTGAAAGCATACACAATCAGACCATAAGCCATAAGCCATAAATCATAAATCCCCTATAAATCATAAATTATAAATCATAAATTATAAATCTAATGACTCTATTCGACGTATATCCATTATTCAATATAGAGATCGTAAAAGGCAAGGGATGCCATGTATGGGATACAGAGGGGAAAGAATACCTCGACCTGTATGGCGGACATGCCGTGATCTCGGTCGGCCATAGCCATCCCACTTATGTAAAGGCTATCACCGAACAGGTAAATAAGTTGGGATTCTATTCCAACTCTGTTATCAACAGCCTCCAGCAGAAGTTGGCAGACCGCTTAGGCAAGGCATCCGGCTATGACGACTATTCGCTATTCCTGATCAACTCAGGGGCCGAAGCCAATGAAAACGCCTTGAAGTTAGCCTCTTTCCACAATGGCAAGAAGCGGGTGATCGCTTTCAAGCATGCCTTCCACGGACGCACATCGGCTGCCGTGCGCGTGACCGATAACCCGAAGATCATCGCTCCGGTGAACGAAGACCTAGCTGTGACCTATCTGCCTCTGAACGATGCGGCAGCAGTAGAAGCCGAATTGCAGAAGGGGGATGTTTCTTCGGTCATCATCGAAGGTATTCAAGGTGTGGGCGGCATCCAATTGCCGACCGATTCGTTTATGCAGGAGTTGCGTGCCTTGTGTACGAAATATGAAGCCTGCCTGATCTTAGACGAAATCCAGTCGGGATACGGACGCAGCGGCAAGTTCTTTGCCCACCAGTATGCCGGGATCAAGCCGGACCTGATTTCGGTGGCAAAAGGCATCGGCAACGGTTTCCCGATGGGCGGATTACTGATCAGCCCGATGTTCAAGCCGGTATACGGGATGCTGGGGACGACTTTCGGTGGTAATCATTTAGCTTGTGCGGCAGCCATTGCCGTGCTGGAGATTATGGAGGATGAGAAGCTGATCGACAATGCGGCAAAAGTAGGGGCTTACCTGTTGGATGAGTTGCATAAGCTGCCGGGAATTAAGGAAATTCGCGGACGCGGTTTGATGATCGGTATCGAGTTTGAAGAGTCGATCAAGGAAGTGCGCAGCAAGTTGCTGTTCGAGGAGAAGGTGTTTACGGGAGTGGCCGGGACAAACACGATCCGCCTGTTGCCACCGCTCTGCCTCTCTATGGACGAGGCGAAAGAGTTCATCGTGCGGTTCCGCAAAGTGCTGAATGCTTAACGAACCGTCGTTATAAGGCTTAATTGTTTCTTTATATAATAAGATCCACCATCGGAGTTTCCGGTTGGTGGATCTTTTATTTTGGGGGGGTGATAATAAATGATGATTTATGGGTGTGAAACATGGATGACATGGTCATGCAAAATGATTGTCGTTCCGTAGGGGCAGGTTCTAAACCTGCCCGATATCGACAAATATACATATTCCAATCGGGCGGGTTTAGAACCCGCCCCTACAGCGGCACCTTAAATATATCCATAAATCATCATTTACATCCTTTATCCTATTAATTGAACTTCTCCACCGTATAGGTAAAGATCAGGGTTGAACCGCCGGGAATGCCTCGGTAATCAGAATAGCCATATCCTAAGTAAGCAGGGATAATCGCCTCGACCCGTTCGCCGACCGTATTATTCAACAAGACTGCTCCCAGCCCGGGAACAACACCTGCGGGCGTAAGATCCATCGACATCTCCTTCTGGAAATTCTGGCCGCTGATAAAATCACCTTTCAAGGTCATTGTTATAGAGGTCTGGCTCGTCGGATATTTTGTTTCCTCTCCCTCCTTGCTTAGCACGCGATACAAAGCGGTGTCGCCACCTAAAAGAACCTGCTTGTAAAGCAGTTCCCCATCATCACCCTTCAATACTTTCTTTTCGCGGATGTAGTCGCGGTTCTTTTCGAAATAGGCAATCTGTTCGGCAGAGAAGCCGTTGTCGTCATCCCCACAAGCGGTAAACCCGGCCAGCAGCACCATCATCAGGCAGGCTACGGCATAAATAGATCTCTTCATTTGTTCTTTAGTCTTTTATTGTTTTGAAGGCGCAAAGATAGCATACAAAGCAATACGACACAACCGGAAGGATCAATTCACCACAAAGGTATAGCTACCGGAACCGATCTTCCCGGCATAGAGGAACGGCTCACCCTTCACCTTAACGGCTTTCACCGGAGCACCGTTATTCGTGACGGTATATTTGCCGGACGGGAGCGGAAGATAGACTTCGGCATCCATATTGGCGGGAACCGTCACTTTCAGAGTGTAAGCGTCCGACTTATTCTCCACGGCCATGCGGATCGCGCCCCGGATCGTCGGGATCGTAGCCTCCGCCCATTCGAGCAAGGCGAGCTGCGGCTTGATGCGGGCAGTCCCGAAGCCGGGAGTCAGAGGCTCCACTCCCATCAGGCGGCGCGGGATGATATTGGCAGGGGCGGCTCCCCAGGCATGGTTCCAGTCCTGGTTAGGCTTGTACTTATTATCCCAGGCTTCGAGCGAGATGGTGGAGCCGACGCGGATCATATTGTACCAGCTGCGGTCGTCCGTCTTGGTCAGCAGATGCAAGGCGTACTCGGCGGCGTTTGCTTCGTAGAGGGCATCCATCAGGAATTGCGAGCCATAGACGCTGCAAGCCATTCCGCGTGTCCGGATAAAGTCGGCGACGCTTTGTTTCTTTCCAGCCGGAACCAGGTCGAATGCCAACGGGAACATATTCCCATGCAGGGAAGCATGTCTGGTGTCGGCAGCAAGGCCGTCCGTGAAACAACCCATGCGGGTATTGAAAAACGAACGGATAAACCGTCTTTTGAAAGCATCCGATTCGGAAGCATAGAAAGCGGCGTCATCCGTCTTTCCCAAAGCAGCGGCAATACCTTTCATCTGCTTCAGAGCCTCATAATGCCAAGCATTCGTCACCCCGTTATAATCGGTAAAGGCAAATCCGTCGTCTTCTCCCCCTTGCTTCTTTCCCAGACCGAGGATTCCGGTATGCGGCCAGTCCACGATATCCCGTATCTGCCCTTTGAAACGGATCGAGCGAAGGAAGTCATCCGTTTGCAGCCCGGTCGTCGTGCTGATCAGTCCGTTCTTCTCCCGGAGGGCCATCAAGACACGCGGCTTCAACCATTCGTAGTTAGATTCGAGTGAGCGGCTGTCCCCGGTGTACAGGTAATCATACCAGACGATCGATAAGGCCTGCAAGATCCACTCGGTCGGCCAGGTCGGATGTTTCAACAGGTACTCATGCGAACGGCGGGCAATCGCATATTCGCGATCCACCCCGTAGTGGCAAAGCTGGTTGATCAGGGCATCCGCTTCATAAGGAATACGCTCGCGGTCGCCATCCACATAAATGCCTAAGAAAGAAGTAGCGCGGACAGAGTATTTGCAAAGTTCCCAGATCTGGTTCAGCGTATCATTGGAACAACGGAAAGAAGAAGCTGTTTCATCAAACGGATAATGTACCGTTTCACGGACAATGGCTGCAGGCGACAAAACCGCCTCATATCCCTCGATCTCGCAATAGCGGAAAGGGAGCACCTCGCCGATATATTCCGGCATCAGCACGGCTGCCGGCCCGGTATTTCGTTTGTCTTTACCGATCTTGATCCGGTAAGTATTGGTTCCCTTCAGTAAAGCCAACGGATAACGGTGATAGCGGATCGTCGACTTACCGGGATCGCGCAGGATGCGTCCGCCTTCGAGGCATTCCCCAAGATGCACGATCACAGAATCCTGCCTGCCGTCGGATGCCAGCGTCAGCACCAACTGTCCGAAAGCATCCCGCCCGAAGTCGACGAGATACGTGCCGGGGTTGATCTTCTTTATTCCAGTCGGGAACTCCATTGTCTTTACCTGCGGATAATAGGCTGTTTCATATCCGGACAGGCGGCTGGCAGTGCGGAATGCTTTCACTTCCGACCACTCGCTTTCTCCTTCGGTGTTGGTCACTGTCTTCACCCGCCAGAAATAGGGCTTGCCGGGTTCCAACGCTTTGCCGGCATAGCGGACGGCGACGGACTGGCCGCTTTCGACCTCCCCGCTATCCCATAGATTGCCTTTGCCGGAGACGGCATCCTCGCGGTTGTCGGCCACGATCAGGCGGTAAGCTGTCTGGCGCGTCCCTTGTGCTTCGCCGGGCACGATCCAGGAAAAGGCGGGATGCGTCGAGCGAATGGCGGCATATTGCAAAGGCTCGATCGCCTCGTCTATCTGCCAAACAAGAAGGTTCGAGGCAAAGCCGTTTTGCCACGTCCGTCCGGTATGTTCGACGAGGTCGGTCATCAAGCCGGAGGGTTTCTTATCGGAGGCCTGCAGGCAAAAAGCCAAGAGGGCAAAGGAGGCCAAAAGGGTGAAGCGGTTCAGTAATGTACTCATGGTATTTTTGTTTTTTCGTAATTCGGGGATAAAGATAGAATGAGTGAGAGGTTCATCCCTTCATATATTTGACATTTTTCTTTTGAAAAATGCACAAAGGAAAATCGAAATACACTTGCATATCCATAAGATAAAAACTATCTTTGTCTCTGACGAATCGGGAAGTTGAGCTAAAAACACAGGGTGTGTTTTTCCGGAAAACAATGTCTGAGAGCCGGACATACCCTATGACAAGCACCAAAACAGCGTAGAAAAGTAAAACATACCCCGTGTATGCCTCCAAAACAACGTAAAAAAGGAATCCATACCCCGTGTATGCCTTTAAAACAATGTAAAAAGAGAAAACACAGCGCATGACAGGCTTCAAAACAATGTTTTAAAGGGAAACACATGCTTACATTATTAATTTTAAAACGAAATACCTATGGAAATTCAAAGTTACAACACAAGGACGTTGTTAAATAACCAGCATCTGACTTTTCTGCGAGAGTTCGAAGCGCTTATCCTCGAAAAAACGGCGGAGACGCTGGAAGTAACCCAATTATTCGACGAATATCAGGCAGTCGTGCAAGCGGAAGACGACGGTATCCTCAAAATCACCAAAAGTGCACTGACTGCCGAAATGCAGGTCGCAGACGTGGAACGGGGTAATCTGCTAATCGGGGGAATGGATAGAGCGCATTCGGCTGAACGTCATTTCAAGGTGGATTACAAGGCGGCCGCAATGCGTCTCAAGGTACTGAACAATGCTCATCGCAATGCATATAAAGCAGGTTTCGACGACGAGACCAGCCGTATCCGTAATTATATCCAGGAAATCAGATCGGAAAAATATAAAGCGGATGCCGACCTGATCGGGTTGACCGAATGGATGGAACCGCTCGAAACGGCCAACGAACTTTGTGCCAAGCTGGCGGACCAACGTAACACGGAAACGAGAGACAAAGAGGCTATCGGCAAAGTGAAAGATCTGCGTGAAAAGTCTGATCCGATCTATCGCAAATTAGTCAAACGAATCAACTCCCTTACCAATGTCTACGGCGATGAAAAATACGCCGACCTGATCACCCGCTGGAACACGCGCATCGACCATTATCGTGTCACCGTCTCTCAACGCCTCGGCGCCGGAAAGGGCGGCAGCACAGGCAAGGGCGACAACACGCCGACGCCTCCTCCGTCGGGTGGAGGTGGTGAAGAGGAAAGACCGGGGGAATTGTAGGAACCGGATCGCTTACCACTAAATCAAACGGCGGATCGCTGCATTTCAAATTTGCAACTATCCGCCGTTTCTTTGTTAATCCGATCTTCCCCCGGTTTGCTATTTTGGTCTACCTATATCCTTGTAATTGATAGGATAGTCTTTCCGGCATTTTTCAAGTTCCTCGTCTGTCATCTTCGTGTAAATGGAACAGCCGTAGATTTTCGTAAAGTTTTCACCTCCTCTAAAAGCCATAAATTCGATTACCTTCAGTGTGTTGCTGTCTAAAGACAAAATTTTCATGAAAGGGAACGGATAAGTACTTCCCTGTATGGTATTGTCTTTCTCTTCATACGTGTAAGTTTGCTCCCTGTAACAATTGGCTGGTTCGGCATCAAAATAAAAGAATTCGGTGTAAGTGTCTTTGCCAAAATAATATTTTGAAGGTCCTATGCCAATTAAATCTTCATAATAATCATTTTCCGAACACTTTCCATTCACATCGATTTCACGGGTTGCGACCCATTTCCAACCGTTTCCCACAAGATTTTTCTCAAATTCAGCCTTTGTTACAGGCTTGGCATCAGACAAAGACCATTCTCCATCTTCTTCCTGCTCGAATTTTATCTCTTCGAATTCCTCTTTAAAGAAGTCTGAATCACTACAGGCAACTAAGAGGCACATCATGAAAGATATGCAAACTGTTTCAAATAATTTTAATTTTTCCATATGTATTTATTTAATGATTTTTTTATTTCGAGAAACGTTGCAAGTTAATAATTTATTTAGAATAATCTACTTCTTTTTCATTTCCTTTGTCCATCTCACAAAACATTCCTTCCTTTGCATATAGCTAATTATTAAAACTAATATACATGAAACTAAACAAACTCATTCTTCCTCTGGCCTGCATTCTATTGGCCGGGAATGTAAGTGTAGCACAGATCATGCCGTGGGAAAACCGGATGGAGACGGACGGCGATCCATTCGCACAAGGCGAAGCGAGCGCGGCAAAGGGTAAACTCCATCTCGAAGACGTCGTCGGCGGACGGTTAGTGCAGACCAAAGGCATCGGCGCCATGACGTGGATGAAAGACGGCGAACGGTACAGCCGGATGGAACCGAACGCCACGACAGGCGGCATGGATATCGTCGCCTACCGCGCCAAGGATAACCGGCGGGAAGTTATCATTCCTTCCTCCATGTTTATCGACAAAGAGACCGGCAAACCGATTGCCATCCGCAGCATCTCCTGGAGCGCGGATAACGGGAAGGTCTTGATCTATAACAATACGAAACGGGTATGGCGTTACGACACGCGGGGCGACTACTGGGTGCTGACACTCAAAGACGGCACTTTGCGCCAGTTGGGAAAAGGGCTGCCCGAATCGTCGATGATGTTCGCCAAGTTCTCACCGGACGGGACGCGCGTGGCTTTCGTCTCTGACAATAATCTATATGTGGAAGATGTAGCCTCCGGCAAGATCACACAACTGACGCACGACGGGAGCGAGACGATCGTGAACGGAACTTTCGACTGGGTGTATGAAGAGGAGTTTGCCTGCCGCGACGGATTCCGCTGGAGCCCGGACGGACAATATATCGCCTATTGGCAGAGCGATACGAAGGGGACAGGCGTCTTCGATATCATCAATAATGTGGACTCGATCTATCCGACGATCCTGCATTTTCCCTATCCGAAGGCCGGTTGTACGAACTCGGCTGTCAAAGTCGGATACCTGCCCGCGGGCGGCGGGGCGACGACTTGGGTCGAGATTCCGGGAGATCCGCGTAATAATTACATTCCCCGCATGGAGTTCATCCCCGGAAGCAACGAGCTGTTTATCCAGCAGATGAACCGCCAGCAGAATACGAACAAAGTGTGGATCGCCGGTATCGGAAGCGCTACACCGCGTAACATCTTCACCGATACGGATGCGGCTTGGTTAGATACGAACGATAATATCCAATGGTTGAAGGATAACACCTGGTTCACTTGGGAGAGTGAACGCGACGGTTGGCGCCATCTGTATCGCATCAGCCGGGACGGGAAAGAGATCGTGCCGGTCACGAAGGGTGACTTCGATTATATCTCGCCGGTGGGGACGGATCAGCAGAAGGGGTTGGTCTATTTCATCGCTTCTCCTGACAACTTCACGCAACGTTATCTCTATAGCGCCGAGCTTTTCGGCAAGGGCAATGTGAAACGCCTCAGCCCGATGGACCAGCCGGGACAGCATCGCTATAATATGTCGCCTACCGGGAAGTGGGCGGTGCATACCTATAGCAACGCGGCTACTCCTTCGGTGATCGACATGGTTTCTTTCCCCAAGCATCAATCTGTGCGGGTGATAGAGGATAATGCAAAGGCACGCGAACAATATGCCGCCCTGGGGCTGAACCCGAAAGAGTTTGTCAAAGTGACTTCCGGCGATCTCGAACTGGACGCATGGATGATCAAGCCGGTCGGTTTCGATCCGGCGAAGAAGTATCCCGTTATTATCGAGGTGTATGGCGAACCGGCCAGCTCGACCGTCCAGGATGTATGGGGTGGCGGCGACCTCTGGAACCAATATGTCGCCAACCTCGGATATATCGTGGTAAGCATCGACAACCGGGGGGCCAACACACCGCGAGGACGTGAATGGCGCAAGTGCATCTACGGCGAAGTCGGCACGTTCGCTTCTGAAGACCAGGCACGCGGCATCCAGGATATGGCGCGCCGCTATCCGTTTATCGACACGGCGCGCATCGGTATCACCGGATGGAGCGGCGGCGGAAGCCAGACGCTGAACTCCATGTTCCGCTATCCGGAAGTCTTCCACACGGGTATCGCCATCGCCTTTGTCGCCGACCAGCGCACCTACGACACGATCTACCAGGAGCGTTATATGAATACGCCGCAGAACAACCCGGAAGGCTATCGCAAGGGTTCACCGATCACTTACGCGTCCGGCCTCAAAGGGAACCTGCTGTTGATCCACGGGACAGGCGATGACAATGTCCATTACCAAAACTGCGAGATGTTAGTGAATGAGCTGGTGAAACATGGCAAGATGTTCAGCCAAGTCAGCTATCCGATGCGCAGCCACGGCATTTACGAACGGCCGGGCACGACCTTGCATCTGCGGATGACAATGGCCAAATACTGGTTGGAGCATTTGCCCACCGGTGGTAAATAATAAAACAATACACCTAACAGAAGTTCGACATGAAACAATTACCGGTTTATTTCCTGATCTTCATCGGGATATTAGCCACCTGTTCCGGAGCTAAGGCTCAATTGATCGAGAAAGCGGGACAACTGATCCAGTCTGCGATCAATGAGCCCCGGCCCGACTCTCTCGCAATGGCTCCGGCCGATACGCTGGACGCTGATACACGTCACAGGCAGGACTCTATCCGCATCCAGGAAATGGCGCTCCAGTTGCAGGAGATGAAGCTGAACGAGATCGTCCTCCGCACCGAACTCGATGACGTCCGCAACCTGAACCAGGTGACCGACTCGCTGAAAAGGGCCGAACAGCGCCGGAGTATCGATTCGCTTCGTGCACTCACTCCGGGCGTTCCCGTCCTGGTAGATGGCGACACGCTGTTCACGTTGTATGCAAAGAGGGGCGGCCTCTCCCCTCTCGACCGTGCAGGCATGATCAACGATGTCCTCCTGAAGATAGGCAAGGACAGAAGCTTGCACCGCGATTCGGTCCACACGCTGGAAAGCGAATATTACATAGACATTATGTATGGCAGCAAGGTAATCGTCAGCATCACCGACCAGGACGCGCTCTGGCAAGGGACGTCACGGCGGGAGCTGGCCGAACAGTATGCGCCTGTCCTGGCAGCCAAGATCAAGGAGTTGAAG
>Ga0137298_11420_pt1 | contig 12733 bp, 14 predicted proteins | sample RamsorincwithD2O_2_FD_97182 | JGI IMG/M metagenome (GOLD analysis project Ga0137298, IMG submission 97182) | Mouse cecal microbial communities from Vienna, Austria - Glucosamine amended with D2O | ecosystem: Host-associated > Mammals > Digestive system > Large intestine > Cecum | place: Austria...
ATGCTGCTCGGCGATGCCGCAGTCAAAGAATCGATCTGGAAAAATCGATTGAAATTTCAGCAGTTTGCTGCCGTTAGCCATAGCTGGAGTAATTGCGGTGATCTTTTCATCGCCGGCAGCCAGATCGATCAGGGTATTCGAAATGATCTCTGACCAGGAAATTTCCTTTTTCGTATGAAGGACTTTGGACTTTCCACTGGCAAGATCAAACGGAGAAACACCATGCCAGGCACCCACTGTATCCTTTTCAGCTAATGGATAACCTTTTCCTTTTTTGGTGACCACATGAACAACAATCGGACCTTCGTGATCTCTGGCAGTTTCCAGAACTGGAATCAATTCACTTAAATTATGACCATCGACCGGTCCGATATAGTCCAGATTAAACTGTGAAAACAATGGAGCGTCGATGAATTGGTTTTTCAGATAATTTCTTCCGGCATGCAGAATCTTATGGACGGTCTTATTAACCAGATTGCTTGATTTGGAAGAATTCACTTCTTTTTTTGTATTTCGATAGAACTCAGATGTTCTTAAATGAGTGATCGCCGTTTCCATACCGCCATGGTTTCTGGAAATACTCATCTTGTTGTCATTAAAGATGATGATAACCTTTCGCTGCTGTGCGCCAAGATCATTGAGAGCTTCTAAAGCCATACCACCCGTTATTGCTCCATCCCCAATAACCGAGATGATCTCAAAGTTCTGTTTTTGCAGGTCTCTGGCTGCAGCCATACCTAAAGCTGCAGAAATTGAAGTGGATGAATGCCCGGCTTCCCAGGGATCATGTTCACTTTCATTGCGGCGCTGAAATCCGGAAAGGCCGCCTTTCTGACGAAGGGTATAAAACTTCTCTCTTCGGCCTGTCAGAATCTTATGAGTATAGCTTTGATGACCCACATCAAAGATGATCTTATCCTTAGGGGAGTTAAAGACTTTATGTAAAGCAACAGTCAGCTCAACAGTTCCCAGATTGCTCGAAAGATGACCGCCTGTCTGAGATACAGAGTTCAAAATAAATTGTCGGATCTGAGTTGAAAGATCAGTCAGTTCCTTGATCGACATGTTTTTCAGCTGAGAAGGATCGTTCAAATCTCTTAAGTTCAAGATCGTTCCCCCCTTTATTTCTGTCGCTTCAAAAGCTCTTCGATATAGCTGTTCAGCGGTAATGCCTCCGGAAGACTCTGTTTGAGAGAATCCATGATTTTAGAAGCAAGAACATTTACTTCTTTTTGAGCCTGTTCAATACCATCCACGCTGATTGCGGTTAATTTCTGATTTCGTAAATCTGAATTGGATTTTCCGAGTTCCTGAGCGGTTTTTGTGGCATCCAGAATGTCATCCTGAATCTGAAACAGAACCCCCAGATCTTCTCCTGCCTGATTCAGAATCGGATAGTTATCCGTATCATTTGCCAGTACTGCTCCAGACAGCATAGGTAGTTCGATCAGACAGCCTGTTTTATACTTCTGAACTTCATGAAGCAAATTACGATCAGAATTGGCTGATTCAGAGAGAATATCCAGTTCCTGACCATAGATCATTCCCTGAGCACCAGCCTTATCTGATAAAAGAGAAATCAGAGCAATGATCTGTTTAGGCGAAGCATCACTTTTTAAAGCCTGATTAAAGGCTTCTGTTAACAGTCCATCACCAGCAAGTATGGCAATATCTTCACCAAACTGTTTATGACAGGATGGACGGCCTCTTCTGAAATCATCATTATCCATTGCCGGCAAATCATCATGAATAAGGGAATAAGTATGGATCATCTCAATGGCAGCAGCCTGTGCAAAGCCAAGCCGCGGATCGAGTCCGTAGCTTTCTAAAGTCCGAAACAGCAGCATCGGACGCACCCTTTTTCCACTTCCAAACAGAGAATATTCCATTGCATCTCTAGTTCTGGAAGGCTTCAGTTCCTGAATTCTGTCTTTCAGATATTCATCGAACTCTGCCAGGAGGATATTTTGATCGATCATTGTCTTAGCGTCCCTTTCTTTTTCCAACCATCTTTATGAATAAAAAATTTATTAATAAAGATCATGCGAAAACAGACGCAAAAGCAATCAGCTATATCAAAGAATACTTTTATTCCTGATGATCAAACCGATGCCTTTGCGCTTTTTACACATAACAAACAACTGGTTATTTCTTCTTATTCACTCGTATCGACCTAATTTCTTGCAGGCTGATTTGCTGTGACGAGTTCAGTCATTTCAGCTTCAAAGTGTTTGAGCTGATCTTCACATTGAGAACTGAGCTGCAAGCCTTCTTTAAAAAGATTCATCGCCTGCTCAAGTTCAATATTTGAGTTATTTAGTTCTTCTACAATGACTTCCAGACGATTGAGTGCCTGCTGAAAAGTCATGGTCTGATTCTGTGAATTACTCATTATTATCTTCCTTCATCTTAACGCCCAGTACCTGAGCTTCAATACATCCCGTATTCATACAGATTTTCAAATGATCATCTACAACGGCATCCATTGGGTTTCTGAGGAGTTTTCCATCCCGTTCAATGATTGCGTATCCTTTTTCAAGAATCTTCTGAGGACTGCCGGCCTCAAGAAGCTGATTGTATAAATTCAGCTTTCGCTTTTCGTTCTGAAGGCATCTCTCAATCTGTTGTTTTAACTGTTTTTTGATATTTTCGATATCAATCATTTCTTCAGAAATCTTCTTTTGAGGATTGCTTTTTTCCAGGAGAGATCTTGCAATGACAGTATTCTGATTTTCTTTAACCAGACGATCTTTGATTGCAGTAATCATTGCATTTTTCTGGTTTGTAATATTGAGCATAGCCTGCTGATCGGTTCTGCTCAGGCAATGTTCAAGCTCTGCGTTAAGATAAGCGAGCTTCTGTTTACGGCCGTCCACGTAACTTAATGGATTAGACAGATATGGATAGGATTCAATCATCATAAGTCTGGAGGTATACCCATCAAAAATCCGTCTGGTCTGATTAATGATTCGCTGCCTGCTTTGCAAAATCCAGGCCATAACTTCTCTTTGATCTTGTGTAACCCATTGGGCTGCGGCTGTTGGCGTGACCGCCCGATGATCTGCTGCAAGATCAGCTAATGAAGTATCGATTTCGTGACCAATTCCGCTGACCGTATAGGTTTTCATCTGATAAAGCGTTCTGACGATATTTTCATCATTGAAACAGAAAAGATCTTCAAAACTTCCTCCGCCTCGAACCAATAAGATCGCATCAAATCCATAAGTATCTGCATTCTGAAGCTGCCGGACAATATCTGCAGGGGCTTTCTCACCCTGAACCAGTGTTGGAAACAATGTGACAGACAACATGGGCCAACGTGTTCGGATCGTTTTTAAGACGTCCTGCAAGGCCGCCGTATTTTCTCCAGTCACTACGCCAATCCTGTTGATTTCTGATGGTTTTGGCTTTTTGTGTGCTGGATTGAAATAACCCTGAGCATCCAGTTTTCTCTTCAGTTCTTCAAGCTGCTGATACAGAAGACCAATTCCGGTCTGCTGCATGGTATAGCAGTTCAGGGACATGGTTCCACGTTTTTCATAAATATTGATTGAACCGCCAACAACAACGGACATTCCATCTTCAGGAACAAAATTCAAAGATCTTCTGGCAGATGACCACATAATACAGCTCATCGCTGCGCTTTCATCCTTAAGATTGAAGTAGAGATGTCCATTCGCGGCTGGACGAAGATTCGATATTTCGCCGGATATCAGAACTCCGGTCATATTGACTTTATTTTCTAAAAAGTTCTTGATTTTACTGACCAGATGAGAAACGGGAATCGTCTTCAGTCCGTTTTGAAACGGAGTATTTGGCATTTGAATCGGCATAACTTAATTCTACAGGGTATCCAGGATTCCGTTAATGAGTTTTGGTGCATTATCGTCACAGTATTCTTTAGCAAGATTTACTGCTTCATCGATGACAACGGCTTTAGGGGTTTCGTTGACCAGGATTTCCTGACATCCCATCATCAGAATGGCCTGTTCAAGCAGAGAAATTCGATCAAATGACCAGTCTTTACGCAGCTTTCCAGAAAGATGGAATATAGATAGCCATCAATTTCGTTGGATTGGTTCATGACATCATAGATGGCTTTGCGAATATCCTTATCAAGCAGAAGATGCTGATAGATAGCTTCTAAAGCCAGTTTTCGCATTTCATGACGATTAAATGGAATTTTATATTCAATCATCTTTTCCTTGGAAATTGGAGATTTTAAAGCGAGAGCTTCAACGATCGGCATTGGAAGCTGATCAATACGATCTTTTACTGAATCGAATAAATATGGTGGAAGGTCTAAAATACCTTTTTCAATCTGTTCAGGGGTAATGGTCTGAACTTCTTTAACTTCTGACATACTGCATCCTTTCAGATCCATAATGGATCATTCTGTTTGCACAGAATTTTTCATTTCAAGTATATCACTGATTGCCTCTGATGCCCTTTTTGCTATTCTGCAAGAGGCCAAAGCGTATTCTCTTCCTGTATTCAAAGGCGTTTCAAGAATGGAACTCTGATCATTCCAGAATAAAGCCATAACAAAAAAGGACTTTCTGATTCAGTGTCATCAGCCTATTAGACAAGCTGAAACTGAATGAGAAGTCCTTTGAGTATTCATTTTTTTCTTTTCAAGCAAGGATCAACCGATCCCGTTTAAGACAATATGGTGTTCTGATTAAAAGATGAAGCCAACAACCTGAATTTCAATGTCTTCAGGTTTGTAATCCGTCATGTAGGAGATCGTTTCGAAAATTCTCGACTGCAGCCCAGTGCAGACATCGCTGACATTTGCATTATAAGCAATGCGGACTGGAATAGAGATATAAAGTTTTCCATCTTCAATGCGGGTGATATGGGAAGAAGAGAACAATTTGCTTGTTTCTGCAACTTCAACTTTTTCGGTTTCTTCAACAACATTTCTTGCAATAGCAGAGAATACGGAACGGTTGTAAACGATCTGACCATACTGATCAGGGACCATCATTGCATTATTTTCATTTAACATAACTTTCACCTGAGTTTCTACTAACCAATTATAACAAAACTATCTTTTAAACTCCACAGACTTCCTGTGGCCCTGATCAGGGCCTTCTCCTTGGCCAGAGCCGGTTTAACCGCCTTCTGATCACTTTCAAGCTGAGTAATCAGTTCATCGAGATTATTAAATCGGATTTCCGGACGTATACGGGAGACAAAGAAGAAACGAACTATTTTACCATACAGATCCTGATGAAAATCAAGCAGGTTTCCTTCGATGCTGATCGAATGATTGTCAAATGTTGGATTATAGCCCACGTTGATCATTGCCGGATACAATATTCCATCTACTGCTGCCATACCGGTATAAACACCTAGTTCTGGAAGCACAATACCGGCTGGAGTCTCAATGTTTGCGGTTGGAAAACCTAAAAGGCTGCTTCCCCTCTTAAATCCGTGAACAACCTTTCCATTGACTGAATAGATATAACCAAGCAATGAAGCGGCTTTTGAGACCTCACCCTGTCTGATCAATGACTCAATTCTGGAAGATGAAATTTTCCCATCTTCATCATTGACGCTCGAAATCACCTCAACGTGAAAAGCATCCTGTTCTTTCAGTGTCTGGGGATTACCAAGCCCCTTATAACCATAAGTGAAATCAAATCCACAGACTAAATATTTCACATTCAGCTTCACCAGCATTTCATTGAATTGTCCTGGAGACAAAGCTGCAAATTCCCTTGTAAATTCGATGATGATCATCTCATCGATTCCAAGATTCTTGCAGAACTGTTCTTTTTCTTCATCACTCAGCAGATGATCACGATTAGCATCCGGCTTAAATACCGTCCATGGATCGGGAGCAAATGTAATCACAGCGCTTTTCAGATGATTTTTTTTCGCTTCTGAAATGGCTGCAGCAATCAATTGTTCATGTCCCTTATGAAATCCATCAAAAAAACCAATTGCCGCACTCATCGGTTTTAACTTCGGAATTTCATTGTATTTAATCTTATAAACAATCATGACCAGAGCCCCCTAGTGCAGGAAAACACATTCTGATGATGCCGGTCATAAACGGCTATGGGTTCATCCTGATCCATAATCAGAACCCGATTGGCATCGGTATCGATTCGAACGTGTTTTCCGTTATAAATATCCTGAATCGGTTCGAAGTGAACCTGAGGCAGATTCAGGACAGATGTCATCGGATAAATCGTATGTTCTGAGGCATCCAGGTCTTCAGCCTGTTCGAGATCAAACCCGGAAGCTTTGGTTCGAATCAATTCACTCATACACGCCAGATTATTCGTACGCCTTCCTATTTCTTCACATATTGACCGGACATAGGTTCCAGAAGAACAGGAAACCTTGAATTTATGAGTATTTTCTTCCTGATCCAAGCTGTCTAGATTTTTTGCATCATAAATTTCGATATTCTGGTAGATTTCAGGAATTTCCCTATCATTTCTTGCCAGATCAACCAGCTTTTTTCCATTGACTTTTTTTGCCGAATAAGCTGGAACCTGTAAACATAAAGGTCCTTTTAGTGAATCAAGAATCTGTTCAAAATCAAAATCTGAATTGATCTCTTTACTTTCCAGGACGGTCCCCCAGATATCCCCGGTATCTGTCTTTTGACCGAATTTGAGTGATGCAATATACTCTTTATCCGTATCTTCAAGAAATTGAAGCAGCTTGGCTGCTCTTCCTGCGAGAACGACTAATACACCAGAAGCCTGAGGATCCAGAGTTCCTGTATGTCCAAACTTTTTTTGTTGGTATTTCTTTCTTAACCGGTTGATTACATCATGAGATGTCATTCCTGTCGGTTTATTGATAACTATGATTCCATCCATTGGATTGAATCCCTCCAATCCTTCAATTCAATTATTTTACCATTGTGATCACAACTGGCATACAAATGACCTCGGTTGCTTTTCTTTAGATAATCCATGCGAGACCTTATAATTTCAAAAGACAATATATCTAGATCCAAATAAGTCTGCTTTTCTTTGCATTGAGCTGATGTATAAACAGTTGTTCCTATCAATAAATCTGCTTTAATTATGCAGTCTCCTACAGAAAAATATCAAAAAAGAACAGGAAAAGATTAATTATGAAACTACAGAACATTCTTCGACAGATCAGACGTGCTGATCAGGAATATCACCTGATTGAAGACGGAGATAAAATTGCGGTTGCGCTTTCCGGAGGCAAAGATTCCATGCTTTTATTTCTGGCTCTGTCGCAATACCAGAAATTTAAAAACAAAAACTTTGAACTTTATGGCATCCATGTGGATGTAGGTTTCGAAGATTTTGATCATGAAGCGATGACTGAATTCGCAAAAAAGCATGTTTTAAACCTTCATATTGCTAAAACAGACATTTTTCGAATTTTACAGATGGACAAAAACCGCTCCAATTCAGGAAAGATTCAATGTTCTCTCTGCTCTACTCTGAAAAAGGGAGTTCTTTTCGAAAAGGCGAAAGAACTTGGATGCAAAAAGGTAGCTTTTGGTCATCATGGGGATGATGCAATCGAGACCTTATTTCTAAACATGATTCATGGCTCCAAAGTCAGCATTTTTTCTCCGAAGCAATATATGTCACGAATGGACATGTATGCTTTAAGACCGATGATTTACTTAAAAGAGCAGGAAATCATCGATACCTGCAAGGAAAATGAAATCCCAAGTGTCAGACGAGTCTGTCCGAACGATGGTTTTACTGAACGTCAGGAAATCAAGGAATTTCTTCAGACTCTCTACCGTAAGTACCCAATGGCCCAGGATAACTTTCTGACCTCTCTTTCCAATCGTGATCAGGTTTCACTGTGGAGTCCAGATCGAAAAAAGCGATAGGTCAAAGACGCCGAAAACTTGCCCATACGGAACGGCTCGCTTTAAGATTATTAAACCAGGACTGCTTTTGAGCATGAAAAAAGGATTATCGGGAAGATCAAAGTCCTCACGATAATCCTTTTTATTAGATAGAGTTGTTAGAATATACAGTCGGTTTGTAAATACCTAGGCATTCGACACATTATGATAAACGTTCTGAACATCATCGACTTCATCGAGTAAAGTCAGCAGTCTTTTGAATAGTTCGAGATCTTCCCCTTCAAGACTTACTTCATCACTTGGAACCATTTTCCGTTCAAGAACTTCATATTTAACATCAGGAATCAGCTTATCAACGGCTTCTTTTGCTTCATCAAGCTGAGTTGGATCAACCGTAATCGTCATATATCCATCTTCGACTTCAACATCGCGAAGATCGATATCCCCTTCGAGCATTGCTTCCATAATGGCTTCTTCATCTTCAAAAGGAATAACGAGTACACCAAGATCCTCATATCCAAACGATACCGATCCATTCACACCCATTTTTGAATGAGATTTATTGAAACATGCGCGAAGATTAGCGATTGTACGGTTTGGATTATCTGTCAGACAGTCAATAATGATTGTACTTCCAGCGCCCTGTCCAAATCCTTCATAACGAGCTTCAGAAAATGTTTCATCTGCAGAAGATTTTGCTTTATCGATCGCTCTTTTGATTACATCACTGGGAACCGAGTTGGCCTTTGCACGCGCAATTGCCTTTTTTAATGGCTGGTTCATATCAGGATCTGGAGTACCATTTTTGGCAGCTACCAGGATTTCCTTAGAATATCTAGAATAGATTTTTGCTTTAGCCGCTGCGGTTTTAGCCATTGCCGCAGCACGGACTTCAAAATGTCTTCCCATATTTTCACCTTTCAGTTACAAGCAATTCATTAAAATGATAGCACAGACATGCTCAATATTTGAGATTACTCAACTTGAGCATACCGTTCAATTATTTTCTGTACCAGAGGATTTCGCACCACATCGCTCTCATCAAGAACCTGAATATGGATTCGATCTATTCCTCTTAATAAGGACGTCGCCTGGATCAGTCCGGAATCTTTTTTCTTGACCAGATCGGTCTGGGTGATATCTCCGTTAATAATCATCTGACATCTCTTTCCCATTCGGGTCAGAAACATCTTCATCTGAGCCTGTGTTGTATTCTGAGCTTCATCAAGAATGACGACAGCCTCATTGAGTGTTCTTCCACGCATGAATGCCAAAGGAGCAATTTCTATGACTTCCTTTTCCATGTACCGTGCTACCGTTTCCGCTCCAAGCATTTCATTTAATGCATCGTATAGAGGGCGAAGATACGGATCGACCTTTTCTTTCATATCTCCAGGCAGAAAACCCAATGATTCTCCAGCTTCAACAGCGGGACGAGTCAGAATAATCTTGGAGATATTGTTTTTTTTCAGCTGACTGACTGCATAGGCGACCGCTAAATAGGTCTTTCCAGTGCCGGCTACTCCAGTTGCAAAGATCACATCATTGTGGAAGAATGCGTTGCATAGACGCTTTTGATTTTCTGTTTTTGGAAAAATCATTTTTCCCTGCTTCGTTCGCAAAAGCGGAGCTCCTTCTTCATAGACTTCATCAACCGGCAGATTTTTCAAAGACATCAGGCACAGTCGGCTGACTTCCTCTCGATCTAATGACAGCCCGTTCTCAATTCGGGCAGTACATCCCTGCAGAACTCTTAAAGCCAGCTGGTTTTTTGCATCACTGTCGGAGACAATTCGAAACGAACCAGCTCCTGTGCGAAATTCAACACCAAGCTCTTTTTCAATTGTTTTAAAATGAATATCCTGTTCTCCGGCCAGAGTCTGATAATCTTCCAGAGACAGTTCGGAAACATCAACTTCTAAGACGTTCAATCGGTATCCTCTTTTCTAATCGGTTTCGTTATGAAGCAATGAATCAGAAGTTCAGAACAAATGCAGCGTTCCTAATACAAAAAAAATCAGCGCTTGGCTGATTATTTTCCTCTTCTGGCTTTACGTGCAGCTTCAGATTTGAGTTTTCTCTTGACACCTGGCTTTACGTAAAATTCTCTTTTGCGAGCCTCAGCAAGGGTACCGTTGCGGGACACCTGACGTTTGAAGCGTCTGAGTGCATCATCTAACTGCTCATTTTCTTTTAAGACAACTTTCGGCATTTTCACAACCTCCCTTCCTGACTTAACAGTTCCATTATAAACACTGAAAAATAATTTTCAATCGTTCAATCTTATTTTTTTCATCACAAAGAAAAATCGTACCGAAGATTGGAAAAATAGGAGCTTTCAGTGCATGGTAACGATACATTATTATCATCTTTCAAACATTTGTTCAATTGATTCTACTCTTTCCACCAGAAAAAAAGATTAAATAATGATTCTATTAGTAAATTTATATCTAGCGTTTTATATTTTTGGCAAATAATTATTCAATTTCGGTAAATTTTTTCAGTTCGATTAAAACTTCTTCAATTGAGCATTCATTTTCCTTAGCAATTCGAGAAAGATCATCGAACTCGAATTTTCGTTTAATGACACCATATCCTTTGGATTCTTTTAGACTCAGAGGACCAAACTTTGTATCTACATTGAAAAACTTTCGGTCAAGACAATAACGGTTAATGGATAATTCTCGAATTCCAAGTGTAGAAGTGTGCTTAAAAATCAATGAGACCATCTCGTTTCTTTTTTCTGGCACGCAAATAACACTCAAAATAATTCCAGGTCTGGATTTTTTCATCGTAATCGGGATGGTATAAACATCTCTTGCACCATGTTCAAATAAAACTTCAGCAGCAAAGGCAATCTGTTCAGAACTCATATCATCCAGATTGCATTCAAGCTTGATTATTGGTTCTGCAGTATCTTCCATCTCAGCCAGAAAGACCCGCAATACGTTTGCGTAATCTTTTGATTCTCTTTTCCCGAGACCATATCCGATTTTTTCAAAAATCATCGGCGGCATCTTGATGAATTCATTGCAGAAATAACCTAAAATGGCTGCTCCGGTTGGAGTGCAGAGTTCCATTGGAGCATAGTCAGCAAAAGTTGGAATTCCTTGCAGCAAATAAGCGGTGGCTGGCGCTGGAACCGGAAGAATTCCATGCGCACATTGAACTGTTCCAAAGCCCGTGTTGATGGAACTGCTGTAGATTCGATCAGGATTAATCTTTTCGATCAGATAACAGGCTCCGACAATATCAGCAATAGCATCAAGATTCCCCACTTCATGAAAGTGAATCTGATCAACACACACGCCATGAGCTTTTGATTCAGCAAAAGCGATTCGATGATAGACGGCTAATGCATTTTTTCGGATCATATCAGAGACTGGCATCTGATTTAAAATGTCTTCAATAAATCCCATAGAGGTGTGAAAACCATGATTGTGTTCATGATGGTCTTCATGATGATGTTTATGATAGTCTTTATGGTGATGTTCATAATGATTATGAACATGTTTTTCAGGATGGATATGATGATGAATCACTTCCTGATGATGATTGTGAAGCATTTTTTCACAATCATGGTGTCTATTATGATGTTCAAGATGATGGTTATGGTCGGAATAATTATCATCTTCTTCAAATGAATGAATAAGCACCTTCATAGAAAGACCTGCAATTCCCTTTCGATGGCCTTGTTCAATACTGATCTTTGTATCGGGCAGACCAAGCGAATTCATAAAATGTAAATATTCTTCCTGCTCTTCCTTGCTAAGCAGACCAAGAAGAGCAGCATTGATCATGTCTCCAGCCGCTCCCATTTCCGGTTGAAAAAACAAAACTTTCATAATCGTTCCTTTCCAGATTGATTCCTTTTCTATGTCTTCTTTTCCTTAATGATTCAATACTTTACAGATAATTAAATTTCGTTGAGATTTCATGTTAAATTCATGTTAGAAAAGTAAATGAGGTTCTCATAAATATTCCGCTTGCTGTTTCAGCTGGTTCATAGAACATTTTCTACCATGTTTGCAGCCCAGATCGGGTAGAAGCTATCGTTGAAATGAATTCCATCAGTACCGTAATACGACATATTTCCATTTTCTGAAATGCCATCATTATCAACGAAAATCCATCCATTTCGCTCACACATTGCTTTGATCAGCTGGTTATAGCTTGTGGTATCTGCCCAACGAGGTGTTTTTTCAGCCACCTCTGGAGTCACTGGAATAATCGAATTCACAACAATTTTTGAATTTGGACTGACTTCCAACAAAGATTTGATCTTTTCTTCATAGACCGAATCATAGCCATTTTCTCCTTCGTTTTCACCCACCTTCAATCCCATATCATTAACCCCAAAGGACAGGTAGATGACATCCGGCTGAAGCGCTCTGGCCTGATTGATCATACTTTCATCAATGTTTAAAACTGTATATCCCGCTCCAGCCAGAACTCTTGCAGGTTCAACAAAGCCAAAGGCATCAAAGCCATACATTCTTGAATCTCCAATCAATAATGAGTCGTTAAACAGCGAGAACACCGAACGATCTCCATTCTCAAAGGACTGCAGAATCTTTGCTCTTTTGTTTTCAGTGACTTGTGCATCGATGTTTGCCAGATCCTGTTCTTCCTGTGCCTTTAAATAACCAATTCCAACTTGCAGGTCTCTATCCTTAAAGAACAGGTGATAGATTATCGCTGTAATACAGATCACCAATAAAACAGTGATTATCATTAATGGTTGTTTTCTTAATTTTCTTCTTTTCTTTTTCATCGTAATCACTTCCGCATTTCCAATTTTCTCATTATTTTTCCTGAACGAGCAGGCGGATGAATGCGGATAATTTCTATTTTACCTTTATACTTCCACAAAATCGTTATCATTGTAATAGATGTCATAAT
>Ga0137298_11421_pt1 | contig 12725 bp, 8 predicted proteins | sample RamsorincwithD2O_2_FD_97182 | JGI IMG/M metagenome (GOLD analysis project Ga0137298, IMG submission 97182) | Mouse cecal microbial communities from Vienna, Austria - Glucosamine amended with D2O | ecosystem: Host-associated > Mammals > Digestive system > Large intestine > Cecum | place: Austria...
ATACAGGTCATCGTAATTGGAAATGCCATTGGTGGCCGATCCAGACGGATGCGACGAACTGTTGCGGTAAATCCCGAAAGGGCTGACGCCGAACCTGACATAACTCTTTACTTTTTTTATCGTATCGGACAGCTCACGCACCAGAGTGTTTACATTGTCGCGCCTCCAGTCGGCTATATCGGGAAATTTTTCACGCCCGTAACGCTCCCATTGCACCTTGTCCGGGAAAGACACCCCGCGCACAGGGTAGGGATAAAAATAATCGTCCAGATGCACGGCGTCTATGTCGTATTTTCCGACCACTTCGGCAACCACACCGAGAAGATATTCGCGCACCTGCGGCAACCCTGGATTGAAGTAGTACCGCCCGCCGAAATTAACCGTCCACTGCGGATAACGCCGGGCAGCGTTCCTCATGGAAAGCGACTGTAACCCCTCTCCGGTGGTTATGCGGAACGGGTTCATCCACGCATGCAGCTCCATACCTCGTTCATGCGCCTGGGCAACCATGAATTCCAGAGGATCGTATCCGGGATCCTGCCCCTGGCGGCCCGAAAGATACGCACTCCACGGTTCGGTAGCCGAATGATATAACGCATCCGCCTTTGGACGCACCTGTACTATCACGGCGTTTATATTGCACGATTGAAGCACGTCGAGCAGTTTTACGAATTCCTTTTTCTGTATTTCGGGGGAAAGACCTTTTGCCGAAGGCCAGTCTATATTGGACACCGTTGCCACCCACACGCCCCGGAATTCGCGCTTTGGCAGAAAATCCGCCTGTTGCCCTCTTAACTGGAAAGAACACAGCGACGCTGCGGTAAAAATTATGGTAAGGATGACTTCTTTCACGTCCGTTTTTGCGATTTGGAAATACAAAAATACAATGTTAGTCTTCAGTTGCATCAGGAAAGGACGGATTTTTATAATTAAATCCATCGGCACAGCCGGCAACCATAGACAGTTCGATACTTATTTCCGTTCGCCGACATCTGCCGACCGGCCAAAAAGAAACAGGATAAAAGCCATTGCGGCATCTGAAAAACATCGCCGGAGGTATCAACAACGAATACCGGGAACACGTGCGGCGCCTGGCCCGGAAATACATGAAAGGTCCGTCCAGATACGAGATTTCCGATTTTTCACCACCCCGCCGTGGAGTATTCAAATACTTCACGGCCAAGTCGCCTGTTCTGTTTTTTTTCTAAATCGGCCGTCCTTTAATACGTCGGCAGGTATGGAAAAAAATATAATTCGCTATATTTGTCAGTTCGGTAACAACCACGACAATTAAACACTAATCATGAAAAAAACGGTACTCGTATCAGGCGGAATGGCTATCAGACAATCATAGCGGACGATTTGTCCAACTCACAGGAAAGCGTTCTGGACGGGATAGAAAAAATAACCGGCGTACGTCCTGCTTTCGAGCGGACAGACCTGAAGGACAAAACGGCTGTCCGTGAAATTTTCGACAAATACGAAATAGACGCCGTCATACATTTCGCCGCTTCCAAAGCCGTAGGCGAGTCCGTGCACAAACCGCTTCTGTACTACCGCAACAACCTCGTATCCCTGCTCAACATATTGGACTGCCTGACGGAAAACTCCCGCGGAGGCAACCTGGTGTTTTCTTCCTCGTGTACCGTTTACGGCCAACCCGACCGTTTGCCCGTGACGGAAGACTCACCTATAAAACCCGCAGAATCCCCTTACGGCAACACCAAACAGATATCCGAGGAGATAATCCGCGATGCGGTAAACGCACATGAACTCCTCAAAGCCGTATCGCTCAGGTACTTCAATCCCATAGGCGCGCATCCTTCGGCCGAAATAGGCGAACTGCCGCGCGGAGTGCCTCAAAACCTGATACCGTATATAACGCAGACGGCAATGGGCATCCGCGAATCGCTATCAGTATTCGGCGGCGACTACGACACACCGGACGGCACATGCATACGCGACTATATACACGTGGTAGATTTGGCAAAAGCCCACATAAAAGCCATAGAACGGATGTTGGGCGGTAAAAGCGCCGGCCGTTACGAAGTATTCAACATAGGAACAGGAGCAGGATATTCCGTTCTCGACATAATCAAATCGTTCGAACGGGTATCGGGTGTCCGTCTGAACTACCGCATAACCCCGCGCCGCGCAGGCGATATAGAAAAGATATGGGCCGACCCGTCCAAAGCCAACGAGGCTCTTGGATGGACAGCCGAGGAAAACCTCGATTCGATGATGTCATCGGCATGGGCATGGCAGAAAAAACTCTCAGGAAAATAGAAACACGAACGACCCTTATGATAAACAACAAAATTATAATAGGCATATCCACCGGCGACGTGAACGGCGTGGGACCGGAAGTGATAATAAAAACCTTCGACAACCCGGCCATGCTTGAAGTATGCACTCCTGTAGTGTTCGGGTCTAGCAAGCTGATATCATATTACAAGAAAACCATAGGCAGCGAGCTGCCTTTTGTCGGCATAGACAATCTCTCGCAGGTGATAACAGGCAAGCTCAACATACTGAACATATGGAACGACGTGCCGGCCATAACTCCCGGCAAGGAGACCGAAGAAGGCGGAAGACTGGCTTTTTCATCGCTTTCGGCAGCTGTAAAAGCCCTTTCCGAAGGCCCGTTGGATGCCCTTGTAACCGCGCCGATAAACAAAAAAAACATACAGGGCCCCAGATTCGATTTTCCCGGACACACGGAATACCTGGCCTCGGTACTGGGCGGAGAACCCCTGATGTTCCTGGTATCGGAAGACTTGAAAATAGCCGTAGCCACAGGCCACATATCCATATCCGAAGTAGCCGGAGCAATAACGCCGCAACTTATCGAACAGAAGATAAAACAGATGGAACAATCTCTGGTAAAGGATTTTTCCGTAGCCAAACCGCGCATAGCCGTACTGGGACTCGATCCGCATAACGGCGACGAAGGCGTCATCGGAACGACGGACCGTGACGTGATAGCCCCTGCGGTGGACAAACTGTTCTCCCAAGGTCATTACGTATTCGGACCGTATTCGGCCGACGGTTTTTTCGGCAGCGGAGCATACAAATCGTTCGACGCCACTCTGGCTATGTACCACGACCAGGGGCTGATACCGTTCAAGACCATCGCCTTTAACGACGGGGTCAACTTTACGGCCTGCCTGCCTCGCATACGCACCTCGCCCGACCACGGCACCGCATACGACATAGCCGGCACGGGAAAAGCGGACGAAAGTTCGATGAGGGCTGCTGTTTTCGCAGCGGTGGACATTTTCAAAAGGCGTATGGAACACATCCGCCTGACCAAAAACCCGCTCAGGACACAAGCGCCAAAAGGCAACATACACCACCAGGGAGAAGAAGACCCGGACATGGCACAAATGGAAGACTGATATTAAAAAATATTTATTTTATATTTTTTTCCGATAATATTATTACCTTTGCGCTCCCGTTGTGCATTGTAAAATACTGGACAGCATGGACAAGGAACTCAAAGAATACGACATTCCCTTTTCGGGCTTAAAACCCGGGCGTTACGAGTATTCATACAAAGTGAGCCAGGACCTGTTCGGATATTTCGGGTACGATGACAACTGGAGCGATGCCGACATCGACGTGACCGTAGTTCTGGAAAAACGCACCACACTGGTGGATCTGCACATGCAGTGCGAAGGAACGGTGCTGACGCCATGCGACGTAACAGGCGAGGAGTTCCGACTTCCGGTAAACGGCAGCGAGGAACTGGTAATCAAATTCGGGGACATCCCATCTGAAGACGAACAGATAATAGTCATCCCACACTATGAGACAACCATAAACATAGGCCGTTTCATATACGAGATGATAGTTCTGTCCGTACCGCAGAAACGATACCATCCGGACTACATATCCGGCAAAATAACCTCCCCGATACCGTACAGCGAAGACGGAGGGCTGTATTCCGGAACACCGGCCGGAAGCGCCAAAGGAAAAGACGACGCCGACGGCGGCAACCAGGAGGACGATATAGACCCGCGTTGGGCGAAACTAAAGGACATTAAGAATTAACGAACAAATAATAAGTACAAAAAAATGGCACATCCTAAAAGACGTCAGGGTAAAACCAGAAGGGATAAAAGAAGGACTCACGACAAGGCTGTAGCACAGCAGATATCCGTATGCCCGACCACAGGCGAAGCACATCTTTCGCACAGGGCTTACTGGCACGAAAACAAACTCTACTACCGCGGAAAAGTAGTCGTAGACAAAAGCGAACCGGTAAAAGAATAACTACGCCACGACCACACAGCGAGCCTGTCGCGGCAAAAGTAGGAAAAACCACATAAATACATCCTGCGGACAGGGCAAAACCCTATCTGCGGGGTGTATTTTGTTTTGACACAGCCGGCACAACTGTTTTATGCGGAATTAAAGACCACAACAACAGTAAAAAGGACTATCCGCAAACCGAATCCAAGCACTAACTTTACCCTATACGGGCCGCGCTACGCAGCCTTTCATCAACCTAAAAACCATTTTTCCTCATTATGAACGGAATAAAAGCAGCGATAACTGCCATAGGAGGATACGTCCCCCAATCCAGACTCACCAACGAAAACCTCAGCCGCAGGGTTGAAACGTCCGACGAGTGGATAACCACACGCACAGGCATAAAAGAACGCCGCATACTCGAAGACGATACATTAGGCACATCATACATGTGCATACGCGCCGCCGAAGACCTTTTGAAAAAATCCGGATGCCTGCCCTCTGAAATAGACGGTGTCATAGTATGCACCATAACCCCCGACTACCCCGTAGCCAATACGGCCGCATTCGTAGCATCGTCGATAGGCGCGGAAAAAGCGTTTGCAATGGACCTCGTGGCTGCATGTTCCGGTTTCATATCGGGATTGTACACGGCCTCGTCGTTCGTAGAATCGGGACGGTGCAAAAAAGTCCTTTTAATAGCCGGCGACAAGATGTCCTCCATCATAGACCCTGAAGACAGGGCTACGTGCATACTGTTCGGCGACGGGGCTGCAGCAGTCCTGGTCGAGCCCTCCCGCAACGGATACGGCATAGAGGAAACGTACCTGCGCTGCGACGGCACGGGACGGGAATATTTAAGGATAGATGTCGGCGGATCAGTAAACCCTCCTACTGTGGAGAATGTAAGCCAGCGCCGCCATTTCGTACGCCAGGACGGACGCGTGGTATACAAGTACGCCGTTACCAATATGGCAAAAGCCTGCCAGGCGGTACTGGAAAAATGCTCGCTCAAAAACGAAGACATAGACTGGTTGTTGCCGCACCAGGCAAACCTGAGAATAATAGAATCCATAACTGCAAACATGGGACTGGACAAGGAAAAAGTGCTCGTCAACATCGACCGTTACGGCAACACGACCAATGCCACCATCCCGCTTTTACTATGGGATTTTGAAAAGCAATTCAAAAAAGGAGACAAACTTCTCGTCACTGCATTCGGAGGGGGCTTTACATGGGGAGCCATGCTGATTACGTGGGACTGCGACCAAGAAGTTACCAACAGGTAAACAAAAAAAACGATACTTTTATCAAACATACACACCGGAAGTTCACATGAACTTCCGGTGTTTTTTATATGTCGTTCTTCCGAGCCGCCTTTTTTTCCCTTCGCCTGTCTTTTGGGCTCTGCGCTTTTTTAACTCCCAAATCTTCAGGGGTATAAAAATACGACAAATGATCTTTATGCGAAGGGGCGTATACCAAAGTTCCGTTGTCGAAGCCTTCCTTTATTATCATTTCGATATAATAATCCTCCGTTACGTTCTGCGGGTCGTACACATCCTTAAGCGAAAGGGAAAACATACCGGCTGCCGTATTCCACCAGAATGCACGGAAACCGCTCTTAAGGTCCCTGGCTATGTCGTATGCGGAAATCCCCGTTTGACGGTATATGAGTTTTATCAGCACCCGCCCTTCCTTACGGCTGAATTTCTTCAATATACCGGCAAAATTATCATACAGCTCGTCCTGGCGCTGTTTTACGGTCTTTCTGAATTGTTTTTTGCTGAGTTCGGGACGCAGACGGTCCAGCTCCTCAAGGTACTGGGCTCCAAGCAAAGCGTACGGCCAAACACGTCTGACCCTGTATTTAAGACGCATGTATTCATCCTGCGGCATAGTCCCCGGACGTCCTGTTATGACCACTTCATCGAGCATTCTTATAGGAAACATGGAAGCAGTATCCGCCACCCGTTTTACGGATGTATCCTGCCGCACGGCGGAAGCGTACGATACATACACGGAAAACAAAAACGCAATCACGACAGACAAAACCATACGCCCGCATCCCCGTGGCGTTTTTGTCCTCAGGCTTTTATTTCCTTCTGTTACAAGTACCGGCATAAAGTTTTGTACGAAAAGCATTTCCGCTGTGAAGATAGCAATTATTCCTCCCGCCGCGCCAAAAACGGGGCGTTTTTTTTGCCGCGGAAATATGTTTTGATTATATTTGACAGTTGAAACAATACGTACTTTTCATACTCTTATATCAAAGAACAAACTAAATACACATAACCGCAAATGGAATTCACAGCCTCCAGCTCCACACTGCTCCGCACGGTAAACACACTGAGCGGAATCATAAGCTCCAACAGCACATTGCCAATACTAGACAATTTCCTGTTCGAACAGAAAAACGGACGGCTGACGATACTCGCTTCCGACCTGGAGACTACGATGATGTCAACCATAAACGTCGACGGACAGGGCAACGGACGGATAGCGGTCCCGGCCAAAATGCTCGCGGAAATACTCAAGACATTTCCCGAACAACCAATAACTTTTTCCGCATCCCAGGAAGAACACCTTCTCAAGATAAGCTACGGTACGACCGACAACGAAGGTAAATGCGATATCCCGTATGAAGACGCCGACGAGTACCCCAGTCTGCCGGCTATGGAGGACATAACCCAAACAGTGGTAACTTCCGAAATCCTCGCTTCGGCCATTCAAAAAACCCTGTTCGCCAGCGGTAACGACGATATGCGCCCCGTTATGTCGGGCGTACTGTTCAAATTTACCCCCGAAGGACTCATTTTTGTGGCTACCGATGCGCACAAACTGGTAAAATACGTACGCGAGGACATAACCAGTCCGGTACCGGTGGAGTTCATAATGCCTAAAAAGCCGTTGAACATAATGAAAGGCCTCATGTCATCCATGACATGCGACGTAACCATAAAGTTCAACCAGACCAACGCCCGCTTCGAGGCTGACGACATGGTGATAGTATGCCGCCTTATCGACGGAAAATATCCCAATTACGAGGCCGTTATTCCGAAAGAAAACCCAAACCAGCTGCTCATCGACCGCCAGAGTTTCCAGAACTCCCTGCGCCGCATAGCTTTATTCTCCAACAAAACCACGCACCAGACACGCCTTAGCCTCAGTCCGGATGAAGTAATCATTTCGGCCGAAGACAACGACCAGGGCAAGCGCGCAGACGAAAAACTGCCATGTTCGTACCGTGGCGACAAAATGGATATAGGCTTCAACTCAAGGTTCCTGCTCGAAATGTTGTCCAATCTCGAAAGCAAGGATATAACCATCGATATGTCGATGCCCAACCGCGCAGGCATACTCCGTCCGGTGGAAGCCATCGAAGGCGAACAGATAACTATGCTGGTAATGCCGGTGATACTGAGCAACTGACAATCGTATAAAACTCCATAAAGGCATCCATAAAAACGGGAGCGTTTGAAAAAACGTTCCCGTTTTATTGTTTTTAACACAACTGCATTAAACCTTTCGCACATTCGGTTATCTATATTAAAGAACGAAACGGATTTATCCGGAAATATCATATTACACCACTTTTAAATTTTAAAATGAAAAAACTAAAATTATTTGCCGCTCTGACTCTCGTCCTGAGTTCGGCCGCACTATGGGCGCAATTCCCCGGAGGCGGGGGTGGTTTCGGCGGAGGACGCGGAGGCTATGGCGGAGGACGTCCCGGAGAACAGGGACCGCAACGCCAGAACACCCAGAACATCAACCGGCAACTCGGAGGCGAAGAACAGGAAAACGGGCCTAAAATAGGTACGGTATCCGGAACTGTAATCGACGATAAAAACATTCCGGTCGAATATGCCACCATATCCATTAAGGACAACGCGACGAAAAAAGTAGTCACCGGCGGCATATCCAACATGAAAGGTAATTTTAACATAAAACAGATACCCGCCGGCAAATACACCGTCGAGGTGAGCTTCATGGGTTACAAGACGTTCGTAAGTCCCGTTTTTGAACTTTCGCAATCGCAAAAAAGCATGAACATCGGCAAAATAGTACTGGCCGAAAATGCGGACATGCTCGACGAAGTGGTAATACAGGGAGAAGTCACTACCATAGAGAACAGGATAGACAAAAAGATAGTCAACGTAGGCAAGGACCTTATGACCGCCGGAGCAAGCACCCGCGACGTGTTCGAGAACCTGCCTATGGTCGATGTCGATTTCGACGGAGAGGTCAGCCTGCAGGGTTCGTCCGTGCGCGTACTGCTGGATAACAGACCCACCAATATGTCGGTTACCGACCTTATCGAATCATTGCCTGCCGATGCTATCGACAAAATTGAACTTATAACCAACCCTTCGGCCAAACAAGACCCAGACGGCGTGGGAGGTATCATAAACATCATAACGAAAAAAGGAGTACTATACGGACTCAACTTTAATGCCCGCGTGGGAGTGGACTCCAAAAACAGATGGAACGGCGGTGTGAACTTCGGTTACTATTACGGTAAACTGGCATTTTTCGCCAATTATAACTTCCGTTACAGCGAACGCGACAACACAGGAGAAACGTACCGCGCCAACTACCGGCCTACCACACTCAACCCGAATCCTTATCTGAACTACCAGATAAACGGCGGAGGCAACTCCAGCGTATCCCACAGTCTGCGTACCGGTATAAATTACCTGCCGAACAAAAAAACATCCCTTTCATACACATTCGGCTATCGTCCGAACAACAGCGACAGCGATACGGAATCATCATCCTATTTCCTTCCGCTTGGCGTACCAATGTCCGAAATGTCTAAAGAGATAGCCCAGCAAATAGTAGCCGAATACAGCGAAAGCCTGGACGATTATTTCAACCGTTACCGCAATTCGGTAAGCGCATCGAAAAACAGCACGATAACGAACAGCCTCAACTTCCGCCGCGATTATTCCAACTACGAGAACCTCGAAGTGGACGTAAATTACGAATTGTCCGACCAGAACAGCACCAGCACGATACTCAATACCGTTGCCAACAGCAACGGACGGCTTACAACCAACGACTTTTCCACTAACAATACGAACAACAAGATGCTCAACGTACGTGTGGACTACGGCAAGGAAGTACGCGGACGAAGCAAATTCGAAATCGGAGCAAAGGCAGAACTTCTTTGGAGGGACATGCCGTATTTTTACTACATAGACGAAATACCGGATATGTCGCGATCCAACCATTTCAAATATGACCAGCAACTTTACAGTCTGTACGCCACTTACAGCCGCATATTCGGCAACTTCACGGCACAGGTGGGATTGCGCGGAGAAGAAACGATTTACAAAACCCAAGGCCTTGGCATCGAGCGCAACGGCGGCGAAATAACCTACGTCAAAGACAATGACGTAATAGTCAACAGGGATTATTTCTCGGTGTATCCTTCGCTGATACTCATGTACAAATTCGGGGATAACAACGAGCTGAAGGCCACGTATTCGCGCCGCGTATCGCGCCCGAACAGCCGCGACCTCAACCCCGCCCCGCGCTTTTCCGACCCTCTGTACGTAACGGTAGGCAACCCGTACCTTGACCCGGCATTTGCAAATTCGGTTTCGTTCCAATACAACCGCCGTCTGGGCAACAAAGGTTTCATATGGGTATCCGGATTTTTCCGTAACTCGACCGACGACATCCAGCGCGTAACCACGCGCCAGGACCCTACAGACCCCGAAAAACCGGAATCCGACGTTCTCTACACCACTTCGATGAATGCAGGCTCGCAGTACTCGATAGGCTCCAATGCAGGAGCATCGTACCGTCTGTTCAAATGGTGGAACATAAACGGTGAGTTGAACTATTACTACAGAGACCGCAACATACCGGAAAAAGAGGATTATGTAAAATCATCCAACGAATTTTCCGCACGTATGCGCAGCAGTTTCAACATACCGAAGGCCGGGACAAGGATACAGTTCGGAATGCGTTACAGCGCACCGAGAGCATCGCTCCAGGGATCGTCCAACGGAATGTTCAGCGCAGATGCTGGCGTATCGCAGGAAATGCTCAAGAAAAAACTCACCCTGTCGGTACGAGTTTCGGACATTTTCAATACCATATCCCGCCGCGCTAACACCATAGGCGACGACTTTGTGATGTTCAACAACAACACGATGGATACCCGTATCTTGAATTTCAGCATAGCATACCGCTTTGCCGAGATGAAATTCAAAGATAAACGCCTGAAAAACATGGACGAAAGGGAAGAACTTATACCATCCGACTCAGGAAACTGATCAATCTTTTAATCATGTAAAAAGGCCGCGCCCGTTTCCGGGCGCGGCCTTTTTACATGATTAAAAGATATCACTTATAAATAAGATATTTTGCGCGTATCTTCTTGAAGTTGTCCAGTCCGTCTTTCCATGTGGCTCGGATATCCTCGGCCGACATTCCGGCAATTATCTGCTTGCGGATAGTATCGCCTCCGCACAGTTTGTCGAAGAAACCTCCTCCGTTGAGGAAAAATTTACCCTTATCCTCATAATTGTCATAAGCCCAGATAACGTATTTCAGATCCACGAATTCGGGAGCCGGCACATCCCGCAGATCCACGCCGTTGCATAACACGCCTTTGTTCTTACTCGAATTAGGAGTAAACGTAAATCCGGTTTCCGGCAAGTACGGGGAACCGAACATCTCGAAAGGCGCTTCCGTACCGCGACCCTCGGACACCGGAGTGCCTTCGAAATAGCATATGCTTGGATAGAAAGCTACGGCATGCGCATTGGCCAGGTTAGGCGAGGGAGCCACAGGCAAATCGTACTTCATCGAATGGTCGTAGTTTTTGCACGGAACGACGGTAAGATCGCATTTGACGCCGTTTTTGAGCCAGCCTTCGCCGTTTACCATCTTGGCATACTCGCCTGCCGTCATCCCGTAAACGATAGGCACGGGATGCATACCCACGAACGACCTGTACGCCGTATCCAGTATATTGCCATCGATGTACTGCCCGTTGGGATTAGGACGGTCGAGTATTATCACTTTCTTGCCGTTCTCTGCCGCAGCCTCCATTACATAAGCCATTGTCGAAATGTAAGTATAGAAACGGCATCCCACATCCTGTATATCGTAAACGATCACGTCGAGATCTTCGAGCATTTCTTTCGACGGCTTGTAGTTCTTACCGTAGAGAGACACCACCGGCACGCCCGTCACCGGGTCCACTCCGTCCGAAATCTTAGCCCCGGCGGCCGCCATATCGCGGAAACCGTGTTCCGGAGCGAATACCTTGACCAGGTTTACTCCTTTCGAAACGAGATAATCCACTACGTGCGTATTTTTCTCATCGCTCATAACCGAAGTCTGATTGCCTACAAACCCGACTTTTTTACCTTTGAGCATTTTCAGGTAAACGGCCGTCTGATCCGCACCCGTGACTATCGGCTTTGCTGCCTTTTGGGCCGATACCGCTATACTTCCCGACAACAGAGCCGACAAGCAGATAGTTTTTAAAATGTTTTTAATGTTCATAAGCTGTATTTTTATAAATTGTTTATTTTCTTAAGCATTTGCTAAAACGACACGTCTATTGCCTAAAATCTTCGTAGAGCAAATATTTAGCGCGTATTTTTTTAAACTTTTCCACTCCTTCACGCCACGAGAGGCTTATTTCCTCCGCGCTCATTCCGCTTTCTATCTGCCGCCTTAGCTGCGGGCCTCCGGCCAGAAGGTCGAAAAAAGGAATAAAAAAATCCTTCTTCCGCTCCGTCGGGTAATTCTCATAAGCCCATACGAGCCACTTGAGATCCACTGCCGATAAATCCTCCGCATCAGACAAGTCCACTCCGTTGCAAAGTTTGCCGTAATGTTTCGAACTTTTAGCTCCGGGCATAGGTTTGGGAACGAACGTGAAACCCGTCTCAGGCAGGTACGGCGAACCGAAAACCTCGAAAGGTTTTTCCGTACCGCGGCCTTCCGACAGTTCGGTCCCCTCGAAGAAACACATGCTCGGATACAGGTTTATAGCTTTGTCCGTACGCAGGTTAGGCGTTGCGAACATAGGTAAAAAGTATCTGTAAGCATGGGAATATCCCAAACACGGTATTACCGTAAGGTGGCACTTGACTCCGCCACTCAGCCACCCCTGTCCGTTGAGCATCAGCGCATACTCGCCTGCCGTCATCCCGTGCACCACCGGAACGGGCTGCTGCCCCACTCCACTGCGGTATGCCGTATCGAGTATATTGCCGTCCACGTAATGCCCGTTGGGATTAGGACGGTCGAAAATGACAAACTCGACATCATATTCGGCCGCCGCCTCCATCATCCACTGCATCGTTATCAGTTTCGTATTGAAACGGCAACCCATTTCCGGCATATCGAAAACTATCGCGTCCACCCCTTCAAGATGTTCGCGCGTCGGTTTCTTAACCTTTCCGTAAAGCGATACGACCGGCACACCGGTCTTTTCA
>Ga0137298_11422_pt1 | contig 12720 bp, 10 predicted proteins | sample RamsorincwithD2O_2_FD_97182 | JGI IMG/M metagenome (GOLD analysis project Ga0137298, IMG submission 97182) | Mouse cecal microbial communities from Vienna, Austria - Glucosamine amended with D2O | ecosystem: Host-associated > Mammals > Digestive system > Large intestine > Cecum | place: Austria...
GTGCACAATATGCAGCGAAGCGGTAAATGCAAACTTCATTGTGGCTGATGACAATCTGGAGAAGATTGCGAGCAGTTACATCACGCATACCAAGGACGAGCTCAAGCCCATTTCACCCAATTCCATCATCGCACGAGTGATTAAAAGCCAGCAGCCGGCCGCCGTTGAGCGGAAATCCAGGGACTACAGCTGCAGCAACTGTAAGGATCGGGACATTTGCAGCGTAAAGCACCTGGTCTGCGTCCCCATTTTCTCCTTTGGCGCAGCAATCGGCGCCATTGCTGTGGAGTCTCCGTCCAAGCCCCTGATCGAACGCTTTGGGTCCATACAAAATGTCGTAAAGTATTTAGATGATACTGCCTCCCTGCTGGCCGATATTGCCAACCTTGATGCGCAGCGGAGCCGTTCGGATCTGACGCCACCCAGCTTGGAGCCGGAGGAGGGCTGCGCGGAAGCAGGCTATGCCGTCACGGACAAAGACGGGCAGATTATAGCTTATAATGCGGCCCTAACTCAATTTTTTCCGCGCAATTGGAAAGAAAAGATATATTACATCCACGATCTGATCAATTCCCCCGCAGATATCAAGCCCAACCAAGAATCCTTTTTCTTTTACTCCGGGTTCGAGCACGCCGATTTCTGGGGGACCGTTACCGTCCTCTCCTGCGCCGGCCAGCCTTCCGCTCCAGAGGCAAAAGTCTACTATTTCAGGAGCCTGAGAAAACGCGGCAGCGCTTATGAAAATTACGACCTTGTCTCCAAAGATTCGTTTTTCCTAGCGGCCTGTAGTTCGCAGTTCCAAACCGTCATCACCCGTGCGGACTATTTTGCGAAGAGCCGCATCCCCGTCTTGCTCTGCGGAAATGACGGGGACGGCAAAAACCTGATCGCCCGGTATATCCACACATCCTCCATTCGGAAATACGACCACTTTGTCACCGTCGATTGCTCCGAGATCCCCTTGCTGGAGCAGGTGGACTTTGTTTTTGGCCCCCTCCAAAGCGGGATGCTCACAGGGGTTTTGTGGAAGGCAAACAAGGGCTGCATATACTTTAAAAATATTGAGTATATGTCCCTTGCGCTCCAGGAAAGGATCGCCGGGCTCCTCATGGGGCGGATCTCGCCCCGCAGCTACAACATCTTTGGAAGGCTTGACATCCATTTCCTTTTTTCCACGTCGAACAATTTTAGCGGTCTGCAAAGCCTGGGATACTTTGACAAAAATCTGTTCAATATCCTTGCCGATAGTGTGATACAGATGCCGCTGATCGACCCCGGCAGCCCTTACCTGAATACGGTGATGGACGACATGGCCGAACTGTTTTCCGCAAAGTTCAACTGCGTCGGCTTTACCATCGGAGACGAGCTCAAAGCGATGATAAAGCGCAGCTCCTATTCCCTTCTAGACCTTCAGCGGTATATTGAGATCATTATGAAGGAAGCGTCGAAAAAGAAGATTGATATTTCCGACATTCCGCAGTTTGAATCGCTGCTGGCCAACGAATCCCATGAGTCCAACGAGGACAGACAGATGGAATTGATCAAAGTTCTGATGAAGCGTAATATGAAACGCAGTGACATCGCCAAGCACCTGGGGATCAGCCGAGCCACACTGTACCGGCGGATCGCCAAGCTCAATTCAGGGGCTGACCCAAATGGCTAACGGCTTGTATCACGCCTTTATTTTAGCACCACCCAAAGCGAAATGTATATTTGCAAAATGAACGAAATACTGCCCCCATTTTTTCCAGATTCAATTTAATTCAAGATTTTTTTAGCGAAAATATCAAAAAATGCAGCGCTGCGCCGCAGGCGTTTTAAAATTCAGAAAAAATATGAGACACAGATGTTTCTTTTTTAACACCTGTGTCTCATATTTTTTTAAAAAAAGAAAAAGTGTCTCACCCGTCGTTTGACATTCAATAGTCGATCCTTTAGACTAACACTGCAAGGCACAGCGAACGAAAGCGAAAGAAATGTACAGGGAGTCACATCTATGAAGGATTATATCGAGAATCTCCCCCTGATCGACCAATGCCATTAAGTTAACCAGAAGTTACCAAAAAGAGAGTTGCAAGGCAGGCAGGGGAGTCAACGCGCGGGGACATACACAGGAGAAATGCGGTTGCCGGCAACCACGGGTCTGGGATAGCTGCGGTCTGGGCGGCAGGGTAGGAGATTACGCTCCAAGAAGCGGATCACGTCAAAGGCCACGCCCCGGAGAACTTGGCAACAGAAGTAAACCGCATCGGAGAAATTGACGCGGCGTTTGTATTTGGACTTGCCTCGGGTCGTGTCTACACCCCAGGCGGCGGCCTGGGCAAAGTTAAAAATGATGAAGGCAGACATGATCTCCTGAAGGATCAGCTCTGGCCTCTTGGAGTGCAGATGGACCATGCCCACGGTATATTTCAGCTGCCGGAAGGAGGTTTCAATTCCCCATCGTCTGGCGTAAAGGCTACGCAGCACATCGGGAGGGAATTGGGCCGGATCCAGATTTGTGATGAGGGTCTCCGTACTTCCGTCATGCAGCAGCAAGCGAACAATTCTGGCGGAAAACAGATAAAAACCGGCGCTGCCGCCTTCCAAATCATCAAATGGGACCTGATTTGGAAGGCGGCAGTAGGCCTCCGGGACAGGGATGCCCCGCCGCTCCAGCTGCCGCACGGTCAGTCGTCCCAGCGTAACACGCACCGGGAAGTCAAATTCTGGCTGATCGGGCAACGTGATCCCGTAAGCATAGGTCCTGTTCCGGTCCTTGAGGCGAATCAGATACTTCCAGCCCCTTTGCTCCAGACGGGCAAAGCTGTTGTACGCCTCATACCCCCGGTCCGCCAGCAGGATCACAGGCTCCGGAATGGCGGACCGCCCCGCCATTTCACACAAGGCCGCATCTTCGTTTTTGGTGTGCTCCTTCTGCACCAGGGCGTCGGTATAGATGCCGTTCTCCAGATCATAGAGCGCGTTGATGTGGTACAGATTCCAGCCGTGCTGCCGCTCTGTGCCCGGCCGGTAGGCGTCTGCGTCCTCGGGATATGACGTGGATTTCAGGGAAGTGCCGTCTGCGGCCGGCAGCCGGTAGCCCAGGAAAGTTTTCTGAACAGCCAGCGCATCAGTAAAGCGGTGGAACAGGTCCTCAAACGCCCGGGGCAGCAGCTTTTTCCTCTGCTGGACAAAGGCGCCTGCCGACGGAGTGTCGATCTCATTCCCAAAATATCCGAGCAGTCCCTTCCAGACGCTTTTTTCGTCCATGGTCAGGATGAGTTTCATCAGCGCGGGCATCGTCAGCGAACGCCGCCGGGTAAAATCTTTGCCTGGATTTTTTGCGTACTGCTCCGGGTGATTCCCCATTTCCTCGATTATGGACAACAGTGTATCCCTCAACCCTTCAGCTGTGTATTTCATGTGCCCGCCCCCTGAAAATCAATCTTGTTTTCAGGGCCTTGCCGCACATTTTTTTGCCTTTGTCAAGGCTTTTTTCTTTCTTTTGGAATTTATTGGTTAACTTAATGGCATTGCCCTGATCGACACACATATGCACAGAATCTCCCATTTGCGCGAGCCGGATTTTGGGCAGATCGCCGGAGGTGTGTTAAGCGGACCCAACCAGCACTACCACTCCCGGCAACGCATTTTGTTTGGGGTGCTGGTGGATGAGCTCCGCAAACGGTTTGCAATGCCTGAGACAGCACCCTCGCTCGCAGTGGAGGAGGAACGGGTGCGCCGGGTCCGCGAAAACCCCCGCGCATACTATCAATCCTGCTTCGAACATGCAAATGTCGCCATGTACTGCATTGAGACGGGTTCCCCTCTCCGCAGCAAAGCGTTTCTCCCGGATGAAATCGACTTTTTTGATTCCTGCATCCCTGAAGAAAGCAGGAGCTACATCCTTCGGATCGAGCGCTTCGCTGACGAACTGCTTCCAGCGGCGCTGCGCTTTGAAGAGTTTGAGCAAACGCTCCGTGAGCGGCTGGCCCAGCAGGTCCGCGCCCAGCACGCCGTCGCGCTCAAGTCGGCCATTGCCTACTATGCTGGTCTGAACCTCCAGATCCCCGCGTGGGAGGATGCCAAGGCAGCCTATGAAAAGCTGCTGGGGGGCGCCCATACAAAAGCCGATGAGCACGTATTTTATACACACACCCTGATGCTGGGGTGCGAAGTGGCAGCTGAGTGCCAGATCCCCCTGCAAATCCATACCGGGCCCGGCAACAGCATTTATTTTGACCACAGGAGCTTTAACCCCGCCCTGCTCACAGAATTTCTCCGGGACAAGCGCGTATTTAATCGGATTACCGTCATACTGCTCCACGCAGGGCACCCCTATGAGGAGGAGACTGGTTTTCTTGTCTCACAGTATCCAAATGTATATACGGATCTCTCCCAGACGTTTCTTTTCTCATCACTGATGGCAAAGGAAAAGATCCGTGCGCTGTTTGAGTATGCTCCATTGGACAAGATCATGTACGGCTCGGACGGTGTGCTGTTCCCGGAGATGTACTGGTATGCGCCGCGAAGGTTTCGGGAGCTGCTTGCCGATGTGCTGGCCGCCTTAAAAGAGGAGCACTTCATGAGCGCCACCCGTGCAAAAGCTGTTGCGAAGGCAATCGCCTATGACAACGCGCTGGCCTGCTATACAAAGCTACAGGATATGCTCTGAGGAAACCACCAATATATGGTTTTCATATACTTATGACCGCAGATAAGAAAGGAGAAACAACAATGCAAATGACAAGCAAAGAACGCCTGATGGCTGCAATCAAGCGCGAGGATGTGGACCAGATCCCCTTTGGCATGTGGTACCACCTCCCCCACGCCGACCAGGATCCCGTCCTGCTGGCCGAAACGCAGGTGCGCCTTGCCCAGAACCTGGAGCTTGACTTTATCAAGCTGATGCCCTTCGGGAACTTCCAGGCCTCGGACTTCGGGTTGAGCTGCGACTACTTCTGCACCCCTAATGACATGGTTTTCGAGCGAAAGTTCGCCATTGAGGATGTAAAGGAGTGGGGCGAGCTGAAGGAACTGCCGGGTTCTTTCGGCAACCACGGAAAGACGCTGATGATCGCTCAGCAAGTCAAAAAGCATCTGAAGAAAAAGGAGATGCCCATTCCTTTTGTTCAGACCATCTTCAGCCCCCTCACCATCGCGAAGAAGCTGGCCGGCCCGCGGGTGTTTACCGACCTGCGTGAGCATCCTGAGTACGTGCATCATGCGCTGGATGTCATGACCAAGACCTGTATTAACTTTGTGAAAGAGAACCTTGACGTAGGGGTTGCCGGCTTCTTCTTCGCCACGCAATGCTCTACATACGATTTCCTGACCGAGGAAGAATACATCATGTTCGGCCGTGCCTATGATCTGAAGGTAATCGACGCGTTCAAGGATCAGACCTGGTTCAACATCATGCACATTCACGGCGATAACACCATGTACAAATTGATGGCTGATTATCCGCTGCAATGCGTCAACTGGCATGACCGCTGGGCCAAGCCCAACCTTGCCGAAGCGCGCGAGCTTACCGACCGCTGCCTGATGGGCGGCATCAATGAAAAATGGCTGAAGGACGCTACCATCCCCCAGGTCCATCAGCATTTGAAGCAGGCAGTTGACATGGCCGGGCGCAATGGTCTCATCCTTACCCCGGGCTGTGTTGCGGCAACCAATACACCAATGAAGAACTATATCGCATGCCGGGATGCGGTCAAAAATCTTTAAACAATTAAGAGAATATCGCTGAAAAGGCGGCCGATGTTTTGCATCGGCCGCCTTTTTCTATAAAATTCACCTCAAATATAATCCCGCCGGTTATGCGGATAGAATCACCCTTTTCCGCCTCTGGCCTTGCAAATCAGCTGTGTCATGGTGCCCATAGGGCAGTAAACGCACCAACTGCGGGGCTTGAACAAAACCATCGTGACCAGCCCCAGCACGGTGGAAGTCAGCATCACGCTGTAGAACCCGAACGCGAACTGCGCAACGCCAGGATGCAGCAGCGTCCCGTGATACGCCCAATGCCACGGCAGCTTAAAGGTCCACAGCAGCGTCACCGCCTGCCGCAGATCCTGTACACCGGCAAAAACCAGATAGGTATTCCACAGCATCTGGAAGAACATGATGAAAAAGAAAATCAGAAAACCGTAGCGAAACCACTTGCTCCTCATCCACTTGGGAATATCCTTTTTCCGGGACAGGCCAAAGCGCCCACCCAGCAGGCCAAATACCTGTCCCCGGCCACAGTAATGGTTGCAGTAGCCTTTTGTACCCCTGACAGCGGAAATGATCAGCGGGATAAAAAAGAACAGCAGGCCCAGCCACGCAAACAGGATATTGAAAAATCCCAGCGCCAAATAGGTCAGCTCCACTATCCACAGGTAATCATACCAGCGCTTTTTCACGGCTGCACCTCCTGAAGTTCAATGACAGAGGCCGGACACTCCCGTTCGCATCGGCCGCAGCCTACACACACTTCCCCATTGACCACCGCCCGAATCCCGCGCCATACCTCAATGGCGGACACAGGGCATACCTTCGCACAGCAGCCGCAGGCAACGCAGGCGCCGGCGTCTACAACAGCCCGCCGCTTTTTTCTCGTCCCCATACCATGACCTCCCAAACTTGATGAGCGGATTATATCAAGCCAGCCCGGCAAACACCGTGATAAAATCACGCTCCGGCCGGAATGTGGCAACCCCCATCTATCCCTCGGGCCCCAGATCCGGCTCGTCCCAAAGGACAATGGTTTTTCCCGTCCGCCCCTCCGTCTCAAACAGGATAATCTCATTCTCCCCCATCCGCAGCCAAGGGGCAGGCAGATAAAGCCGTCTTTGGGGCCCCTTATCCCAGAACCGTCCCAGCGCCCTGCCGTTGACAAAAACCGTCCCCTTCCCCCAGCCGGACAGGTCCAGGAAGGTGTCGGCGGGAGAATCCACCTCCAGCGCAAAACGGTAGAACGCCGGGGAAGCGGCCTCCCCGTCAGAAAAGACCAGGCTGTTCAAATTATCCAGCGGCAGGGCGCCTCCCGTTCCACTGCCCGGCCCAGCTTCTCCCGCCATGAGAACAGGTCCGCCCTGCCCCGGCAGCGCAGCTCCCCATAGGCCCGCTGCGGCAAGGGAACGGGCAGCGCCCCTGTGCTGCCCGGATTAAACCGCTCCAGCACCCGCTGGATGGCAAAATACTTCTGCGTTGGCCGCCCGTCCTCCGACAAGGGCGCATCATAGTCGTAAGAAGTCACATCGGGGGTGAGCCGTCTATAATCATTGGCCCCATTCATCCATCCAAAGCTGGTGCCCCCGTGAAACATGTAGAAATTGACGCTTCCCTGCCTCAGTATGTGCGCCAAGTCATCCGCAACCCCCTCCGAGCCGGTGCGGTGATGGACCTCATCCCCCCAGGCGTCAAACCAACCCACCCATTCTCCATCCTCCTTCAACGCAGCGCTTCCCCGTTCACAAACTTGCCCCCGAACACCGTCTTCAGCAGGATCTCTATGTCGAACAGCACGCTCCAGTGCTCGATGTAGTACACGTCATGCTCCACCCGCGCCTTGATCGACGTGTCGCCCCGCAGGCCGTTCACCTGCGCCCAGCCCGTGATCCCGGGCCGGACCTGGTGCTTCACCATGTACAGCGGCACGTCCTCCTTGAACTTCTCCACATAGTACGGGATCTCCGGCCGCGGGCCCACCAGGCTCATGTCGCCCTTCAGCACGTTGAAGAACTGCGGCAGCTCGTCCAGCGAGCATTTCCGCATGAACGCGCCGAACCTCGTCTTCCTCCCGTCGTGGTTCGTGCTCCATGCCGTGCCCTGCGTCCCGTTCACATACATGGACCGGAATTTGTACATGTAAAACGGCCGCTTCCCCAGCCCCACCCGCTTCTGCTTGAAGATCACAGGCCCCGGCGAGCTCAGCTTCACCCCGATGGCGCACGCCGCCATCAGCGGCGCGCTCACCGCGATCAGCGCCAGCGACCCCACGATGTCCATCCCACGCTTGCACAGCGCGTTGGCCCAGTTGTCCAGCGGGATCCGCCGCAGGTTCAGCAGCGGGATTCCCTCCAGCTCGTCGAACTGCGGGTTGGACGGCATGTATTTCGCGTAAAACGGGATGATGGACAGCTTCGTGCCCGTCTTCTCGCAGCACGAGATGATCTCAGGCATCCGTCCGTACTCCTCCGGCCCGATGGCGCACACCGCCTCGTCCGGCCGCCCCGACTCCAGCACGCCACCAAGCTTCTCGTATCCGCCCAGCCACCGCAGCCCCTCCAGCCCCGGCTCCGGCCGTACCGACACATACCCCACCGCCGTGTACCCCAGCTCCAGGTCGCAGCGCACCGTCCCCCAGTACGCCCGCGCCATCTCCCCGCTGCCGATCACCACCACGTGCTTCTGGTTATACCCCCGCTGCCGGAAGTACCGCAGGCCCCGCCGCAGCGCCGCCCGCTTGCAGCTCAGCAGCCCGCCGCTCAGGAAAAACCACACCACCAGCGTCAGGCGCGAGTAGTCCACATACCGCTGCACAAACAGGAAGCTCAGCAGCGCGCCCATCACCAGCCCCCCGGCCAGCCACAGCCGCTCCAGCTCCCACACCAGCCGCGCCTTGCGCTGGGACTGGTACAGACCCAGCGCCGCGTACACAAACAGCTGCGCCAGCGTCAGCACCACACCCAGCACCAGGTACCGCCACAGCGGCACCGTCACCGTACCGCCCCGCAGCACATGGAACCGGATCCAGAACGCCGCCGGCAGGCTCAGGTACAAAACCGCACCGTCGCTGAGCACGTGCAGCCGGTTCAGCAGCCGTTGATTTTCCTTTATCATATCTGATCTCTCTTTTTCACGTTTTTTCCGCCCCATCCTCAGCCGGCCATGCGCTCCACAAACGCCTGGGCCTGGCCGTCCAGCTCGATCCGGCCCAGGTTCCTCCCGTTCCACTCCTCCAGCAGCGCCGCGATCTCCGCAACCCCGGCCCGGTACTGCGCCGTGTCCTGCTCGTATTCCTCCAGCAGCCGGAACGTCCGCTCCCACGTCTCCCCGCTGGCCGCCACATACCGCACATACCGCTGCGCCTGCTCCAGCCCCTGCTCCACGCGTCCCGTGTCCAGGTAATACGCCGCCAGGTAGTACGGGATGATGTTGGACTCGATCCGCTCCAGCCGCGCCGCGTACCCGTCCGCCTTCTCCCGCACCGTCCCGTCCGCCTCCGCGCCCGTCACCTGCACCACGTAGGACAGCATGTGGTCCGCCTTCTCAAACGGGTCCAGCTGCGCCGCACGCTCCAGGCTCTCCAGCCCCGCGTCCGCCGCCACCATGTTCTGCGCCGTGATATTGCACCCCAGCAGCACCATGAACACCGCCATCAGCACGCATATCCCCAGCACGATCCCGTTTTTTACCCCCTTCTTCTCCAGCCATCCCGGCGCCTGCGCCGCATCCCCGCAGCACAGCGTTACCGCCGCGAACACCCCGAACGCCATGGGCAGATAGCAGTAGATGGAGAAGGTGAACTCCACCATCGCGTGCCCCGCCATGAACGCCAGCGCGCCCCCCAGCGCGGGCGCCAGCCCCTGCCGCCGCCCGCGCCAGATCCACCGCGCCGATATCCCCAGCAGCCCCAGGAACAGCGCCAGGCCCACCAGCCCGGTCTCCGCCAGCGTCTGGATGTAGTGGTTGTGGGCGTACTTCGTGTCGTATTCAAACGACTGCACGCTGCGCACACCGTTTTCAAACGCGCCCAGCCCCTGCCCCAGCACCGGGCTGCGGGCAAACAGCTTCAGCCCGTCCTCGAAAAACACCAGCCGCTGGATCGCGTTCTGGTTGGCCCGCAGCCCCTGCAGCCGGTTGGCGATGAACCCCGGCAGCAGCCGGTATCCCAGCCGCACCGTCCCTTCCCCCGCCGCGCCGGCGTACGAAACCCGCCCCATCTGCGCCGGCGTCTGCGCCGTGAAGCGCAGCCACACCACCAGGCTGTCCTCCGGCGCCGTGAACTCCGCCTGGTCCAGCGTCCCTCGGTACAGCTGCGTGCTGGTGTGCATCATCGCCTGCTCACGGTTCTGGCTCTCGATCACCACCTGCACCTCGCCCTCGCCCTCCCACGTCAGCCGGTATGTCCCCGCCGCCGGGTAGATCGAGCGCCGCAGGCCCTCCCCCGCCGCCAGCTCCACCCCGCCCGTCAGCGTGCACGCCGCCGCCACCAGCACCACCCCCAGCGCCGCCAGCGCCGCGCAGCACCACGCCACCGCCTTCCCGTGCCGCGCCAGCTTCTCCGCCGTCCGCCGCCCGCACAGCCGGTCCAGCACGCACAGCACCGCCGCGCCGCACACCGCGCACGCCAGCGGCACCGGCCGCGGACCCGTCCACGCCGTCATGGACGTCACCGAGATCGGGAACGCGCACACCGCCGTCACCACCAGCGTCTGCGCCATCAGAAGCAGCAGCTCCATCCGCCGCCCCTTCCCCGTCAGCGCCAGCAGCACCGCAAACGCCGGCACAATCGTCGCGCACCCGCCCATGCTGAACGCCAGCACAAACGACAGCGAGCTCACCGCCAGGCACGCCACATGCGCACCCCGCGCCCACGCCCGCTCCTCCGTCACCGCCAGCCCCAGCGACAGCAGCACGCCGATCCCCATGCACCCCGCGAACACGTTGGGGCTCATGAACACCGACGTCATCCGTACGCCTTCCTCCACCGCCGCCAGCTGCGTGTAGTCCTGCGTGAACCATCCCACCACGCCCAGCACCGCCCCGCTCACCCACCGCGTGGACAGCAGGTCTATGCTCACCAGCCCTGCCAGCGCCGCGAACCCCTCCAGCATCCCGCACACACGCCGGTCCGCGTCCTCCCCCTCCGCCAGCGCCAGCACCAGCACCGCCAGGCACAACGCCGTGAACACCTTCAAATACTCAAACAGCGCGAACTTCCCCGACGCCGCGTACAGGCAGCTCATACCGTCCGCCGCCGCCACCAGCGCCAGCGCCAGCATCGGGCCCCGCAGCCGTCCCCGCACCCGTTCGTAGTGGAAAAACACCCCGCTCAGCGCCAGCATCCCCAGCACCAGCCCTGCTCCCCGGGACGTTCCCGCCGAGCACAGGCACACCGCCATGAAAAATACCCACGCCGTCCCTGCCGCCGCCGCGCTCCGCTTTGCCTCCCGCGCCATTCCCGCGCCCCCGCGCCTGCTTCCCATGCCGCCGCCTCCTTGTTCCGCTCTGCTCCCTTTCCCAACCGCCCGCCGCCGCCTCCCGCGCCGCCGGGCATTTGGGAAAAGGAGGGGGCCCTGCCCCCTCCTTCCCGTCTTAACCGGCTATCCCCCGCCCCTTCCGGGTCCGGGCCGCCGGCCTTGAGGTACTTTTCTTAGAACTCCACCTTGATGCCGTCGGTGTTCTTCAGCGCCTTGCCGCCGGCCTGGATGGAGAAGCCCACGTTGTCCTCGCTGTTCTGCGCAGAAATCCGCACCGTGCCGAAGCTGGCAAACTCGCTGCTCAGAATCTCGTTGGGGATCGTGATGGTCGCCACGCTGCTCTTGATCGTCAGGTCAGCCCCGGTCTCCTTCGCCACCGCAGTCAGAGCCTGCGCCGGGAAGGTCACGTCGATCTTGGTCGCGCCCTCGGCCTCGATCTCCAGAACGATCGCGCCGTCCTTCACCATCTCCGCCAGGCTCTCTACCGCCTTCGCGCTCAGAGCCACAGTGGCCTTGCCGCCCACCACGGTCGCCTTGATCGCGCCGTCCACGGTGTCGTCCACCCGCACGGTGGTGTCCTCATAGATCGTGTAGTACGCGCTGTTGGTGCCCGCGTTCGCGGCGCTCGCCGCCAGGATCGTCACAGGCACCATGGTCAGAACCATGACCAGGACCAGCAGCTTGGCAATGGATTGCTTCTTCATAATTGCATTACTCCTAACTGTTTCATTTTTTTGTTTTCATGTGCGGCTTGCGCACTGCCGCAGTTTCGCGCCTATCCCTCCGGGGGGCCGCGCACCACGAAGCTGCGCCGAAGCCCCGCACGGTTGAGGAATTCCCGCTTCCCGCCCATGGCTCTCACCTCCTTTCAAGGTCCCTCCACGGACCTTACTTCCTGTATTCACAACCTCAGTTCACCGTCTGGCCGGGTCTTTTCCCGGTATGCGGCGTTAAATTTTCTTGCAATAAACCCAATTATTCCCACGAAAATTCGCCTTGCCTGTCGGAAAAATCCCTCGGCCATCCGCCGGTTTTGGCTGTGAATACAGGTTCCTTACTTCATATCCCGGTACAAAAACGTCACGATCTGTCCCCGGGTGCACTGTCCGTCCTCCTTATCCTCCGTCCGTTTCCGTCCCTGCTTCCGCCGCGCACGCCGCTTTCGCCTGCTCCAGCGTCACCGCCTTGTCCAGGTACTGCTGGTACGCCCCGCAGATCCTCCGTGCCCCGCCAAACGCAACCTGCCGGCCCTTTTCCAGCCACAGCGCCTTGTTGCACAGCTCCTCCACCTGCTGTACCGAGTGGCTCACCAGGATTGTCGTCGCTCCGCCCGCCATGATCTCCCGCATCTTCGCCTCACTCTTCCGCCGGAACGCACCGTCCCCTACCGACAGCACCTCGTCCAGTATCAGCAGGTCCGGCTGCACCAGCGATGCAATCGAAAACGCCAGCCGCGACTTCATCCCCGACGACAGCTGCTTGAACGGCCTGTCCTCAAACTCCCGCAGCTCCGCAAACTCGATGATCCTCCCGTACGTCTCGT
>Ga0137298_11428_pt1 | contig 12641 bp, 12 predicted proteins | sample RamsorincwithD2O_2_FD_97182 | JGI IMG/M metagenome (GOLD analysis project Ga0137298, IMG submission 97182) | Mouse cecal microbial communities from Vienna, Austria - Glucosamine amended with D2O | ecosystem: Host-associated > Mammals > Digestive system > Large intestine > Cecum | place: Austria...
TATGATGACCCTTGACATGAGAAACGGTGGGGAACTTACGATTTCTGCGGATGGAAGTGACGAAGCAGTTGCGATGAAGGAGATTGAAGGTTATCTGCTGGGAGCGAATTGATCGTTTATCCGGCCCGGGGTGTGGGCAGATGTTGGGGATGACGTTTACGCATAGAGAGACGGGGCGGCTTGGGCGGCCCTGTTTTTTATGGGGGAAGAGGGGAAGGGGTATTGAAAAAACAGGCCAGGGGTTGGCAGGGTTTGGCTCCCGTTTCCGGGGCAAGTGCCCCTCCAAAAGTCGCCAAACCCTGCCAACCCCTGGCCTGTTTTTGGGTACTCTTTCTCGATCGGTAGGGGCGCTTGCTTTTGATTTTGGCTGAAGGGGGAATTAAATCACTTCAAAATCTTTGTAGTCTGTTCTTCCAAAATAGACATCTGATGTATTGCAATTTTATTGAGTTTTATTAAGCATTCTTTCTGGTTCAGCACATCAGCTTCAGATGCGTAAATAATAGAGGTTTGCTGTGGTGTAAGTTCTGTCGGAATAAGATTAACCTTAACCTTAACAAATTGCTTGATTCCACTCCAAGCTTTTACTGTCAGAATATTTTTATTTTCTGCATAAGGCAGATCAATCGCCCCTATGTACCATACCGGCTGCAGACCGGCATTTAAGGAGCCTTTCACATCGCATCTATGTAGAAGAAGGGCCGCTTTTCAAGTATAGTTCCATTTTGGTTTTGGCGATTGGATCGTGCTTCCAATGGAAAATATCATCAGGCGGTTCCTCGTAAGGGAGTACAAATTCATTCGGTTCAGCCCAATAGGACCACTTACACCCTGGCAGATCTGTATCCGGTTTCATGTTTAATGCTTCTTCCATCAAATAACCCCATGATTGGATATCCAAACATAGTTTTTTCCCATTGTCAAAATACGGTACGCCATACCTGCCTTTTTGATGATAAATACCTGAGAATTTTATTCCATGATGTCGCAAATAGAGAACCGTTACTTCCCAAGCCGTCAAAGTTTCCTCATAATTCATCCAGTTTATATCATTTTCTCCCAATTGCCCATCTTCTAAATCACCAATAAACTTATAATTTTCATTGTGCCATGAAGTAAATCCAATGGCTGTGTCACAGAAAGTGACTGATGCAAGCAAATTGAGTAAATATATAGACAATTTTAATCTTGTAAGTGGGATTTAGAGAGAAAAAGTATCAAAAAATGGAAAATGGATATTATACACAATTTACTGTATTGGTATCCTTCTAAATACAATTTTTATACCTCTATGCTATTTTATGCTTTTTGGGTTATACCTATTTTTAGACATGACAAAAAGACCGCAAATTCTTAGATTTGTAGTCAACTTCTATTTACCACTATTCAATTACTTAAACTTTAATGGTTCTTTCACAGAATCTGTCTTGTATGATGAATTGTATAAATTTATTGTATAATTCAACAAATAATTAGCAGATTATTTAGACCAAAACATAATATTTAGAAGATATAAAAGATTTACCTGTCACGCCAAACGCATGAGTAAATAAATTGTGAACATGCCCATTTTCTGGTAAAATAAAAGAAAAGGGGCGTAGAATAATGGAAGAATTATTACAATGGATGGAATATATAGAAGATATCCGTCAAAAGAGGAAAGTACGTCACTCATTAAAAGATATTGTGGTCATTGTCCTGTTTGCGACTCTGGCAAACGCGGATAACTGGGTTGAGATTGCAGCTTTCGGAGAAATGTATCAGGATTATCTGCGTAATTATATCGAATTAAGGAACGGTCCCCCGTCCCATGACACAATCTGCCGTGTTATGGGACTGATTTCCCCGGAAGTATTGCAAAGACTGTATGGAAAATGGCAGGAGCTGCTGAACCGTGAGGAAGGAAAGGTTCTAAAAAAGATCATAGCGCTGGACGGGAAAACAATGAGGGGAAACCGCCGCAGGGAAGAAAAAGCGTGCCATATCGTGACGGGATGGAGCAGGGAGGACGGATACAGTCTGTGCCAAAAAGCAGTGAAGGAAAAAAGCAACGAGACCACAGCGATTCCCGAACTTTTGGAGAGAATCCAGGTGAAGGGTCAGATTATAACCATAGACGCCATGGGAACCCAGACAAAAATAGCGGAAACAATCCGAGCAAGAAGGGCGGACGATGTACTGGCCCTGAAAGGGAATCAGGGGACGTTATATGAAGAAGTAAGGGAGTACTTTGGAGATAAGGAATTTCAGAAAGGGATAGAGCGTGCGGGAAACTACAAAAGAACAGTGGAAAAGGCACGCAGCCAGGTGGAAAAAAGGGAATATTATCAGACAGAAGATATCAAATGGTTAAGCCAGAGGAAGGAATGGAAAGGACTGAAAAGTATAGGAATGGAGAGGAAGACGATAGAGAAAGGGGAAAAGCGTACAGAAGAATACCGATATTTCATCAGCAGCCTTGGGAATGATATAGAAACACTGAGTCGTGCAGTGAGAGGGCATTGGAGCATAGAAAGCATGCATTGGCATCTAGATGTGACATTCCGGGAGGATGCAAATAAAACGATCGATAAAACAGCGGCTCAAAACCAGAACATAATTAGGAAATGGTGTTTGGGAATATTAAGGCTGAGCGAATTATCATTAAAGAATAAGAGGTTGTCAATGAAAACGAAACGCTTTGTGATAGGTTTGGACCCAATTCGCTTTTTAGAAGAAGTATTAAATTCTTAAAAAATACCTGTATCTGAAATTGGAATAAAATAATCATTCATGCGTTTGGCGTGTTTACCTGTTGACTTATATACTAATATGTTATAAACTTATAGTATAATTGAGATGGATATAATAGGATTGAGATTTAAAGATTTGTTCGTGCTTATACTATACAGCTTTTGAAAGGAAGTGCAAAGAAATGAAAATCAAAAAATGTATTTTTATTCTTTTTATGGTATTTGTGTTATTCTTTTACATGGAGTTATTTATGCCACAGAAAATCTTGTTTATGCCTTTATGTATCATATTTGAAATTACAGCCTATTACATTCTATTTAAACCGCAAAATAAATCTGTTTTGCTCCTTTCGGTTCTTTTATGTTTTTTATCTACAGTTAACATGGCTTTAGATGTATTATTTAAGGTTAATGGAAATGCTGAGATATTACGTGAATTAAATAAAGTTTTATATATTTCGTCATCTAATTTTATTATAGTATTGGCTATATGTATGGGAGGTATATTTATAATAAAGGGAAAGGACAAAAAAATGAAAAAAACAATTAATCCCTTTTTAAAATAGCAATTGCTATATATAAGAATTGAATAATATTGACAAATACAAACAAGGATAAATTTAAAAGAATAAACTGATATAGAAATTAAAAGAGTACAGAAAATCTAATGTACTCTTTTTTACTATTTAAAACTCAAATTTATAAAATTTTTGTGAACATAGGGTGGATTTTGGAGGAAATATGGTAAAATAGAATTAGATTTTTAAGATTTAAAGAAAGTGGTTTTAAATGAACCAATTATCGAAAGAAGAATTGTTAAATCAGTTATTAGGTTTAAATAGTTCTGATTTATTAGAGATAAAAAGTGCATTAGAAATAATGGAAAAGCATAAAATTTCAAGGGATACTATTAATAAAAAAGATATTAGTTCTAAAGGTTCTGATACTAGAAACACAACTAAAATAAATACTAAATCTGATATAGATAAACAAAAAAGAGAGCTAGAGAAATCAATAATAGAGTTAAAGCAAGACAGTATAGGGCAAGCAAGATTCTCTGAAGGTTTATGTTGTATCAAGTGTGGTGCTGTAGAGGGTATAATAAAGAATGGTAAAAGAAAGAGAGGGAAAGGGTATGTCAGAGTTAAAATTGTTCATAAAGCTAATAAATATATGGAGTTGCCAGAAAACAATTTTTATCAGTCAGACTCTGTGACACAGCCAATCCAATAAGTTTCATGTGTTTTCCCGCCTTAATAGGTATGCAATTACGAAAAGGGGATTTTTCATTCTTGTTTTTAATTTCTCCTTAAATCCCGATTATTGGAGTCTTTATTATAACGTTTCCTTTCAAAAAATGAAATAGATTTCTCTGCACTTGATAAAACAAAATTGGTCTTTGGCTCGGAATAATGTGGTACTGGCAATCTGTCTCTTATTTTCGGCTGATTGCTTCTGCCATACATAAGCATTGTAGCAAGGCCAGTAACCAGCAATCAGAAGGAACATCGCCGGAAGAGTCAGGGCCTGGCAAGGTTCGGCGACTTTTGCAGGGTCTTGCTGTATCTTAGGTAAAAAGACGGCAGTTGTACGAATCCCTTTGAAGTAGCAGCAACGTGCGAAGACACGGCTGCGTAAGAACACCTCACCGTGACTGCCGTCTTTTTGCCTTAGAGACAGCCGACCCGAAACGGGAGCCGAACCTTGCCAGGCCCTGACTCTTCCTCAACACCCCTCCCAAGCGACACCCCCCGCAAAAGAAATCCACAAAAAAAGAAAAACCTCTGGGAAAAGGAACCAATATCTGATAAAATAAAGCAAAAACCAAAAAGGGGAGCGTGAGCACTTTGACAGGCGGGATTATTGAGATGGATGTCCACGGTCTGAATGGAGAACAGGCCTATGAGGTGATTACAAAACGGGTGCGTGAGGCAGGGAATGCGGTATATCGAATCCGGGTGATCCATGGGTTTCATGGAGGGACAAGAATACGCAGCATGATCCGGGAAGAGTTCGGATACGAGCGGGAACCAAAGGTGAAGCGGATTGAGATGGGCGCCAATCAGGGGATTACGGAACTGGTGCTGAGGGAATTTTAAAAAGGGGTCAGGAAGGAGCGGGACGGATATGAGAATTTTGATGATCCGGCATGGGGACCCGGACTACGTGAGAGATACTCTGACGGAAAAAGGACATCGGGAGGCGTCGCTTTTAGCAGAGACGGCGCAGGAATTAAACCTGGGTGACTGTTACCAGTCGCCTCTGGGCAGAGCGCAGGCCACGGCAGCCTACTGCCTGGAAAAGCTGGGGAAGAAAGCAGAGACTCTGGAGTGGCTGCGGGAATTTCCGGTAAAAGTGGATATTAATGATTCCAAGGAACTGCAAATGGCGTATACGGACACGAGAAAGGAGGGAGGGCGTTTCGGGATGCGGATAGCCTGGGACATGCTGCCTTCTTATTGGACGGAAAGGACTGCGTATCTGGACCAGGAGGCATGGAGAATGTCCGAGGTGGCCCGGTGCAGTGATCTGAACCCTTTGTATGATTCGGTGGCGGCAGGGCTGGACGGGCTTTTAGAGCGGTATGGATATGTGAGAGAAGGGAATCATTATCGCGTGGAGAGAGAAAGCACGGAGACGATCACTTTTTTCTGCCATTTTGGCATTACCTGTGTCTTGCTGTCTCATCTGTGGAAGGTATCGCCTTTTTTGCTGTGGCAGACTTTGGCTTTGGCGCCCACATCGGTGACGGAAGTGGTGACGGAGGAACGGCAGCAGGGAATCGCGATCTTTCGTGCGCTGAGGATGGGAGACATTTCTCATCTCTATGCAGGAAAAGAAGCGCCGTCATTTTCAGCCAGGTTTTGTGAGACTTATGGAAATGAAGGCCAGAGGCACTGAGAGGACCGTGGGAGTAAGCACAGAGGAAAAGGCAATAGGAAAACAGGCAGAGAAAAGCGCGAAACAGGAAGGAGAGAAGCAGGGATGGAGGCATACGCAGAAGAACTGGCGAAGAGAAAGCAGGCGGTATTATGCACGGCAAAGAAGGCGTACCGGGAGAAGCTGATGGCGGGGACCAGCGGGAATATGAGCGTGTTCTGGCCGGAGAAGGGATGGATGGTGATTACCCCCAGCTCTTACGATTATGAGATTATGGAGGAGAAGGACATTGTGGTTACGGACCTGGAGGGACAGGTGGTGGAGGGATGCCATAAACCGTCGTCGGAGTGGAGAATGCATGCGGAGATTTACAAACATCTGCCTCATGTAGGGGCAGTAGTACATACGCATTCGCCTTATGCCACCAGCTTTGCGGTGAATCATCAGGAGATTCCGGTAGTTCTCATCGAGATGATTCCGTTTTTGAAGGGAAAGCTGGAAGTAAGCGGCTATGCCTTGCAGGGAAGCGCCCAGGTAGGACTCAACGCAGTCCCCATTCTGAAGAGGAAAAATGCCTGCCTGATGGCCAATCATGGCGTAGTGGCAGTGGGGGAGAGCATAGGGACTGCCTATACGAACAGTGTGTATGTGGAAGACACGGCCAGGATTTACCATATGGCCCTGCAGAGCGGGAAACCGGTGGTGATTCCCGGGTATGAAGAATAGGAAAAGATGGCAGACAAAAATGAGGTGAAGGAATGAAGGGGATTTATTTTGACAAAAAGAACGCCGCATACCGGGAGGATTTGCCTATGCCGTCGCCGGGAGAGGGAGAGAGCCTTATCAAAATCTTCTATGCCGGAGTCTGTAATACGGACAGAGAGGTGCTGAAAGGGTACCGGCCTGATTTTAAGGGGGTTATGGGACATGAATTTGCAGGGATTGTGGAATCGTCTTCTGATCCTTTCTGGGTAGGCCGCCGCGTGGTAGGAGAGCTGAATGCCGGATGTGGGCATTGTATTTACTGCCGTACCGGCAGGGAAAAGCACTGCCTGGAGCGAAAGGTCATCGGCATGGATGGAAAGGATGGTTGTTTTGCCGAGTATATGACGCTGGCGACCCATCTGCTCCATGAGGTGCCCTCCCGGCTTTCCATGAAGGAGGCGCTGCTTACGGAACCGCTGGCAGCTGCCTTGGAGATTCCGAAGCAGGTTTTCCTGGACCCGGATACGGAGATTGCCTTGATCGGGGATGGCCGTCTGGCTTATCTGATTGCCTCGGTATTGCAGCTGTATGGGGCGGATCTGACGATTATCGGGAAACACCCCGGGAAGCTTGAGCAGTTTGAAGGAATGGGGAGAACCCGGACGCTGGGAGATAGCGAGGCCGGAAAGATCGGGGAGACGGATACCTTTGAACTGGTGGTGGAGGCTTCCGGATCTCCGTCGGGGTTGGAGCTGGCCTCCAGGCTGGTGCGCAGGCAGGGGATGATTGTGCTGAAAAGCACTTATGCCGGAACGGTAAACGTGGATATGAGCCGGTTTGTGGTGAATGAGGTCACAATCAAGGGGAGCCGCTGCGGCCCGTTCAAACCGGCGCTGCGATTGTTGGATAAGGGGCTGGTGAAGCTGCCGCCGGTGGAGTTTTACGGTCTGGAGGACTGGGAAACGGCATTTGGATCAAAGGCATTTAAGGCGGGATTTCTGGTGGCAGAGGAATCATGAGAAGAAGGAACGATAAAGAACAATAAGGGGAGGTACAATGGATAGGTTAAGACAGGTCACGCATATCGACAATGTAAAGCTGGGCGAGGACAAAGAGTCGGTGGTTATCATTGACCAGACAAAGCTTCCTTCCAGGACGGAGTATCTGACGCTTAAGACGGCAAAGGATATTTATGACGCTATTTTTGAATTGAAGGTCCGGGGGGCGCCGGCCATCGGAATCTGTGCAGGCTTTGGCATTTATATCCTGGCAAAGACCATTAAGAGCAGGGACTATCCGGAGTTTTACCAGCAGTTTTGCAAATATCGGGAATACCTGGACTCGGCAAGGCCCACAGCGGTGAATTTAAGCTGGGCGTTAAGCCGTATGGAACAGGTAGTGGTCGCCCACAAGGAACTGGGGGTGGATGCGATTATAAAACTTCTGGAAGAGGAATGTATGGCGATCCGGAAAGAGGATATGGAGATGTGCCGTGCCATATCGGAGTATGGGTTGTCTCTCTTAAAGGATGGGGATGGGGTGCTGACTCACTGTAATGCGGGGCCGCTGGCAACCTCCCGCTATGGCACGGCGCTGGGGCCGCTGTTTCTCGGGAAAGAGCGGGGAATGGAGTTTCGGGTGTTTGCCGATGAGACCCGCCCGCTTTTGCAGGGGGCCCGCCTGACCTCCTACGAGCTGCAGAAAGCGGGGATTGATGTGACGTTAATCTGTGACAATATGGCAAGCCTGGTGATGAAAAACGGCTGGGTCCAGGCGTGTCTGGTAGGCTGTGACAGGGTGGCGGCCAACGGGGATACAGCCAATAAAATCGGCACCAGCGGAGTGGCGATCCTGGCAAAACATTATGGGATTCCTTTCTATGTGCTGGGGCCGAGTTCCACGATTGATTTGAACTGCAGGACCGGAGATGACATCCGGATTGAACTGCGCAGCCCGGATGAGATCAAAAAGAAGTTTTATGAAGCGCCCATGGCATTGGAAGAGGTGAAATGTTACAATCCGGCCTTTGACGTGACAGACCATTCCCTGATCACGGCCATTATAACAGAGCGGGGGATCTGCTATCCGCCGTACACAAAGAGCCTGGTTCGTGAGAGTATTTCATAAAAATCCCTTGTCTTTTGTGCGGATTCGTAGTACAAATAAAGGGAAGTATTTTATCAATGCTTTTTACCAAAAAGGAGGACAAGTAACGATGAAAAAAATGATCAGTGTGATGATGGCCATGGCCATGGCCGGTGCGCTGCTTACCGGATGCGGCGGCGCTTCCCAGGATGCGGCAACTACGGCGGCTCAGACCGAGGCCCAGGCAGAGGGAGGCGAAGCTTCCGGCGAGACTGCGGCTCAGGATGCGGCAGAGGGCGAGGCAGCAGGGTCTTCTTTAAAGATTGCCATTGTCAGCAGTCCGTCTGGCGTGGATGACGGTTCTTTTAACGAGGATAACTATAATGGAATCCTGGCGTTTATTGAGTCTCATCCGGATGCAACCGTGACCCCGGTGCGGGAGGAGACCGGCGACACGGCGGCTGCCGTACAGGCGGTGCAGGATATTGTGGCGGATTATGACGTGATTGTCTGCTGCGGCTTCCAGTTTGCAGCAATCGGCGCCATTGCCAATGATAACCCGGATGTGAAGTTTATCCTGGTAGATTCTTATCCGAGCGACGCAGAGGGCACGGAGGTTGCCTGTGACAATGTATATGCCATGCAGTTTAAGGAGCAGGAGAGCGGATTTTTTGCAGGAATGGCTGCGGCCCTGGAGACCCAGAGCGGCAAGGTGGCGGTGGTGAACGGGATCGCTTATCCGTCCAACGTAAACTACCAGTACGGTTTCGAGTCTGGCGTGAACTATGCCAATGCCAAGCTAGGCGCTTCTGCAGAGATCGTGGAGATTGCCTCTTATGCAGGGACTGACGTGACTAACGCCAATGTGGGCGGCAACTATATAGGAAGCTTTGCGGACGAGGCTACCGGCAAGGTGGTAGGCAAGGCCCTGATTGACGAAGGCTGCGACATTATCTTTGTAGCGGCCGGCGGTTCGGGAAACGGCGTGTTCACCGCTGCCAAGGAGGCGACCGGCGTGAAGGTGATCGGATGCGACGTAGACCAGTATGACGACGGTGCCAATGGCTCTGAGAACATTATTCTGACTTCCGGGCTGAAGATTATGGGCATGAACGTGGAGAAGCAGCTGAATGCGATTGCGGACGGAAGCTTTGCGGGCGGCAACGCACTGCTGGGTGCGGATACGGATTCTACCGGTTTTGTGAAAGAAGACGGACGCCATCAGATGTCTGCCGGGACCATTGAGAAGCTGGATGAGGCCTATGAACTGGTGAAAGACGGTACGATAGTTCCTGCTGCCAACTTTAACGACATTCAGCCGGATGATTTTCCAGGTCTGAAATAAATGTAATATCAGATGAGAAGATTCCGGCTTGTAGGATTCTGTTTTGGATACCTATGAGCCGGAATTTTTATCACGGAGTATCCAGGAAAACGCGCCGGTGACGCGTTTTGCCGGATTACGGAGCGCCCGGCGGAATATGCCGGTGACGTGTTTTGCCAGATTACAAGGAAGAGGAGGAACGGCATGTCGGAGAATATTACAAAAAACCCGGGAGACCGTGCCGGCGGCGGGAATGGCTGGATTATTGAAATGAACCATATTACCAAGCGTTTTCCGGGGATTGTGGCCAATGACGACGTGACGCTGCAGATCAGAAAGGGTGAGATTTTTGCACTTCTTGGGGAGAACGGGGCAGGGAAATCCACGCTGATGAGCATGTTGTTTGGGATGTATGAACCGGACGAAGGAGGGATCGTGATCCGGGGAAAGGCGGAGAAGATCACATCGCCCAGCTATGCCACCAGGCTGAACATCGGCATGGTGCACCAGCACTTCAAGCTGGTGGAAAACTATACGATTACGGAAAATATTATCCTGGGCCTGGAAAATAAGGACCGCCTTTTTGGAATATTGCCGTATATGGATATAAAAAAGGCGGATCAAAAGGTGGCCGACCTGTCAAAGAAGTATGGGCTTGAGGTGAACCCCACCGATGTGATTGAAAATCTCAACGTATCGGTGCGGCAGCGGGTAGAGATTTTGAAAATGCTTTACCGGGAAGCGGAGATCCTGATTTTCGATGAGCCGACGGCAGTGCTGACGCCTCAGGAGATTGAGTTTCTTTTGGATATTATCCGGGGACTCCGGGAAAAGGGAAAGACGATCATCCTGATCACTCATAAGCTGGAGGAGATCAAGAAAGTGGCGGACCGGTGCGGGATCTTAAATCGCGGCAGGCTGGTGGACGTATTGGATGTGGCTTCCACCTCCACAAAGACCATGGCCAATCTGATGGTAGGCCGCGAAGTGTCCTTTTCCGTGGAGAAAAAAGAGCCTGAGTACCGGGAGACGGTGCTGGAGGTCCGGAATCTGACCGTGAAAAACCAGGATGGGTTTGAGGTGGTAAAGGATGTATCTTTCTCTGTGCGGGGCGGGGAGATCTTTGCTATTGCCGGGGTGTCGGGAAACGGGCAGGTGGAGATTGCTGATGCCATTACCGGGCTTGTGAAGGCGGCGGCAGGAAATATTTTGCTGAAGGGGACGGATATTACCGATTACAGCATCCGTAAGAGGACTCTGGAAGGGATTTCCTATATTCCGGAGGACCGGCAGGCTTTTGGCCTGGTACTGGATTTTACGCTGGGGGAGAATCTGGCGCTGAAGGATTATTTCCGGGAGCCTTTTTCCAAAAAGGGAATCTTAGATCAGGGAGAGTTTGCCCGATATGGGGAAGAACTGACCCAGCGGTACGATATCCGCAGCGGGCAGGGCGTGGATACCGTGGTCCGTTCCATGAGCGGGGGCAATCAGCAGAAAGCGATTATCGGAAGGGAGATTGAACTGAAATCACCGTTGATGATTTTCGTACAGCCGACCCGGGGGTTGGATATCGGCGCCATCGAGAATATCCACCGGCAGATTATCAAAGAGCGGGACGGGGGAAAGGCGATCCTTTTGATTTCTCTGGAATTGGACGAGATTATGGATCTGGCAGATACCATCGGGGTGATCTATAACGGCAGAATCCAGAAGATTGCCGACAGGAAATCTTTGACAGCCAATGAGGTGGGAGAATTTATGATGGGGGTGAAGTCGGATGAAAGGAATTAGCCGTGGATGTAAGCAGGGCATGGTCCGCCTGCTGGGAGATGAGCGGCGTCAGTCGGTGTCAATTCCGCTGTTTGCCATTGTGTTAAGCCTGTTTGCCGGGGCGGTGGTGATTCTTTTCCTGGGGAAGAATCCGGTGACTGCCTACCAGAATCTGCTTCAGGGTTCAGGACTTCTTCCCAAGCCTTCCTATGCGGGATACAAGGGCATCCTGACCGATTTTACCAGTTTTATGAATGCCTGGACTCCTATGCTTTTTGCCTCTCTTTCCGTGGCGGTGGCGCTGAGGGCGGGACTCTTTAACATCGGGGTGTCGGGACAGATGCTGACCGCAGGCTTTCTCGCTACTCTGACTATTGGATACAGTTCCCTGGCAGCGCCGGTTGCCAAACCTTTGGTGCTGGCGGTGGGGATTCTGGCCGGCGCGGCAGTGGGAGGTCTGATCGGGTGGCTGAAGCACCAGTTTAATATAAACGAGGTGGTTTCTTCCATCATGATTAATTATATCGCCCAGTATGTAATCAGCTTTTTTATCAATACTTATTATGTGAATCCGGTGTCGCGGCAATCCAACGCGGTGTCAAAGGCAGCGCGGCTGACCCTGATGGATACGCCGGTGGGAAATCTGAAGATGGACATCCCTCTGGGGATTGTTTTGGCGGTGATAACGGCGGCGCTGATCAAATTCCTGCTGGATCGGACCGTGTTTGGTTACGAGATCAAGTGCGTGGGCACCAGCCGGAACGCGGCCAGATATGCGGGAATCCGTGTGGGGCGCAATATGATCGCTTCCATGATTCTTTCCGGGAGCCTGGCAGGCCTGGCGGGAGTGACTTATTATCTGGGATATTTCGGGTCGATTCAGCCAAGAGTGCTTCCCAGCACAGGATTTGATGCCATAGCCGTATCGCTTCTGGCGAACAGCAATCCGGTGGGAATTATCTTCTCGTCGTTTCTGATCACCATTATCAGCAAGGGGAGCACGTACATGAATTCTTCCTCAGGGCTGGAATCGGAGATTGCGTCTGTGATCACAGGTGTGATTCTTTTGTTTTCGGCCTGCGGGGCGTTTATCCGCTATAAGGTGAAAGGGTTTAAGGACGAACTGGAAGAAGAAAGGGGGAAGG